>ERZ772986.377-NODE-377-length-28312-cov-7.783452_pt1 | contig 28312 bp, 23 predicted proteins | sample MGYA00511898_ERZ772986 | MGnify/ENA primary metagenome ERZ772986 (study PRJEB29015, sample SAMEA2737934) | human oral metagenome | biome: human oral; feature: human-associated habitat; material: dental | place: China | collected 2148 ... | reverse complement strand
CGACCCTATCCAATGGCGGGCGGGTGGCGGCAGTGAGATTCAACGGATGGACAGATGCGGGTCTGTGGGCGGACGGCGGCGGCGCTCTTCGACAGGGCCGCGGCGCGGCCCCGCCGGGCGGATCAGAACATCGGGTCCCAGCTGGGCAGGATGATCGGCTCGGCCTCCAGCGCCGCCCGCACCTCCGCGGGCAGGCGGCCGGCGCGCACCACCACCTGGAAGACGTACTCGTCGAACCACGAGTCGTTCATGGTGTGGAAGCCCTTCTCGCCGACCTTGTCGCCCCAGGAGTTCTCCACCCGCCAGCGCCGCGGCGCGCCGTCGAGGAGGTCCACGCCCGTCAGGCACATGGCATGGGTGAGCGCCGACTCGCGCGCCACCAGCCGCTCCGCCTTGGTCATGGACAGCTCGACGCCGTACAGGCCCTCGTAGTCGTGCAGGGCGGCGTCCCAGATCCCGGCCTTCTTGTCCCGCTGCTTGGCCACGTCGCAGGCGAACCACACCGGCTCGCCGTCGCGGATGGCCGCGATCGCCGCCGCCTTGAGCACGGACAGCTCGGCGGTGACGTGCTCCTGGGTGGGCTCGCCCACCATGAGGTCGGTGCGGTCGATGCCGAACCTGGTGTTGAGGGGGATCTCGGGGCGCGGGTCGTGCGCCACCACGACGAACTCCTCCAGGCCGGACGCGTAGCGATCGGCGAACTCGCGCGGGGTCAGCGTCCCGACGCGGTGGAAGGCCTTGTCCTTGTCCCGGTACTGCCACACGAACTCGCTCGGCGGGGCGCCCAGGTGGATGGTGAGCATCCGGTGGACGTCCTCCATCGCCGCCGCGCGGATCGGCTCGGGGTCGGCGCCGTCGGCCACGGCCGCGCGCAGGCGCAGGGCGGCCCGGCGCAGCACCGTGGCGAGGTGGTCGTTCATGGCGGCGGAGTTCGTGGCCGAGTCCGTGTCCGGCATGGCGTCGTGCGGCGCCATCCCGTACTTGGCGACGATCCGGGCGAACTCCGGCCACCAGCCGCCGTCGCCGAGCGGCTCGCGCAGGGCCGCGGTCACCTCCCGGTCGCCTAGCGGCCGCTCGGCGTCGGCGATGGCGCGGGCCAGGAAGGCGGCGGCCTTCTCCAGCTTGTCGTGGAAGTAGACGAAGCTCTGGCTCAGCTCCACCGACTCCACGTTCAGCTCCTTGATGAGGGAGGCGCGCAGGACATTGAGGCCCGCGAAGGCCCAGCAGCGGCCCGAATGCCCTTGGTCGGTGATGGCGGCATCGGGGATGAGGTCGGAGACCGAGGTGTCGATCGAGGTGACGACGGCGCGGTCCAGGGTGAGCTTCTCGACGTTCGTGGTGGCCGTGGCATTGCCGGCGACACGGGCGGCGGGGTCGGCGAGGACGGCGGCGTTGCGGGCGGCGACCCAGGCGGGGTCGACGGCGTGGGGGTCGGTCATGGCGCGAGGGTAGCGCCGTCGCCCGTCATCTCGGGGCCCCGCCCCGCGGGCCGGCCCGCAACCGGTCGAGCGGCGGCGCGCGGCCCTGACCGTGGCCGGGCCGGCGGGGCCGGCCGTGTCGGGGCGGCCGCCGCGGGGAGGGGGCCGGTGCGGCGCCAACGGCGGCGCCCTTACGTCCTTCGCTCGCTCTGCTTCCGCTCACCTCGCCGAGGTGGGCGAATGCGTCGTCTCTCACTGAGGAGGGACAGGCCCGCCAGGAGGATCAGCAGTGGCACGGTCGCCTTCGAGGGCAGTGAGGGCCAGTCGAGGAGGAGATCGCCGAGGCTCAGCACGATCAGCGCGACCGCCAGCACCAGGATCGTTGCGCGCAGGATCATCCGTCGCCTCCCGGGACCGTGCGTCGTCATCGGGGCCAGCACCAGGAGGGGGCGGCCGGCGCCGTGTACGGCACATTGAGTGTGATTCCGTTGCCGTTCCAGTTGCACAGATCCAAGCCTGCGGAGCCGAGAGCGATGATTCCGGTGATTGCGCCGCCGGACAGACCGCCTACCCCGGTCCAGGAAGTGACCTCGGCCGCGATGGCGGAAATCCCGGCGCCCGCTGTGAGCAAATCCCGCAGTTTCTGGGACGCCCAGTCGTCGAGCCAGAGTTGGTGGCCCCACCATTTCATCTCGACGCCTCCATGCGATCCATTGTCCTCGAAGGCGCTGGGCTGCATATCAAGGTAGTACGTGGCGCCGTCCTCGCCGGCGACTTCGATCCGGCCGCTGGCAATCGAGACGTTCGTGGTTGAGACCGTCTGCTCGACGAGGGCTACCTCGTCGGGAGCCGCGAAGCGCAGTTCCTCGGGCGGGGTGAACTGGTAAGTGGTGCCGGCTCGGGACACGTACGGCGAGTACTTCTCGATGAGTTCCTGAGTCAAGGTGCCGTCTTCGACCTGGCTGTGAGAGGCGGTCGCGGAGGTCATCGGTACGGTGGATTCTCGTGTCGTCGCTATGGCCGTGGGCGTGGTGAGGAGGAGTGCAAGTGGTGCAGATATCGAAATTCGATCAAACGATTGACCGAGGGTGTCATGGTCCTACTTTCTCAGGGTTACTTGGAAAATCATGACATAGCCATTGTAGGAGCCATCTCGGCATACGTCAACAAATGTGGGCGAAAGTTCCGACTCTGACGTTGATACGACTATTCGCATTGTATGTCCTGAGTGTTCGTGGTGAGTATCCGGAGAAGAGGCTGTCTGATGTGCGACGCATGACCGTCCCGGTCCGAGGGTCCCGTGTTGATCAGGACTTCGAGGCAGTGCCCATGGCGCGGCCGAAGGTCCAGTGGGCCTGGTGTCGGACGCTGCGGCGGACCACTCCGGAGGCGAGGAGGCGCTGTCGCACTGCGCGGATCATGCCGCTTTCCAGGGCCACCCGGGCTCAGTCGGGGATTCCGCCCGCGGTACCCACCGCATTGCTGGGTGGGTCTTTTAGTGTGGTGGTAATTCCTGCGGGGTTCCCGCCCGGCGGCAGTCCCTGGGGGGGCGGGCATCGTGGGGCCCTAGTTCTTCGACCAAGATTCACTAGGAGGTAGTCCCACGATGCCCAGTGACCAGCCTGCCGTGTCCATGCTGATTCAGGAAGTCCTGTCCGACCCGGACCCGGCTCATGATGATGTCTTCCGCCGTCTGCTCCGGGCCGGTCTGCAGGACATGATCGACGCCGAGGCCACCGCCGTGATCGGCGCGGGACACTACGAGCGCACGAGTGGGCGCACTAACCGGCGCAACGGCAAGCGGCCCAAGGCACTGGCCACCACGGCCGGTGAGGTCGATCTGACCATCCCCAAGCTTCGCCGGGGATCCTTTTTCCCGTCCCTGCTGTCCCCGCGCCGGCGCATGGACAAGGCCCAGATGCCCCGTGATCTGCTCGGCGTGGATCGAGGGCGTCTCCACCCGCAAAGTCGATGACCTGGTCAAGGCCCTGGGCAACGAGTCCGGGATCAGCTGCTCGACGGTCTCACGGATCTGCAAGGACATCGACGAGGGCGTGAACACCTTCCTCGCCCTGGTCGGCGCGCGGTCGATATCCGTCAGTATGCAGGCGCGCTGGTTGCGCTGCGTTCGCATCACTCGCGTCGACGACGGGGGCGGGGCGGTTGTTCCCTGCTGGGGGTCAGGGTTCGCAGACGGGTCTGCAATCCTCGTCCTTGCCCTCACCGTATATCGGGTCGTAGCAGTCGTAGACCGTGGTGCCGGGGACGGGCTCCAGGCGGATCAGGAATCCCGGGAAGGGGCCGCATCCTCCTCCCAGCCAGTCTGGGGGGATGCCGATGCCTGCGAAGTCCCTGTAGAGGCGTTCTATCAGTGGTTCGGGCCAGACCCCCACCAGGGTGAGTGTTCCCAGGCCGTCGATGTGCTCCGACTCGCCCAGCCGTAGTTCGAGAGGGTTGAAATAGGAGGGGCCGGGGCTCGTCGTTTTCCGTGCCCATCTGATGTCGGTGACCCAGGAGTGGTGCTCCTCCCAGAGCCTACCAACGGGGGAGAGAAGAATGCCGGTGTTGGTCCGCCATTCCCATTCGGCGTTGCATTGGGTGCAGAATTCGTAGGTGTCCGCGTCGTCGGGGACGGGGCCTGCTGCGCGTGTCGGTGGTCTGGTCCACCACAGGTCCAGTGTTGCGACCGTTGCGACCGTTGCCGCCATGACGGCGATCACCAGGAGCGCCCGTGCGGTTCGGCGCAGTGCGCGCAGCGCTATCCGCAGGGCGGGCGGCCGGCGGGCCCGGTCCCGCTGGGCCTTGGACGCTCGGGCGGTCAGGGTGGCCGTGGCCCGCCTCCGCCAGCTGGTCGTGATCCGCAGGATCCTCATCACCCGTCAGCCGCCGATCTCCGTCGTCTCGAAGAACTTCTCGTAGTCCTTCCGGCTGATCCGAATGACGCCCGTCCCCTCGATGCGGTCCCCGTGGTTTTCACCGTCTGATTCCTTGATCTTATGATCCCCGTCCGCATCGTGACCGAAGCCATCATCCCCGGCTTTTTTGTTGTTCGCCCACGGATTGCGCAGTGTCACCGTGTCCTCGTTCATCTCCACCACGCTGTAGCCGTGCTTGCTATGACTCGAAGTCCTTGCTGTCTCCATTCTCGGCATCCACGTCGCTCTGGTCCACGTGCCCGTCACCAGTGACATCGGCGACGGCCGGCAGCATCCTGGACGACGAGGATCTCGGTGACGCGACCACAGGCCTCTTCTCCTCAAGGGCCTTCTCCATCTTCTCCCATTCGGCATCGTCGTAGGTGTCCCCTGAATGGGGGATGAATCCCAAGGCCTTGCCGGAATTGCCCACCCGCGATGGCCGCTTCCCGGTGAGGGCGAGCAAGGCGTCCTGCGGCTGCCCGCCTTTCTTGTAGTCGGCTTCTTACCCTCCTTCTCCTTACTTCCGATGTTGCTCGAACCCCCGGCGTCCGCCCCGGATCCCCCTTGGAGCCGGGCCGCCGCATCGAGCGCGGCGGCATGAAGACGCGTCATCACATCGGCGCGGGCGCGCAGTAGCGTCGCCACCTCCGGCAGGGCTCCGGCGCCCCCGACCGCATGCAGGCACCGGGCCTGAGCCCGCAGCGCCTCCACCTCCGCCTGCGCCAGCTGGAGGAATGCGGTATAGCCGTTCAGCACGTCCGCACCGAACCGCATGCGCTCGGCCACCTGACCGAGGCCCGAGCCGACGGCGGCCGCGCGCGGTGAAGGCCCGGGCTGACAGGCCCTCCCAGGAGGGCGTTGCCCGTGTCGCGATCGCGGTGCTCTCCAGCGCCTCGCCGACCGCGTGCGACGTCTCCAGCCATGATGCGGCGACTTCCCGGACTCGTGCGGGATCTCCCGGAACGGCCTCGATGAGATCAGCACCCGCCGCTGCTGTCGTCACCATCAGCGCAGGCCTCCCATGCTCCTCGTTCCTCCCATGCCGAGCCCGGGGGCGGCGCCCCCGGCGCCGGGCGTCCGATGCCCGAGTGCCGTCGCGGCGTCAGCGGCCTCCTCATCGCTTCGCCGCAGGCGGTCGGCTGTGCTCAGCAGGGCGTCGACGACGCCGTCCGCCGCACTTCCTGCCCGCCATCGCGTCCTCGCGGCACGACACCGCCCACGCCGAGGCCGCCGAGGCCGGCTCGACGCACGGACGCGGGCGGTGCGCGAGGATCCGGGCGGCACGCGGGTGAGACGGCGCGGGCGGACTCCGGCTCCCGGGTGCGCCTCGCGGACCGGAGACGCTAGTCTCGCCCGCATGAGTGAGCGCCAGGAGCAGTGGGAAGCGCGTTATGCCGCCGTCGACCGGCTGTGGTCCGGGCACCCCAACGACTGGCTGCCCGAGTTCGCGGACCCCTGGAAGCCGGGGCGCGCCCTCGATCTGGGCTGCGGTGAGGGCGCCGACGCCGTCTGGCTCGCCGAGCGCGGCTGGGACGTCGTCGGCCTCGACCTGTCCGCCACTGCGATCGCGCGCATGGAGGCCGAGGCCCGTGGGCGCGGTCTGGAGCAGCGGGTTCGCGGCGTCGTCCTCGATGTGACGCACGAGGATCTGCCTGCGGGGCCGTTCGACCTCGTCGTCGCCTTCTACCTTCATGGCGGCCCGGAGCCCGGGTCGCTCGACCTGATCGACCTCCTGGCCCGGGGCGCCGGGCTCGTGTCCCCCGGAGGCCGTCTGCTGACCGCCGTTCACTGCACCAACCCGCCGTGGCACGGCCATCATGGGCGCACCTACACCCCCGCCGAGCTCCTCGCGGGCCTGGCCGGGGCGACGGAGGGATGGCGGGTCGAGGCCGGGCGGGAGCGGTGGCGGGAGGTCGTCGGGCCCGACGGCGAGGCGGGCCGGCGCTCCGACGCCGTGGTCTGCGTGCGTCGACCCGCCTGAGCGGTCCGCGCGTCTGGGAGTGTGTGCGCTTGGGCGGCGTGCGCGCCCGGGTGACGCAGAACGGTAGGTGGGCCTCGTCGAAGAAGAGCGCGCGACCGAGCGCCCGGGTGACGCGCGTGCCTGGGTGGTTCGCTCGTTCGAGGCGCGAGTAGTCGATTAGTCGATGGAGTCGAGCGATGTGCGTGCCCGGGGCGTGCTTGTGCGGTCGTACGTGGGGGCGCGTGGTCGTACCCGGGAACGCGTGGTCGTACCTGGGAGCGTGCGGTCGTACCCGGGAACGCGCGGTCGTACCTTAAATCCCTTCTAAGGTACGACCGCGTGGAGTTGCGTACGACTGCGTGCGGTAGGGGTACGACCGCGCGGTTTTACATACGACCGGGTGAGATTGCGTACGACCGCGCGGGGCTGATGGCGCACGATGTCGAAGCGGTGTGCGCTCCCAGGCGCTGCGGGCTCCGCAGGCCAGCGGTGCACGGGCCGGCGGCGCGCAGCGGTGAGCATGCAGTGCTGGGCTGCGCAGCGGCGGGCTCCACCGGTACAGATCGGCGCAGGGCCGCGTTGGCGCAGACCAGCGCAGGGCCGCGTTGGCGCAGGCCGGCGCAGGGCCGCGTTGGCGCAGGCCGGCGCAGGGCCGCGTCGGCACAGACCAGCGCCGGGCTCCACAGGCCGGCGTCGTGACACCTATATCCACAGGATGGAACGCCGTCGTGACGCCTCCGCCCTCCTTGGAGGCACGCTCGCATCATGGAAACCTATCCCGAGCCGCCCCGGCTCCCGCCCGTCGTCACCTCACCCGGCCCGCCGACGTTCATGGCTCATCCGGTCAGGCTTCTGCGTGGGCTCTACGCCGATCTCCACTCCTCCGGTGCGCCCCCGTGGGAAGTGGCGCACTCGCTCAGCCTGGCCCGTTGCGTCGCCGCCTGCCAGGTAGTCACCTCGGCGCGTTGTCTCAGTCATGAGTCGGCCGCCCTGGTTCATGGGCTATCAGTCCGCGGATGGGAGCCGGACGTCAGCGTCGTCGTCCCCTCGAAACCCCGACGCCCGGGAACTCGCGTTCCGTCGGTGCGAGGAGGGAGAACGGACGTGCTTCTTCGCCGACGCAGTCTTCGCATGCTCGACGACGACATCACCACCGTCTCCGGGCTTCCCGTCACCACTGTGCTGCGCACGGTTCTCGACTGCGCCTTCGACGTGCCGCCGAGCGAATCCATCTGCATCGCGGACTCGGCGCTGCGCGCTCTCGTCCGTCCCACGCGTGATCAGCGCACCGCTTCGGAGCACCGTGCGGCCGCCATTCGGCGTCGGCTTCAGGATGAGCTGGAGGCCATGGCGGGCAGGTCGGGCGCCAGGCGCGCGCGAGCGGTCATCGCAATCGCCTCCCCCTTCGCCGAGTCTCCCGGGGAGTCGATCATGCGGTGCTTCGTCACGGCTCTGGGTCTGCCTGCGCCTGTTCTGCAGCTCGGCGTCGAGGACGGCATCGAGGTCGTGGTCTACTTCCCGGACCTGGCCTGGCCGGCGCTCAAGATCTATCTGGAGTTCGATGGTCGGTTGAAGTACGAGTCCGACGCCGATCTCTGGCGGGAGAAGAAACGTCGGGACGCGCTGACGCGCTTGGGGTGGCGCGGTGAGCACGTCACCTGGGATGACCTTCGCAATCCCGCCCGGTTGTGCGCCAAGATCCTTGCGCTCTTCCCGCCCGAAATCGTTCACCGGGCCCGACTGGTGCCCGAGTTGTGGGCCTGAGGCCGATGACGGTCTGCGCGCCAGTGTCTTCCCGATCCGCTTCTTCGCGCGCGGTCGTACGTGGGGGTGCGTGGTCGTACCCGAGGCCAGCTGCCGGGGCGATGAAGGCGCGCGGTCGTACCCGGGAGCGCGTGGTCGTACCTGGAAGCGCGCGGTCGTACCTTAGAGCCCTTCTAAGGTACGACCGCAGGGGATTGCGTACGACCGCGTGCGCCGGGGGTACGACCGCGTGGAGTTGGGTACGACCACGCGGTTTTAGGTACGACCAGGTGCGACTGTGTACGACCGCGCGTGCCCGGTGGCGCACGGCGACGAAGCGGCGCACGCTCCCGGGCGCTTCGGGCTCCACAGGCCGGCGCGCGCACCCCCTGCGAGGCGGTGTTCACAAGGGCTCGGCGGGGCGCGGGCCGACGGCCGTACCGTCGTGACGTGACCTCTTTGAACATCGCCTCAGCCAAGGAGGACGCCACCACCGGCGTCTCACTCGTCCCCGTCTCCGTCCCCGCCAGCTGGACGGGGCCCGCGTCGACCGCCTGTCAGACGCAGCTCGACACCCTTCGCACCCTGCTCGTCGGACTCGATCCGCTCCTGGAGACGGCCGCCGGCGCCATGACGGCGCTCGACGACGCGGGCTACCAGTGCGGAGTCGTCGGATGAGTGTCGCGACGACCTCCCCGCCCTCCCAGCAGGAGGCTGAGGCCCCATCTCAGCAGGCGACGGACGGGAGGGACATCTGCGACCCCGGGGAAGCCCTCCTCGCGGCCGACAGATCCGTTCACAACACCAGGGATCCCTTCCCCGAGACGACCCTGGGCGACGCGATGCCGCGCTGCGCGAGCGGTCCGCCCTCGAAGGCCCACGGCGTCAGTCCTCCGACGGCGGGCGACGGCGACGGGTCAGCAACCCTGTCCTGGCCCGGGATGACCGCCGGAGTCACCGCCGTCGTGTCGGGCGGCACCTACGCGGTCGATACCGGCGCCCTGACCGACTTCGCCACCACGCTCACCGATGCCGCCGGATACCTCGACGACGCCCGCGCGCACGTCCTCGATGCCGAGGCCGAGGCGCGGGCCGCCATCGCCCCGCCCGAGTCGGACGAGGAGTCGTCGGGCGCGCTCTCCCGGGGAGACGGCTCGGCCAGCACCGGCGTCACCTGGTCCGACCCCATGTGCTACTCGGGCCTCGGCGGCGCGGGGCTCCCCTCCTGCGGCGCCTCACGGGACCCGTGGCGGGAGCCGTCCGGCTTCGAGGCGCTGCGCACCAGCGCGATCGACGCCGCCACGGCGCTGACGACGGGCGTCGGCTCCCTCCAGGACGCGGCCGACTCCCTGCGCACTCTCGCCGCCGATGTCACGGCCTGCGTTCGCGTCTACGACGGAGCCGAGTCCGGCGCCTCCACCGCGACGCGGGCCGGCGGAGGCGCCGGACTCGGCTCTCTCGGCGCGGCCTCCTGGGGCGCGCTGGGCCTCCTCATGGGGACGACCTCGCCCGCGGGGCTCCTCCTCCTGCTCGGTGCCGGCAAGGCCGTGACGAACCCCGGTCTGACCGCGCACGCCGACGGCGACCTCGCCGACGTCCTGGACGATCTCGCCGTCGTCATGTCCGACGCCGACCTGTCCGAGTGGGTGAGGAAGGACCTGATGACGATCGCGGTCCTGGTGGACTACACCCGGGCCGCGAAAACGGGTCGCGAGGGGGCTGCCGTCGAGACCTACCTGGCCGGCGTCGCGGAGCGGCTCGACCCCGAGATCAGCAGGAAGCTCCCCGCCGAGGTCATGACCGATGGGGGCCGGATGGTCCCCGCCTCGTCGCTGACCCCGATGGAGCGCGTCGCCTACTACATGTCCATGCTCTCCGCGGGGGTCGCCGCCAAGCGCTATGGCGATCCGACCGGCACCACCGTCACCGTGCGCGGCGGTCCCCCCGTCACCATTCCGCCGGCCGCCGAGGACCCGATGGCGTGGGGCGCCGACATGCCCGCTCTGACCGGGTCCGACGGCGCCGCGGCGCAGGGGGTGGCGAACGGGGCGGCGCTGAGCAGGCCGCTGGGCACGGCCGCAGACGTCATCCGCTACAGCGACTCGCTCAAGGCGGAGGACGACGACCCCTCCAGCGGCGTCGTCGGAATCGTGCGCACCGTGCACGCCGATGGCACGAGCTCGTGGGTCGTGGTCGTGCCGGGCACCACCGACTGGGGCCTGGGCGGCGCCAACCCGCAGGATCTCCTGACCAATCTGCAGGCCGTGGCCGGGGCGCCGAACGACATGGAGAGCGCCGTGGTCACCGCCATGCGCCGGGCGGGGATCGGCCCGGACGATCCGGTGGGGTTCTACGGTCATTCGCAGGGGGCCATCGTGGCTGCGAACATCGCGGCGGACCCCGCCGTCAACGAGAGGTACAACGTCACGACCCTGCTGACGGCCGGTGGGCCCACGGCCGGGGCCGATCTGCCCGACAACGTCAACGCGCTGCACATCGAGAACAATGCCGACGCCGTTCCCGGCCTGGACGGCGCGCCCACCCCGCGCACGCCCACGCGCACCGTCGTCACCGTGGACACCACCGGCTCCGGCGCGCCGGGCTACCCGCACGGGGGCGGCGTCTACGCCGATGCCGTCGAGGGCATGCGCGGGGATCCGACGATCGACGCGTGGACCGAGCGGCTGGGAGCGCTCACCGGTACGGATGAGCAGGGGGCGACGACGAGCGCTTTCGTGTTCGACGTCACTCGTAGCACGACCGGTGCGTCCTCGCGGTCCAACCCCACCATGCTCGCTCCCGGGCGCGAGCCGCAGACGGAGCCGCAGGCCGGTGAGCCGTCGTGATGCGCGGGCGCGTCTCCCGGGCCGACGCCGTCGAGGGACCGCGCGCGCCGCCGTCGAGGCGCGCGCTACTCGTCGCGCGAACCGACGACGCCCACCACCAGGGCGGAGGCGATCGAGACCAGGATCGAGCCGAGGATCGCCGACCCGAAGGAGTCCACGTGCAGTCCCAGGGTGAGTCCCGCCTGGGCGCCGACGCCGACGAGCCTGTCCGTGATGGCGCTCGTCAGCAGCAGCATCGCCCCGTTGACGACGAGGGCGAACAGGCCGAAGGTCAGGACGTACAGCGGGAAGGCGAGGAACCGCGCCACGGGTTTGATCAGTGAGTTCACGAGAGCCAGGACGAGGCCGACCACGAGCAGGTTGGCGATCGTCATGAGCGTCGTCGGCGTACCCGGCACGTCCATTCCCCTGATGAAGGTGGTCGCCAGCCAGAGGCCGACGGCGTTGCCGATCGTGCGTACGAGGAACTCCATGAGGTTATTGTCCCACGCGCTCCTGAGACGCGGCTGTGCTCGGTGCCCGGCGGACCGGAGCGACGGGCGGCGCGCCCCGGCGCGCCCGGGCTGCCGCCCGGCGGACGGGCGGCAGCCGGGGGCGCTCCCGCTCGTCCGGGGACCGGACCTCCTGACGCCCCGTCGATCGGCTCCGACCCGCCCCGCGCCCCGGTGAGAGGATGCGGCCATGAGCAGTGCCTCCACCCCCGTTCACATCCGCGACGCCGTCCGCTCCCTGCCCGGCTACGTGCCCGGGGCGCGCCCGAACGGCGGCCGGGTCGCGAAGCTCTCCAGCAACGAGCTCCCCTACCCGCCGCAGCCGGGGGTACTGTCGGCCCTCGCCGAGGCCGCGTCGGGCGCCAACCGCTACCCCGAGATGGCGGCGGACTCGCTCGTGGCGGTGCTCGCCGAGCGGCACGGGGTCGACGCCGAGCGGGTCGTCGTCGGCAACGGGTCGGTCGCCCTCATCCAGCACGTGCTGGACGCGGTGTGCGACGAGGGGGACGACGTCGTCGTGCCGTGGCGCTCCTTCGAGGCCTATCCGATCTGCATCGCCATCGCCGGGGCGCGGGCGATCAGGGTGCCGCTGACGGCCGACGGCCGCCACGACGTGGCCGCCATGGCCGCCGCCGTCACACCGCGTACCCGCGCCGTCATCGCCTGCACGCCCAACAACCCGACCGGGCCGGCGCTGAGCGGCGCCGAGCTGGTCGCACTGCTCGACGGCGTGCCCGAGCGGGCGCTCGTGCTCGTGGACGAGGCCTACCTCGACTTCGTCACCGACGACGCCGTCGGTGACGCGCTGACCCTGGTGGACCGCTACCCGAACCTGGTGGTGTCGCGGACGTTCTCCAAGGCGCACGCCCTGGCCGGGATGCGAGTCGGCTACCTCGTGGCGGCGCCCGCGATCGCCGCTGCGATCCGCAGCGTGGCGACGCCCTTCGGGGTGGGGCTGGTGGCGCAGGCCGCGGCCATCGCCGCCAGCCGGCCCGGGGCCCTGGCCACCACGGCGCAGCGTGCGGCCGCCGTGGCCCGGGAACGGGCGCGCGTGCTGGCGGCGCTGCGCGCGCAGGGGTGGGCGATGCCCGATGCGCAGGGGAACTTCTACTGGCTCGGCGTGGGGGAGGCGACGGCGCGCCTGGCGGAGCACTTCGCCGGGGCCGGGGTGCTCGTGCGGCCCTTCGCCGGTGAGGGCGTGCGGGTCTCGGTGGGGACGCGCGAGGAGGACGACCGGGTGCTCGCGGCCGCCGCTGCGTGGGACGGTCCGCGCGGCTGACGGCTCATGCGAATGGCGCGGACCCCGGTTCGGTGGGAATCTGGACGGTGCGAACCCTGCGGACCTTCAACGCGTGGATCAATGATCGGGACTCGATCCGCGGCTGCGACGTCGGGCCCGGAGCATCGGAGGCATCATGAGACGACGAACGAGTATCCGACTGACGGTCATGACTCTTGGCGCCGGGCTGCTGGGCGGTTGCCGTCGTCGTGCCGGTGACGTCGGCGGCTCAACCGGTTCGATCCCGACCTCGCCACCGGGAGGAGCGGAGCCCACGAGCGTCTCGGTCTCCCCGGGCGACGAGGCGAGCGGCGACGGGACGAGCGGTCCTCAGCTGCTGACGCCCTCGCCGTCCCTCGATGACCTCCTCTGGCCCCGAGCCAGGTCCTGGGATTCCTGGCGCCTGATCGATCCCGCGACCGTCGAGGTCACGTTCATCAGCGGACCCGCCGACTGCGAGGGCGTCTACGCTCAGGTGGTCGAGACGGATCAGGATGTGACGATCAACGTGAGTCTGGGTGTCCTTCCGAGCGCCGGACCATGTGAGGACATCGCCCTGGAGTCGGCTGTCAGGGTCACTCTCGGCCAGGATCTGGGCGACCGCCGGGTTCGTCAGGACGCCGCTGAGTCCACTGACGGATGATCGGCGCGGCCCGCCCCGGTCGTGCGCTCCCGCTCGGGGCCATCACCCGAGCGTTACGCCGTCGTGATCGACACCAGGAAGACCAGCTCGAGCACCACCTCGACCAGCCCCATCGTCCCGGGTCGCAGTGGCCGGTGCCGCTGCTCGACCAGCCTCCACTGCCAGCGCGGCATGACCAGGGACCGCACCGCCAGCACCACCCAGAGCGCCGCGTGCAGCCACGGCAGCCATCCCCCGGCGGCCAGCCACACGGCCCCCGCCGCCACGGCCGCGTGCGCCGCCACCGTCCAGGCCAGGAGCCGGTTGTTGAAGCGCTCCCGGATCATCGACTTGATGTACGGCACCGTCCCGCAGAAGTACGCCGCCGTCGACGCCGTCACCAACCACATCCACGGCCAGCCCGCCAGCTCGCCGTTGGGGCTCGCGCCCGGCAGCGCCGTGTTGTTCCCGCTGGTCCCGAGGAATCCGCCCGCCCCTCTGACGGCCAGGCTGTACGTCACCGCGGCGATGAGGCTCGCCGCCGCCGTCGTCGCCAGCCCGGAGGGCAGCGAGCGCTCGCGCCCGCGCCACACCTCCCACAGGGCGATGGCGAACAGCGGCAGCATCGGCACCGCCCACTGCAGCAGGTGCGGGGCGGCGACCAGGGTCAGCAGCATGAGCACGCCGGTCCACCCGGTGTACACCGCCAACGGCACGACCAGTAGCGCCCGCTTGCGCGCGGACCGCGTGCGCAGCCACTGCGACCAAGCCCAGTAGGTGAGGTAGGCGCCCCACCAGGACGGGATGAAGAGCAGGTTGACCCAGCTGAAGCCGCCCACGACCCAGCCGATGATCGCCGGCATGACGAGCATCGACCAGGCGCCGTGCTGATTGGGCACCCAGGCGCGCCGGCCCGGCTGCTGGCGGATCCTCTCCTGCCTGCGCCGCTCGGACTGGATGAAGGTCTCGCCCTCGCGGGTCCTCGCGGGACGGCGGGGCCTGCCGGTGGCGAGCAGGATGTCGTCGTCGGGGCCGGGCCGGGACTGCTGGTAGGGGATGCCGGAGCGCGGCTCTCGTCCCCCGGCGGGGGAGACGGCGTCCCGATCGGAGGATGCCGAGGGCGCGGCGGAGGGGACCGCCTCGGACGGGGACGCCCCCGCGGTCGGGGCGCCGTCGTCCGGAGCCGGGTCGCCGGAGACGTACTCGACGTGGCGGTCGGAGGGGCCCGAGGGGCGTTGCTGACTCACGAAATCAGCCTAGATCAGCCTCGCGAGCGCGTGCCGGCTCGGCACCCGGGCGGATCGGGGCGGATCGACGTCGGGTCCCGCGTGCCGTCGGGGCCGGGGCGCTGGGAGACGCGTCATCCGCGGGGCGCCCGTCGACCGGTGAGCTCGGCGCGAGCGCCGGCGCTGACGCCGCCGTCCCGGGGCTCGACGGAGACGATCATTCCGTCCGCGCACAGCACCGAGTCGGCGTCCTTTCTCATCACCGACGGGATTGTGACAACGGCCCACGGCAGAATCGTGCCGTTCGCGAGTCTGACTTCCTGGAGGCGGCTGTCGGGGCTCCTCCCGTCCTCGTCGTTCAGCCCGACGACGAACTTGCCATTGTACCTGCCGCAGTCCTCCGTCTGGCTGGAGAACAGGGCGGAGTCCACGACGCCGACGCTCAGCGGGAAGGCCATGTCGTGCGCCGAGTGACGCGTTCCGCTCACCGAACGCCGATAGAGATTGGCCGTGTCGATGGGCATCTTCGTCCCCGTGCGCGTGTCGAGCACGGACATGGACAGCGGGTGGAGATCGGTCGTCTCGAGGTCCCCTTCCAGGGTCCTGTCGAAGGCCCAGACGACGATCGCCTGGGAGCTGGCCTCGACCCGGATGATCTCCCAGCCGTCGTCGTAGGAGATCTCCCGGCCGTTGTCGACGAACGCGTTGTCCAGGAATACGGTTCCACCGGTGTCGATCTCCTGGACGCTTCCGACGTCGATGGGGTTGACGATCCAGCCGCCCACGTTCATGGGACGCCCCTCGGCGCGCTGAATCCTGCCCAGCCTGCGGCCATCCCCCAGGTGCTTCCTGTCGTGCTGCGACATGCGGAAGTACTCCGCGGGCCGGCTGCTCACCGACAGCGACGAGGCCGACTGGTCCGTGTCGTCGTCCCCCTTGTCGTGCAGGAGCACATTGGTGTGCCCGCCGGGTCCCGGGATCGCCGCCGTACCGGCGTCCAGCGGCGTGAGCTCGTGGCCGTCGGCGAGGTCGTAGACCCGCTGGCCGACGACGGCCATGGAGTCGGTCAGCTGCACGGTCGGTGTCGCCCCGGCGATCTGCGTGTCGAGGGCGACGCGGCCGGTGCCGGTGCTCAGGACGACGACGCGGCTGAGCTCCTCGGAGGGGCTCGTGCTGGTGGTGGAGCCACCGGGGGTGATGTCGAATGCGTAGGCGAGCCACTCGCCGTCGGGCGAGGTGAACGCGGACCGGCCCGCGTAGATGTCGACGCCGAGCAGGGCGCCGTTGCCGTGGTCGTCATGGTTGGCATGGTCGTCATAGCCGTCGTCAGCGCTCGATTCCGGCCTGAGCCCGGTGGTCCCGAAGCACCACGTGACCCGTCCCGTCTCGGAGTCGAGCCCGTAGGCTCCTTCGCTGGTGACGAGGACGGCTCCGTGCGCCCCGGCGAGCAGGTGCCGCTCGTGCGAATCGACGGAGGTCGTCCAGTCGGGGTCCGCGATGGCCGGCTGGGACTGGGCGGAGGCGGCGGTCGCGATCTCCTCGACCGCCGGGAACGACTCGGGCGGCTCCTCGGAGGCCTCATCGACCGTGATCCGGATGAGCGGATCGAGGCGCTCGTTGATGACGGCTGGAACGGCGCTGGCGAGGACCGTGACGGCGGCCGCGCCGACGGCGGCCGCGCGCAGGCGTGTCATCCGCTCGCCGCGGGGCGGCAGCAGCCCTGGCCCTACCCGCCCTACCGCCCCTGCGCGTCCTGTCGGGGCCGGCGCTGCGTCCGGGGAGGAGGCGTCGTCCAGGGCGCTGGCGGTCTCGGAGTCCCCCTCGGGATCGGGGGAGTCGTCTTCGAGCCGCGCCGCAGACCGTTCGGCGCGACGAGGCGCGCGTGCGGCGATATGGGTCAGGACGGCGATGGAGAGGCACGCCCATGCGGTGACCAACCAGCCGGTGACCGCGGGGACGGTGCGGGTCGTCCTGATGACCTCGCTGGTCTCGGTGCCGACGACGGCGCATCCGATGAGGGCGAGGAAAACCAGGATTCCGGTCGCGCCCCAGACGTCGATGCGCATGAGTCGCACGGAGGGGCGCAGCGCCCAGGCGCCTACGAGCGCGACGGCGCCCGTTCCCACCACGTGGAGGAGTGGCGAGACCATGGTCATCGACAGCGGCGAGCGCGTCCACGTCACGAGGGTGCCGATCAGCAGGACGAGGGTCGCGATGGCCGCGGCGAGACTGGCGCCCATCAGGGCGCTGCGGAGCGGTCTCGGTCCTCGTGGGCCGGCGGTCCCCTGCGTTCGCGAGCGCGGGGAGGAGCCGGCGTCCGACTGCCCGTCACCGTTCTCATCGCCCTCGTCGCGGGGCTCGCCGTTGTTCACGCCGTCAGTGTCCGGCGCGGCCGTACCGGTGGCGATGGGGAATGGATCCCGTGCCGCTCGGGCCTGGCGGTGCTCGTTCCGCTCAGCCCAGCAGCAGGCTGAGCAGCACGAGCAGGGAGACGATCATCTCGAGGCGTCCGACGAGCCTGACGCTGATGAGCGGCTGCCCGCTCCTCATGCGCCTGAGCTGGATTAGCGGCAGCACGGTGGCCCGCAGCGCCAGTAGGACCCACACCAGCGCATGCGCCCAGGACAGGAGCCCGTCCGCCGCGCAGCCGAGTGCCGCCGCCATCAGCGCGGTGTGGAGACCGACCGATCCGACGATCATCCCCCGGTCGCCGCGTTGGCGCACCATCGTCTTGACGTAGGGGACCGCGCCGACGAAGTAGGCCGCGAGGAAACCGGTGACCAGCCACATCCACGGCCACCCGGTCAGCGAGCCGTCCGGGCTCGCCCCCGCCAGCGCCGCGGCGTCCGGCCCCAGACCCAGCGGACCCCCGCGCCCCCCGGTGCCCAGGTCGTAGACGACGGGGGCCATGAGGGAGGCCGCCAGCGTCGTGGCGGCCCCCGAGAGCAGAGAGCGCTCCCTGCCGCGCCACGCCTGATGGATCGCGACCACGGCGAGTGGGACCAGAAGGAGCCCCCAGCGCACGAGATAGGGGGCGAGGAGCAGGGCGAGCACCGCCAGGACCGCCGTGGCCGCCGAGTAGGTGAGCAGCGGGGCCCGGAGGGCTGCCCGCTTGCGGGCCGTGCGGGTGCGCATCCACTGGGCCAGCACCCAGTAGCTGAAGTAGGCGAACCACCAGGCTGGCAGGGCGAGGGCGTCCACCCGGCTCCAGCCTCCGGCGGCGATACCGATGATCGGCGGAAGGACGAGCATCCCCCATGCCCCGTGGTAGTTGGGCACCCAGCCGCGCCTGCCGCGCCGACGGCGGGGCTTCTTCTGCGTGGAGGGCTTGGACGGCGCGGGCGGCTGGGACGGTTCGGGACGTGGCGACGGTGCCGACGGTTCGGGCTGCGCGGACGACGGCGGGGCCGGGGCCTCGCGCGGCCGGTCGGCGGCGGACGTCCTCTCCTCAGGGCGCTCGGTGCTGCGGCCACGGGGACCGGCGGGTGGTGACTGGCTCACACTCGCAAGCCTAGGAGGCCGGCAAGACGCCCGGCGAGCGTGATGACGCCCCGTTCGCTCCGGTTCCCGGGTCGGCGAGATTCACTCTGGGAACCGGGTCGGCCGGGCTCGACACGGCCGTCGCACCGTCGTCGGCCGGTTCCTCGCTATTCGTGTGTGAGGGTGTGGGTGGGGTGGGCGGGCGCCGGTGGTTCGGTGTCTCAAGGCGCGCGGTCGTACCCGGGAGCGCGTGGTCGTACCCGGGAGCGCGTGGTCGTACCCGGGAGCGCGCGGTCGTACCTTAGAGGGGCTCTAAGGTACGACCACGTGGAGTTGCGTACGACCGCGTGCGGTGGGGGTACGACCACGCGGCTTTACGTACGACCACGCGGGGCCGATGGCGCACGAGGACGAAGCGGGGCACGCTCCCCGGCGCTCCGGGCTCCACAGGCCGGTGGCGCGCAGTGCCCAGGCCGGCAGAGCGCAACGGTGAGCATGCAGTGATGGGCTGCGCAGCGGCGAACTCCACCGGCACAGACCAGCGCAAGGCCGCATCGAGGGCAGCCTCAGCGCCGGGCTCCGCAGGCCAACAGCGCGCAGGCCAACAGCGCGCAGGCCAACAGCGTGCGGGCCAACGGCGCGCGGTGCGCAGACCAGCGGCTCGGGGCCGCGGGGCCGCGAAGTCCGTGGAACGCAGCAGGACCCGTACCGGTGCCGTGCGCTCGCAAGCAGCGCGCGACGAGCACTCAGGACCTCCGGGACTCATCCGAACATCCGAGCGCCGAGACGAACCCCGCCGGGGAACGGCGCGACGCGGACCAACGCCCTCCGCGGAGACGACGGCGAGCGGTGCGCTACGCCGCCCCCGGGGCTCAGGACACCCGGCCCGGGGCTCCGGAGATGAGGATCAGTGAGACCCGGCAACCGATGGCTCGAGCCGCCCGGCCCGGGGCACCCGCCGAATGATTGGTTCGAGATCGACCAACAGGGTGCTCGAGCCGCCCGGCCCGGAGTACCCGAGGTTCCGACGTCACTGCCCCAGCGCCGAGTCCACCACGCTCTTGGCCTCCTCCTGGACCACTGCCAGGTTCTCGGCCCCCTTGAAGGACTCGGCGTAGATCTTGTAGACGTCCTCCGTGCCCGACGGGCGTGCTGCGAACCAGGCGTCCTCGGTGGTCACCTTGAGGCCGCCGATGGGCGCGTCGTTGCCGGGCGCCCGCACGAGACGGCCGATGATCGGCTCGCCGGCGAGCTCGGTGGCCGTGACGTCCTCCGGCGCCAGGTCCGCGAGCCTGGCCTTCTGCTCCTTGGTGGCGGGCGCGTCGATGCGGGCGTAGGCGCTGGCGCCGAAGCGTTCCACCTGCTCCTCGTGCAGCTGCGAGGGCGTCTTGCCGGTGACGGCGATGATCTCGCTGGCGAGCAGGGCCAGGATGAGGCCGTCCTTGTCCGTGGTCCACACAGTGCCGTCCTTGCGCAGGAAGGAGGCTCCCGCGCTCTCCTCGCCCCCGAAGCCGACGGAGCCGTCGATGAGGCCGGGCACGAAGTGCTTGAAGCCCACCGGCACCTCCACGAGCGTGCGGCCCATGGCCGCCACCACCCGGTCGATGAGGCTGGAGGAGACCAGCGTCTTGCCCACCGCGCAGCCCTCGGGCCAGCCGGGGCGGTGGGTGAAGAGGTACTCGATAGCCACGGCCAGGAAGTGGTTGGGGTTCATCAGACCGCCGTCGGGGGTGACGATGCCGTGGCGGTCGGAGTCGGCGTCGTTGCCGGTGGCGACGTCGTAGGGGGTCTTGCCGGCGGCGTCGGGCGTCATCTTGTCCCGCAGCGAGGCCATGGCGTTGGGGGAGGAGCAGTCCATGCGGATCTTGCCGTCCCAGTCCAGGGTCATGAAGTGCCAGGCCGGGTCCACCTCGGGGTTGACCACCGTGAGCTCGAGCCCGTAGCGCTCGCCGATGGCGCCCCAGTAGTCGACGGAGGCGCCGCCCAGCGGGTCCGCGCCGATGCGCACGCCCGCCTCCCGGATGGCGTCCATGTCGATGACGTTCTCCAGGTCGGCGACGTAGGTCTCCAGGTAGTCGTGCTTGACGACGTGGGGGCCGTCCAGGGCGTCGTTGATCGGAACGCGCGGCACCTCGCGCCAGCCGCCGGCCAGCAGCTCGTTGGCGCGGTTCGCGATCCAGCCGGTGGCGTCCGAGCCGGCAGGCCCGCCGTGCGGCGGGTTGTACTTGAAGCCGCCGTCGCGCGGCGGGTTGTGCGAGGGGGTGATGACGATGCCGTCGGCCAGACCCGGGCCGGCGGTGCGCACGCCGGCCTCGGTGCCCGCGCCGTTGGCCCGCAGGATGGAGTGCGAGACGGCCGGGGTGGGCGTGTAGGAGCCGCGGGCGTCGACGGCGGTCGTGACGCCAGCGGCCGAGAGCACCTCGATGGCGGTGCGCCAGGCGGGCTCGGACAGCCCGTGGGTGTCGCGGCCGAGGTAGAGGGTGCCGTCGGTGCCCTGGGAGCGCCGGTACTCCACGATCGCGGCGGTGATGGCCACGATGTGGGCCTCGTTGAAGGCGGTGTCCAGGGAGGAGCCGCGGTGGCCGGAGGTCCCGAAGACCACCTTCTGGGTCGGGACGGCGGGGTCGGGGACGAGGTCGTAGTAGGCGGAGAGGACCTCATCGATGTTGACGAGGTCGTCGGGCTGTGCTGGTTGTCCTGCGCGTGGGTGCATGGGGTCAGTGTGTCACCGATCACTGGGTGTGTCCTGGGAATCCCGAAAGTCGGATGTGAGATCGTGCGGGGATCGCCTTCCCCGCGTTCCTCGGCCGGGCTTATCCGGTCTCATCCGCGCATGAGGCTCCCGTGCTCGCGGGGAGGGCCGGGATGGCGCGCGCGGCCATCGGCATCCCCTAAGCGGACCCCCGTGCTCGCGGGGAGGGCGGGCCCGACGACGCCGTGCGTCGTCACGGCCCGGGCTAGGCGGGAATCCAGTCCCACATGGTGACGTTGCGGCGGTCCGTCACCCACAGCTCGGCCCGTGTCACCCGGTTGCCCATGACGAGGAGGGAGCCGCGCACCGGGTGCGGCACGTTCCGGAACAGCGTGTAGGCCCGGTCGCCCGTGTCGACTCCGATGCGGTCCTGGCCCAGGAGGTGCAGACGCGCCGTCGGGTGCGCCGGATCGGTCGTCAGCGCCCGCCACGCCTCGGGCGGTATCCCCCGCGGCAGGATGAGGGCCATGTCGGCGGCGTACTCGCCGGGGTCCCGACCGACCGGGGCGATGACGACATCGAGATGATGGTCCGTGATGAGCTGGAACGTCTCGTTCTGATCGGTGTCCACGCACAGGCGGGTCCATCCCATGGCCCCTTGGGCCCGCTCCCGCTCGGAGACGGTGACCTGGTGCAGCGAGCCTGTGGCCGAGCCGCTGTCCACGATTCCCCGGGTATCGCGCTTGATGAGTCGGGAGGAGGCGCTTCGCATGAGGGAGGGCAGGCGGCGGCCGTGAATGTGGATGAGCTCGTTGAGATCGAGCTCGGGCATGCCGGAGGCGCCGATGGTCTCGGGCGCGAACCCGTTGTTCCTGAGCCGCTTGCTCTCACGACCGCCGAGACGAAAACCGGTGCGGAACAGGTCGGAGCCCAGGAACGTGCTTCCAAGACTGCGTGCGTGCGGGCGCGAGGCGAAGGCGGTGGCGGTGGCTCGGGCGAAGGGCGTGCCGGTGAAGCGGGGGCGGGAGGGCTCGCTCATCGGCGTCGCGGGCGGAATCGGCGGCGTTCCGGTGAAGCGGGGGCGGGAGTCCCGCGCGCCTCCGGGTCCGGCCTCGACGGCGTCGGGGAATCCCTGGCGGCCCGTCTCCGCCGAGGTCCGAGACGTGGAGCCGGCCGCCTCGGCGGCGCTCGGGGCCGCTTGGCCGGTGAGGCTGCGAGCTCGGGCCGTCAGGTCGTCATGAGACGGGATGTTGGGTAGTTTCACGGTGGTCCTCGACGATGAGAAGAAGAGCGGGAAGGATGAGGGGTGAGTGCTGGGGCGATGCGAGCGGCTGCCGCCCAGTCTAGGAGGTCGGCGGGCGCCCGGGGCATGGGTAGTCTGACCCGGTTGCTCGCGCACCCATGCCGTTGCACCGGAAACGCACCCGTGTACCCAGGAGGGACCATGACCGTCAGTCGTATCGCCGCCGCCGACGCCCCCGCCGCCGTCGGCCCCTACTCCCAGGCCGTGTCCACCGGCGCCGCCGCCGGCAGCACCGTCTACATCTCCGGGCAGGTGCCGCTGGATCCGGCCACCGGTGCGCTCGTCGAGGGCGGCGTCGAGGCCCAGGCCGAGCAGGTTCTCAAGAATGTGGGGGCCATTCTGGTCGAGGCCGGCCTCGGGTACGCCGACGTCGTCAAGACCACCGTGCTGCTCGCCGACATCGCCGACTTCAAGGCTGTCAACGAGGTCTACGCCCGCTTCTTCACCGCTCCGGTGCTGCCCGCTCGCGCCGCCTTCGCCGTCGCCGCCCTCCCGCTGGGCGCCCGAGTCGAGATTGAGGCGGTCGCCGTCCGGCCCTGAGCGCGTCGGCCGCCCTCGGACGCGGGCCCGTCGCCGGGGGGAGGGGTCAGAGGCGAGCGCGACGGGATTGGCGAGGTCAGATCCGCTCCCCAAGGGCGAGGGCGGGGCAGCCCTCCCCGTGCGGGTCGCCCGCTTCCGCCGCGGAGGGCGGTCGTCGCTGACTACTGTGGGGCCCGTGAGCAACATACTGATCCGCTGGGGCGGTTCCCGCGCCGTGGCGTCATTGATCCTCAGGATTCTCGTTGTCATCCTGCTCGTCGTCGGGGTGCCGCTATTCGCCTACTGGCCCTTCGGCAAGGTGCACGCGCCCGCCGTGGAGGTCCACGACGAGGTCGGGATCCTCCAGGCCGACGCCACCGCCTCCTCCCTGGAGAACCTGCGCTTCCGCCAGGACGTGAAGCTCGCCGTCCTCACTCTCGACGCCAAGCCCAACGCCAACTTCAACAGCGAGGTCCTCGGCTACGCGCGCGAGAAGCACCCCGAGTGGATCAGCTCCTCCGACTCCAGCTACTGGGCGGACGGCCTGGTCATCCTGGCGGTCTCGCCGTCGGGCCGCTGGACCGGCTGCTACTTCGGCGAGGACGTCAAGGTCGATACCGCCGTCCAGGGGGCGATTCAGGAAGCGGGCAAGAACTCCTTCCGAGAGCAGCGGTGGGCGCTGGGGATCGAGCAGATGGCCGGTTATGCCGCCGAGGTCATGGGCCGCCCGATCGTCTCGCCGTCGGGCGCGATCATCGTCGCCGGGCTCGGAGTGATCAGCGGCGGCGCCCTGGGGATCCTGATGCTCGTGAGTCGCAGCGGCGCCCGGCTGGCCTTCACCCGGGCCCGGCGCCACTACGCGCAGGTCACCGCCGACTACGAGGGCACGCAGATCAAGGCGGAGCTCATTCCCACCGACGACGCCCACGGCGCCCAGGTGCTGGCCCGCTTCGCCTGGTTCGAGGATCGCTACGCGGAGTTGACCCGCGCCTTCCGCGACTTCGGGGAGCCGCGCGGCGCCGAGTGGTTCTCCTGGAGGCGGCGGATGGACGCCAGGGGTCTCAACACCCGGGCCAGCGAGCTCGACTCCCTCGACGACGCCATCTCCCACGCCTCCGCCCTGCTGACCATGTCCGAGGGATGGCAGCAGGCCTGGGCCAACGAGCAGGGTCCCGTCCATGAGGACCTGGCCTCCTTCCAGAGCCTGTGCGCCTCGGTGGAGGCGAAGGGTCACCTCAGTACGGCGCAGGATCGCGACTGGCTGCGGCAGCGCTCGAACCGACTGGCCGCCATGACCAACGAGCTCTCCTCGGGGCGGCTGTCGCCCTCCGCGGCCCTCGACGAGCTGGACGTCATCTCCCGGGACGTGCGCGCCCGCGCCGATTCGCTGGCGCGCCGGGCGCTGGAGGCCGATACGTCCTCGTATCGCGATGGCCGCCTCAGCCGCTACGAGTCCGCGCAGAGCGGCTGGGGGTGGGGCAGGACCAACGGCTACGCGGGTTGGTGGACCATGGGCGGGCACCAGTCCTCCTACGACCCGGCCTCGACGATCCGCATCAACCCCTCCTCCCCGGCCGCCGACGCCTCCGGTGTGCGGTGGGTCGGCGCCGGATCGGCCTCCCAGTTCTCGACGCCGATCTCCGAGCTCGTCACCGGTTACAGCTCGGCGGCCAGCTGGTCGCCGTCCTCCTCCGGTTCGGGCGGCGGCAGCGGTTTCTCGGGCAGCGGGTACTCCGGCGGGGGCTTCTCCGGAGCCGGGTCGAGCTCGCACTTCTGAGCGGGCCGGTGCGTGATCATGAGGGTTATGGAGATGCTCGGAGGCAGTCGGGCCCTTGGCGTGCTCACCCTCAAGGTCGCGTTGGGCGTCGCCCTCATCGTGCTGCCGGTCGTCGTCATCTGGATGCCGTCGAGCAGCACGCATCCCCCTCGGGTCGAGGTCCACGACGAGGCCGGGCTCCTTCAGGACGACGCCGTCCGGGCCTCGCTCGAACAAGTCGACTTCCGAGAGGATGTCCACCTGGTGGTCCTCACGCTCGACGTCGACTACGACGCCGACTTCGATCGTGAGGTCCTCGACTACGCGCGCGCGGAGCACCCCGAGTGGCTCCTCTCCTCCGGCTCCAGCCAGTGGGACGATGACGTGATCGTCCTGGCGGCTTCGCCGTCCGGTCGCTGGGTCGGCTGCTACGTCGGCGAGGATGTCGAGGTCGACGCGGATGCGCAGGGGGATATCCGGTCCGCCGGCGAGAAAGCGTTCCGCTCGGGCGACTGGGCCGGCGGCTTCGAGGACATGGCGCGGGAGACCGCGAGCTCGATCGGGAGCCGGTTCCTGTCCTTCAAGGCGATCATGGTGGCGGCGGGAGTTGTTCTCCTGGGGGTCGTCGAGCTCTCGGCGCTCGTCCGGATCTCCATCAGCGGCAGGAGCGCCTTCGAGCGGGCGTGTCGTCACTGCGCCCGGGTCATCCGCGACTACGAGGTCATGCGGAGCAGGGCGGGGCTCATCCCCGCCGACGACGCCCACGGCGCCCAGGTCCTCGCCCGCTTTCGTCCGTGTGAGAGGGACTACGTCGAGCTTCCCCGACGCCTCGGCGATTTCGGGCGACCGCGTGGGGCGCAGTGGGCGGTGCTCACGGTGCGTTCGAGGGCGCAGGACCTGGAGCGCCGGGCGGCCGAGCTCGATTCGCTCAACGGTGTCATCGCCCATGCCTCGGCACTGTTCACGCGATCCGCCGGATGGCAGCAGGCCTGGGCCAATGAGCAGGGGCCGATTCGCGAGGACCTGACCGTTCTCGACAACCTGTGCGATGGGGCGGGCACTCCCCGCATGCACAAGGCCAGGCGCCCCCTGAGCACGAACATCCACGTCGTGCGCATGTGGCTGCGCGAGCAGGCGCGTGCACTGGACCGGATGACCGTCGAGCTGGGCCGGGGCGGGCTGGGGCCCGCGGAGGCCCTGGACCGGCTCGACTCGATCTCCGGTCAGATCCGCTTCTGGGCCGAGCAGCTGGCCAGGAGCGCGATCGACGCCGACCGCTCCCACAGGCACGCTGAGCGCCTCCGGATGTTCGAGAAAGGGGTGGAGTCGTGGTCCGGCGACTTCTCCCGCCGGTACTCGGGCAGATGGAGTCTCAACGGGAGGAGCGGCTCATACGATCCGGCCTCGACCATTCGAGTCAACCCGTCCTCGCCGGAGGCCGGTCGCTCGGGCGCAGTCGGACGACGCGTGCCGATAACGGGCGACTCGTCGCAGTACTCACTGCCGATCTCGGGACTCGTCATCACGTACACGTCAGCGGCCATATGGTCGCCCTCCGTCTCGGGCTGGTCCGGCTGTGACGGGTCCGGCGGCGACTGGTCCGGCGGCGGCTCCTCCGGGTCGAGCTCGCACTTCTGAGTGGGCCCGAGTACCCCCGGGCGGAGCGGCCCGGCGGTCCGGGGGCGGAGCTGGACTCCGTGAGGGGCACCCGCGCACCATCGGAAGCGGCGGCCCGTGGGCGGGAGCCACCGGGCCGGGAGACCCGCATCCGGGCGGCTGCCGGGGACCGCAGACGGTCACCGGTGGCGTCGTTGACGGCTCTGGCAGTACTGACAACCCGACTGACAACTACTGTTATTCCTTTTACAGTCGGTTCTGTGGACTGGATTGATCTCGACGTGCTGCTCGGACTCGATCCCGATGAGAGGGGGGCGAGACTCCTCTCGGCCCCGGAGTCGCAGTGGTTCGAGCGCAAGGCCTTCCGCGTTGACGCCAAGAAGTTGGCCGCCGCGGTCATCGGCATGGCGAACGCCGAGGGCGGGATCGTCGCCGTTGGACTGAGCGAGGGGAGGGCTGAGGGCGGTGACGCCGACCTCGGTCGCATCAATCGCCTGCGCCGCACTCCCGTGGAGCTCGTGGAGCCCCCATTGCTGCTTCGAACCGAGGAGGTCGAGGTCGTCGACGGCGAGGGGACTTCCGGCCGCGTCCTGCTCTTCGTCGTGGCGCCCAGCCGGCACGCCCACCAGCGTACGGACGGAGAGGCTTTCATCCGGGCGGGCGATTCGACCATCGCACTGAATCGAGCGGCGTGGCAGGAGCTCGTCTACGATCGGGAGGCGGACAGCTACGAGGCTCAACCGGCGCCGGTCGGGATGAGCGCGATCGATCCCGGGCACGTGGATCGACTCCGCCAGTGCATTGGTGCGCTCGGAGATGACCTGCACGTGCTTCGGGCCAGGAGCCTCGTCACAGCGGAGGACAGGCTGACCATCGCGGGCCTTCTTCTTCTCGGCGAGCATCCCCAGCGGTATCTCCCGCAGTCTCTGGTGCGGGTCCTGCGCTACCAGGAGGATGAAGCCGGCGCTGGCTCGCGGCAGACCATGATCGCCGACGGCGACCGGCGTCTGGAGGGCGTGATCCCGGATGTCATCGACGCCGCCCGGATGCTCGTCGACGAGTGGGCGCCACGTCGTCGGGCCCTGAGGGCGGACGGGCGTTTCGGACCTGTCGATGTGATCCCGCGGGAGGCCTGGATGGAGGCGGTGGTCAACGCTGTCATCCATCGCTCCTACTCGATGGCCGGAGACCACATCAGGATCTCGATCTTCCCGCACCGCATCGAGGTCTCGTCGCCCGGGCGCTTCCCCGGCTTCATCGATCCCTCTCGCCCTCTGGAGATCGCGCGCTACGCCCGGAATCCGCGTATCGCCCGGGCGTGCTCCGATCTCGGCTATGCTCAGGAGCTCGGAGAGGGGATCCGACGCATGGTGGGGGAGATGCGGCAGTCGGGTCTGGGGGACCCGGTCTACCGGCAGACCTCCACGAGCGTCATCGTGCGGCTCGACGCATCCTCGCGGATCGCTGAGCCGGTCGCGCAGCGGGTCGGCGATGCTGCGCTTGACATCGTGCCCCTGCTCCGGTGGACCGGGCCGCTCGGGACCGCCGACGTGGCGTTGGCGATGGGAGTGACGCGGCAGACCGCGCTCAAGAGACTCAAAGCCCTGCGCGATGAGGGGCTGGTCGAGCGCGATGGCCGCTCCCCGCGTGACCCCCGGGCGACGTGGAAGGTTCCCGGGGCGTGAGCGCACCGGAGGCCGTGCCGGGGATGCGCAGGATCCGCCCGGAGGGGTCCCAGGGCGTGACCGCACCTTTGCGGTTCTTCGTGTTGTGGGGGTGTGGTGGTGGGGTTGTTCGGGTCTTCCCTCGCCGGGGTCTCGGGATGCCGGTTGATGGTTCCGGGGCGGGTGCGGGTGTGGCCCGGTCCCCGGTGGGGGAGCGGGCACGAGGATGAAAAGGTCATCAGGCATGTGACGTCTCCCGGTCCCCGGTGCGGGGGGGGGGCATGGTTCCGGGGCGAGTGCTGGCGCGCGTCCCGGGCCTGCGTCGTCCTGCCGGCGGGGCCCGCTCGTCGTCGTCTCCGCGGAGGACGTCGGCCCGCGCCGCACTATCCGCCGGCGGGGTTCGTTCGGCGCTAAGAGCGTTCCGGGCGCGCCCCTGCGCGAATGAGTCTCGGAGGTCCCGGGTGCTCGTCGCGCGTTGTTTGCGGGTGCGCGCATTGGCGTCGGCATGGGTTCTGCTGCGTTCCGCGGGTCCCGCAGTCCCGCGCCGCTGGTCCGCGCGGCGTGCGCCGTCGGCCTGTGGAGCCCGGGGCGCCGGGGAGCGTATGCCGCTTCGTCGCCGTGCGTCATCGGTCCCGCGCGGTCGTACGTAAAGCCGCGTGGTCGTACCCCCGGCGCGCGCGGTCGTACGCAACTTCGCGCGGTCGTACCTTAGAGGGTCTTTAAGGTACGACCGCGCGCTTCCGGGTACGACCGCGCGCTCCTGGGTACGACCGCGCGC
>ERZ772986.375-NODE-375-length-28401-cov-4.650462_pt1 | contig 28401 bp, 21 predicted proteins | sample MGYA00511898_ERZ772986 | MGnify/ENA primary metagenome ERZ772986 (study PRJEB29015, sample SAMEA2737934) | human oral metagenome | biome: human oral; feature: human-associated habitat; material: dental | place: China | collected 2148 ... | reverse complement strand
CTTCTCCTCCCCCGGCGCGTACCCCGGATACAGCACCGTGCGCGTCTTCGCATCGACGAAATAATCCCCCGCCAGCAGCGTCTCGCGCTCCGCTGCCGCATCATAAATCACCACCTTCACATCCGCCACATCGGCGAACGGAAACGCGAACGGAAAGCGCCGCGTCTTGCCGTCGCCCTGATAGATCACCTTCGTCGTCAAATGGTTAATCATATTCTCCCCTCTTTCTCATCGAGCGCCTCGCCTGCGCCTCTTGTCCTTGTGCTTCTTCGGCTTCTCCGGCGTCTCTTTCACTCGGAGCTTCTTGTCGAACAACACGCTTCGAAGCACATTCTCCATGCTCCGATCATAGTACGGATCCTTCTCCATGCTGTCCGTCATGTACTGCAAGACCGTGAAAATGCCGTCTGCGATCGTATTCGTCACGCCCGTACGCGCTGCCGTCAGCGTGCTGATCGTCTGTGCGCCCGACTTCATGACATCGATATAGCCGATCTCCTTCTTCGGCTTCTTGTACTTCTTGTCATCTTCGTACTGCCTGCGCCTACGAGGCGTCATCTTCTGCATCTTTCGGCGCTCCTCGGCGGCTTTTTCCTCTCGCGCCAGATCCTGCTCGCCCTTCTTTTCGATCAGCTCCATCGTCGCCTGCGCCTGCTTCAAGCCGCGCGTCACGACAGAACCAAGCTCGAAATTGCGCCCATACGTCGTCCCGTCAAAGACCTTGCTTGCCACCATCCCCGCAAAATCACGGAAAAACGGCATCGTTCCCGTCGTCGTTGACAGGAGATTCTTGCCCAAGACGCGCAGGAAACGCTCCTCTTTCGGCACCTCGACCTTCTTCTTTTCGCCCGTTTTGGGATCTTTCACCGTGCGATACTTCGCGCGATCATCGTCCCCTTCGAGACCGAGCGCGAACTTCCCCATCGCCCCGAGAATGCTGACGAGGACGATGCGATAGATGAGCGAACGCGCCAGCGGCATCCAGACATCGACACGCGAAGCGCCTTCCTCGCTGTACTTGCCCTTGAAGTGCGATTCCAAAAGCGCATTGAACTGCGTATTGAAATACGAATAAAACGACGTGAACATCTTCACTGCCTCGTTTCGCGAACGCTGCAACGCCGAAAGATCCTTCGTCTGCCCCGAGCCGATCACATCGCGCACCGCCCCGTCAGCAGCCTGCACCGAGCGCATCTCGGCCTCTTCGATCAGCTCTGCGCCCTCTCGTATCGGCAGCGCGGCGGCGCGTTCGAGCCGATGCCCCGCCTCGTAGAAAGCACGCTCTTTTTCCTTGATCTCCTCTTTCCTTCGCTCCTTTTCATCCTCGATCTCCCTTTCCGACATCCCCGCATACGGCGATCCTTTCAGCTGTTCGGGATTCATATAGCGGCGCTCCTTGCTCTCCTCTTCCAGTCCGAACAGCTCTTTTCGAAGATCATAGACCTCCGCCCGCAGACGTTCGACTTCTTCCTGCGCCTCTTGATACGTGCGCCTATTCTCCGCATTCTCCCGATTCACCGCCGCCAAAGCCTTGGCAAAAGCATTCTTATACGCGCGGCACCAGAGCGGCTTGGAAAGCATCAAATCCGTTTGGGCGAGCGCCCAATATGCATTGTCGCGCAAAAACTCGATCGGCGCGTACGTCGGCGCGAAGATATGCGTATCTTGGCGAAGATCGCGCTCCATATTGTTGATGCGGTTCATCATGAAAAGCGACTTTTCCAAGAGCGCATCCATGCTCTTCTTATTGCCGTAATAGTCCGCGACCGCCGCGTGCGCTTCTATCGCGCCGAGCTTATCCATCATCGGCCCGATATTCGTCGCATTCTCTATGACCGGCCATAAGCGATATCCCATGATCGCCATCGTTGAATTGCAGCGAAACGCCGCCATCGTCCGACTGAGCGCCGTCGCCGCCAGATCGCTGCCGTCAGCGGCGACCGCCCACACGTCGAGCGCCCATTGGTCGAGACGATTCCAGAACCCCAAGCCGTAGGTTGAAGCGACATACTGCTTGAAGTCTTTTTGCCGCAAGATGCGATGCACGTCACGCGCCGCGATGCGAAACGCGATATTGTGCGCGGCATCGTAGACATGACCGTTGAGCACATCGAACTCCAAAAGCACCGGCTCCTTGACCTCGCCTTCCGAGCGCCTTTTTGTATGACCGCGATGCGCACCGAGCACCTTCACGCCCGCCGCCCCGCGCTTCGCTTCCTCTTCTGCCGCGTGCTCCTTCGCCTGCGTGGACTTTTCAGCATTGTACCTGAGCGGATAGTAGCCGCCCCGCAGCTTGATCTCCGCACCGTCCGCCGTGTGGATGGAAAAAGGCGCGGCGGGCACCTTGCCGAGACGCGAGCCGTTGAGCTTTTCCTCGACAGCTGCCGTTTCCTTCCAGAAGGTATCGATGAAGTCCCATACCTGCTGCACGACCTTCCAATCCCGCTCCGTCATGTGCTCTTTTAAGACCGCCTCCACGTCGAGTTTCTCTCCGATGCCATCCAAGATGCGCTTTCGATTGATCTCAGATCCCCAGTTGAGCGCGAGGCAGAGCACATTCTCCTTCGTCAGCTTCTCGCCGCCCGCCTTGATCGTGCGATCCTTCCACGTCATGCGCTCCTCTTTCGTATAGACCGAGAAGATGCGCAAAAGCTCATCTTGGCTCTCGCCTAAGAGCTTCGTCTCCTTCATCTGCGCACGCTCGATCGTACCGTAGATGTAGCTGTGCGCTTCCTCTCCCAGGAGACGGATCATCACCTCGGGCTTCATGAGGTTCAGCATCCCCTTCTGCGCGAGGAGCGCCATCTGCTCGCCGATGCCCGGCGCCTTGGCAAGCCAATCGCTGTAACCGACGCCGCCCGTATCCGGCGATACGGGATGCTGCTTCACTCCTTCGGGCGCAAGGCGCGTCTTCGACGAAAGGATCTCTTGTGCGACATCGGCGAAATCCTTGCCCGCAAAACTCAGCACGCGATTCTTGTCGCGCCCGATTGTATAGAGCGCACGAAGCATATTGACCGTCTGTCTAAGCTGCCCGAGCGTCATGCTCTTGTAGCTCGTCTCCTCTCTTGCCAAAAGCTCAAGGATCTCCGTCGGCGCAGCCGCATCGAGATCGAGATTGTCCTTATAGCTGTCAAAAAGTTCGGCGAGATCGAGAGCGCCCTCCGGCTTTTCGACATCGCTCTTTTTCAGCCCCAGCAAATACGCGAGATGGTGCAGCCAATAGCGCTCCGTCGCCTGAATGCGCACCGTGCGAGCGCCGAGCTTCTTTTGTACGTCGGCGGTCAGCTTCTGCATCTCTTCTTGATTCTTCGTCGCCTCATAGGCGCACGCCGCCGCGTGCGCTTGATTCTCCCGCTCCGCTCTCGCCTTGTCCCACTTCCTCTGTGCCGCCGCCTTCGCTGCCGCTCGCGCGTGCTGCTTCTCCTTGCGGCGGAAGAACTCCGGGTTGCACGATTCGCTGATGGGAAGCGATGCGAGGAAGAGCCGCGCCTGCTCGCGGAAAAAGCGCTCGTTTGCCCATGCTTCCTCTTCAAAATCCTTGCGGCGGCGCTTCTCCTCTGCCTGTTTTCTCACGCGCTCCTTCGCTCGCTCCTTATGCTTCGCCTTGAACGCCTCGTATTTTTTCTTCCTCTCCTCTTGCGTCTTGGCGCGGGCGATCTCCTCGATCTCCGCATACTCTTCCCCGCTCCACTTCGCGCTGCCCTTGAGCCGTTCGAGCGCGGCTTGGAGCTTCTTCTTTGCCGTCTCGTCTGCGTCCTCTTTCATGGCGCTTAGATGTTCTTCGACTTCCTTCTTCGCCTCGGCGACCTCGCCGCCGATATACGCCATGAGCCTTTCCTTTCGGCGCATCGCCGCCGCTTCCAAAGCCCTTCTTCGTCCGAACGCCTTAGGCGAAGTCATCGCCTTTTCGATATTCTCGTCCGTCAGATGTTCGGCGAGCATCTTCTTGTCGAGATCGCGGGCATACGCCTCGATATATTCGGTCAGCTCCGTTTCGAGCGACTTTCTCTTCGCACGCTCTTCCTTGTACTCTTCAAGCGAATCGTACCAATGCCCGAGGATCGCCTCGCCCGCCTTGCCGCTCTTTTCGAGCGCCGCCTCCGCGAGATAGACCGGCTCTTTTTCCAATGCCGCACGCTTTTTCTCGCGCTCTTTTGCGACCTCTTCTTCGTACGCTTCACGCGCCTCGCGCTTGAGGTCTTTCATCACCTGCACCCGCAAAAGGTCTTCGGCCTCTTCCTGCGCTTCCTGCACCCATTTCGCATAGAGATTTTCCATATCCTCGCCCATGAGATCGCGGAGCGTCTCTTCGCCGCCGAGCTTTTCCACCGGACGATAACGCTCATCGAGGAGCGCCGCTTGAATTTCCTCTTCTGCGGCGATCATGCGTGCCATCACAGCCTCTACCGCAAGAGAAGGCCGCCCGCCGAGCGATTGTACGAAGGAATAGACTTTTCTAAGGAACATTCGGAACTTGCGGAACACGCCGCGAAGCCCCACCGACGGCGCTTTCCCTTCGCGCAGGTAAAGCTCGAAGCCGCGTGCGAACCGCTCATGCCGCCAGACCTCTTTCGCGCGTGCTATGCGAAGGGCATCGCCCGACGCAAGAGCCGCGAGAATCGCCGCCTCATGATCGCGGAACTCATCCGCCCAGTCCGTATCTGCATACTCCTTCGCCGCGCCCTCTTTCCACGCCGCCCATTCGTTGACCGTCGCCAGGTCTTTTGCCGACACATCGTCGATCTTCGCGAGCACATCCAAATCCATGAGGAAGAGATGTCCCATCTCATGAAGAAACGTCGATTCGTCTGCCGTGCGGAACAAGCGAATGAGCCGCTTGCCGTCCGGCTGCATCGCGATCTCGCCCTGTGAAGTGCGCTTCTCCTCTTGGCTGAAATTCTGTGCAAGAGAAGAAGCCAGCGGTTCACCGTTTTCGTCCACACGGTCAAGCAAGGGATTGTATTTATCTGCCAATTCTGCTATACTAATAGCAGATAAATCGGCAGTGGCAGAGGACCGTTTTACGGCAGACCTTGGCAACGTACCTGCCGATTTTTTCAATTCCAGCATCTGTACGCTATAGATTTTATGTCCGGCGTTTGTAGAGAGATCAGCGTCTTTATTGTCATCTTGCAAAAAGTTTGCTATAATGGTGTCAAAGGTTTCCTGTGGGAATGAAGTCAGCACGCCATCTGTGGCGTTGTATGCGGCATTCCATTTCCGGGAAGCCTCTTTTATTTCCAGAGCTTCTACCGAATATAGCCGATTCCCCTCTTTTTCCTGTGCAAGCTCCTTGACCGTCAACTTCGCAACAAAAACCTCATTCCCGACAACAAAAGGCGCAAACATCCGATGAATCTGCTTGATGTTCTTGTCATTATTCCGATCCTTATGCGTGTATTCAGCAATCGCACGAGAAAACAGATGGTCGACATTTGCCACCGCCAGCGCGTGAACTCGTGCGTCCACCGACTTCCTTGTTGCAGATTCGCTCACCATCTTTCCGACATTCTTGTTAGACAAAACCGCCTCAATGCGAAGCACATCATTTGTCAGACGCTTACCGACCATCGACCTTGCCGTTGCAGCAGCCTCTTCCAGATTCTCAGCATGGCGCTGAAGCATGAAACGTGCCACCTGCTCCCAATCGCCAAACCACGCCTTGAATGCAGGCGTGCGCACGGTGAGCCATTGTTCTTCCGTGAGATTCGTCTGCACGCCGTTCGGCGCTTTCATCCAGAGCGCCGTTCCCTCATACTGCCTGCGGACAGCCTCCTTCTGCTCCGCGAGTGCATTCTCATTCTTTTCCTGATAGAACTTCTCGACAATAGAGATCGCCCGATCATCGAACACGACAAAGCCGCGCCCGCCTTGTCTGTCGTCATAGACAATGCCCTTTACCCCATATTGATTCAGAAGTTTCGACGCCTCTTCCTGACCGTCCACCAAATCGCTGATCGTTCCATAGATATTCATTCCGTCGGATTCAGACAAAGCCTCTTTGATCTCCGCTGTGACGGCAGCTTTTCCTAAACGGCGCACATCGTTCCAATTCTCAAGCTGCTCCATCGTAAGACCGCGAACCAGCTTATCCAACGCCTTACGCACCTTTTGCGGCTGCTCATCATAAGATTTTTGTTCATCCAGCAGCACATCATCCTCGGGAATCTCCACCTCGTATGTTCTGCCGTCATCTCCTCGATAGACCTCCGAGGTCTTTCTGTCTGCTGCACAATGCACGCCCCATCCATGCGCCATCTGCCCAACACCCGTTCCGGCGTTCCCTAAATCAAACGCAGAAAAATCATACGGAGAGCTATGCCATGCACGCTGATAAAACCCTGTATGCGCCGCCCTGGCCGCTTCGAGATCATTTTCCGTCTTTACATCCTGAAACGCATTTGATACAATGAACGAAGATAAAGCGTCTTGTGTGTCGCCTTTGTTGAGGGAGTCGCCCTCTTCAGACTGCGCCCACATGGCGCTTTTTTTCGTATTCATATACAAAACACGAGATTTCTCTATGTTTTGTTTAATGAACCAATCAAAATCCGTTCCCTTTAATTGCTCCCATGTCCCATCGCCACGCTTCGCCCTTGGATTTTTTCCATAGGCGTTGTTAAGAATATTGACGTCAAGGCGATCTCTCTCTTGCCGAATATCAATGGGAACAATGATCGTAGCTCCATTGGCATCTTTTAGGTCTACTACAACGACTTTTCTTTCGGCATAGGTATCGAAAACCATGAGGGGATCTGCGATCGCTCGCGGAAGCTCTCGCAGAATCATCGTATTCATACCGTCATGCTCTAATATATGCTCGATTTTTCTTCCGTCAATTTTTAAGGGAAGATGCGGTACTCCAACCAACTGCAACACCAAAGGCGTATCCATGATCGTATACGACTTCGTGGCATTGACGGTTCCCTTCTCGTAGTCGTCGACAATCTTACTCCACGCTGCTTCATCTTCGGCAAGCCGTTCCTCTGCCCATGCACGCTGATAGAACCGATTTGCCTGATTGACAATCCCCAACCTCTCCTGTATCATAGGAAGCGAAAGAGGTTGAATGACCGAAGGCGTTAGGCTGTCGGCGGTTTTATCCGTCCGGCTGGGGTGACCTGTAAGCATGGACGCGGCATTGCCTCTTTTTTCTGTTTCCGAAGCCATGAGATCCTTGCTCGTGCCATTCTTACGGATCCAGCTGTCTATACTGCTTTCCTTATCAAAAAACGCCGTTTTGAGAAAAATTCGCCCCGTAGGAAGCAGCTCATAAGCAACGCCCGCAGCCCCGCGCGGCGTTTTTATTTTGCATAAAATCGTCTTTCCGCCATAATCTCCTTTTCCCGTCATATCCAAATGAACGCGCGAGAAATTCTCCATATTTTCTTGAATAAGCGCAAAGTCCGCATCCGTCATTTCTGGATGCCGATGGTGTATATGAAGCATATCATCTTGTGCGACATCAACCGCTGTACCACTTGAGGAAATGATACGCAAGAACTTCTTATTCCGACTGCCGCTCTCTGCTTCCGGTGTGCGCATCCGTCTGCTGAAATCTTCCAAGGTTTCCGCTTCGCTTCGCTGCATCGCCGCCTGTGTAAAGCCGCCCGCCTGCGCTCTTTCTCCATGCTCCACGGCAAACGTATCACGATAGTAGTCGAGCGCTGTATAGTCTTTCTCCCACTTCTTTTCCCGCATCACGCGTGCATATTGGTCTGCATGGCGTGCGAAAAGAAGCGCGTTTAAGCGCGCTGCCTTCGACTGTACGCCGCCGATCGCTTTGAGACTTGCCATGAGTTGACGATAGACGCTGTACGCTTCGGGAGACAGCCCCGATGCCATGCGGATTTCACTGCCGTCGACTTCTTTCATGCGGCTTTCGATGTCTTCCATCGTCCGGATGCGGTCGTTCAGCGCGTCGAGCTGCCCTTTCGCGCTGTCCATCTCTTCTTGCGTGAGCGTCTGCCAGCCTTCGACCTTCGGGGCTGCGGCATCGCCGACCATGAGGCGGTAGGCGAGCGTCAGCAAGTCTTCCTGTGTCGGCGCGTGGCCGTGCTCTTTTTTGAAGTCTTCGACCCAAGCCGCACTGTCGTTCTTCACATCGCGTTCGAGGACTTCTGTCGCCGGCTGCAGGAGAGCCGCCCGCTCCGCGATGAAGCCGCCATGAAGCAGACGCCATCCTTGTTTGGGATTCGTCGGGTTCATTGTGATCGCAGACATCGCCGCTTCATATTCTGCTTTTCGACGCGCCTTGACTTCTTCGCTTGCGTGTTGGGGCGCTTCCGGAAACCATTCATGCGCGATCGTCTGCGAGATGTCGATGCGCGTCTTGACGGCTTTTTTCTGCGCTTCTTCTACCGCGTCGCTCAAGTCTTTTGCGTTCTTTTTTATGCGTGCCAAAGAGTCCGCTTCCGGCGCGAAGGAGACGGCTTCCAGGAGCGCAGGCGACGCATCCGACTGCGCATACTTTTCGATGGGGACGAAGAGATAGCCGCCATGTTGGACGGCGTTTTCGACGGCTGCATCCGAAAGCTCTGCGGCTTTTGCCACCGCTTTGAGGTCGGCAAGGCCGCTTTCTTTTTCCAGGGCGGCGGCCGCGTCGATATAGACGTTTTCAAAGCCCGTGCCGCGCACCTGGGCACGGATGAGCTTTCGCTGCACGTCGGGCGCTGTCTCTTTGAGCTTGGCGGACGAGGCGACTTGTTGGAGTCGTCCGAGCATGACGGTTCCCGTTACCGTTGTTTGTACGGCGCGATCTTCCTGCGCCTTTTCCGACGAGAGTCGATGCGCGTGCCGTATAGCGCCGCCCGGCAGATGGAGAGAGCCGCCCGCAAGGCCGAAGCCGAGCGCCGCAGGGACGGCTTCTGCCCCTGCAACAGCGGCGTGCGCCGTGATGTCGGCGAAGCTGTAGTACGCCTCTGCTGCACGTCCGTCGGCAGAGGCGACGATGTAGTTATGGATGAGGTCGTCGGAGACGGATTGTGCGCTTTCTTCCGCCGTTTCCGTCGCCGCGATCTTCAAGACGTCTTTGACTTGATCTTTGGCGAAGACGGCGACCGATTCGCGCTTGCCGAGATCGTATTTCGCGCGGTTGACGATGCCTTCGATCGCCGCTTTTTCGATGCCTTGTGCGCCCGCTTTTCCCGCAAAGCGCGTCAAGGGCTTGAGGAACATTCCGGCGTTCCAGAGTTCGATGCCGGCATTGAGAGCGCCGCCGAGCGCCGCACGGTTTTTCGCTTCTGCGTCCGTCATGAGGGGGTTGCCGTCCGTGTCGGTCATTTCGCTGTATTCGAGGAAGCGCCGCCCTGCTTCCGGCTTTGCCATGCCGTAGAACGTACCGCCCTTCAAGCCCCAAAGGGATGCGTCGCGAAGTGCCGTGCGTCCTGCCTCACGCCGTGCTGCCGCGCCGAACATCGTGCGAATGGCGGCGCGTCCCCCCTCGCGCCGCGCCACCGCTCCGGCGAAGCCGCGCAGGAAGCCGCCGAGGCCGCCCGCCGCTCCGAGGACTGCCGTACCGCCGCCCGGCTCGATCGCCGTGCCGGCGGCTCCCGATGCGATCATCCCCGCCCATGCCCATGCGCCGCCTTCTCGGATGCTGTCGAGCATCTCCGGCGCAGACGATGCCACGCCGCCCGCTATGGCAGAGAGCGGATCGTCGAAGAACGACGGCAGATTCTTTTTCTTGTCCTCTTCAAGCATCTTTTCGAGTTCGGCGGCGCGTGCATGATCGTTCTCATTCGCCGTACCCATCATGATTTTTGCGCCGATGTTATCAAGCTCCAGCTGTTTTTCGCCCACGGCAAGAAAGTGCGTGAACGCCTCGACGATGCCATGCGTCTGCCGCACGGACTCGATGTCGTGGAGCGCGATCGCCGCATCGCGCGGACTCATCTTCGCCACCTCACGAAGCTCCGGAAACTCCTGCCAGACCGTCTCCATCGAGAAGTTTTCCTGCATCGCCGCTTTTCTTTTGTTCGTGAAGTCGTTGATCTTGAGCGCTTCTTTGTAGGCGATGTCATCGTCCAGGAAGGAGTCCGCCGAGATGCCTGTATTCGCCTCGATCTCCCGCGCTTTCTTGAGCTTTTCTTCGGGTGTCATGAAGTAGTTGACGAACGCCTCTGTGCTGCGCAGGTCTTGTGCGAATTCACTGCCTTCGTTCGCTTCTTGTTCGAGGAACGCCCCGACGCGCTCACGAATCGGCGCAGTCACATGATACGCCGCCACGCGGACAGGGGTTGTCACAAGGTCAAACGCCGCAGAGCCGACCTTTGCGAGCGAATGCTCGTGCAGGGCAGGCGTATCATCATAATCTATGCGAAAATCTCCCGTTTCATGCGCGTGGCGAAAGGCTTCTGCCTCAGCATGAATATAGTTCCCGTAGGCATCGGCGAATTTTTCGCCGCGCTCTTTCATCGTATCGACCAGATCGTCGCCGAAGTCGGATGCCGCGCCCCAGAGCTTTTCATACCAGGGCTTCGCATCTTCGGCTTCTTGCCGTGCCTTGGCTTCTTCTGCTGCCTGCCGCTCTTCTCGGCGCACTTCTGCGTCTTTCAAATATCCGTCAAGGTCAAATGCCATCATGCTTCTCCTTCATCTGCTTCTTCCACATCGTCGTCTTCCGGGAAGTAATACGGCAGGCTCAAGACATCGCTCTTGGCGATCAGCGCGGTTGCCCGGAGCGGATCGAGTCCGTTGGCGACCAGCTTTTCATACGCTTTTTTCCAGCCGCCTTTCGGATCTTCCATATCGTCGGTGATCGCCGACCACACCGCCCGATTGTTTTGCAGCGATTCAAATTCCTCGCCGAGCCATCCTGCATCATCCAAGCGACGCGCCGCATTCTGATAAGCGATGAATTGATCTGTCGTCATTTTCTCTCCGAGCTGCAATCTTGCGCTCATCTTCTGCATAAGCTCAACGTCTTTGCCGGCATTGTAGGCTTTGCCGCCGCCTGTGCCCTTCGTTCTGCCCGTCTCACGATTCACGCCGTAGAACGCCGCTGCTTGCCCTTTCAAGTGATTGATCTCATCCATATCGAGGTCTTGCGCGTTCAGAATCGAAAGCGCCTCGCTGTAGCTGCCCGCCCCCTGCATCGCTTTTCCCACGCTGTCCAGATATTCGCCGCGCTGCTTCTTGTACGCCGCTTCCATATCTTTGCCCCGTGCTTCAAGCAGGCTCATCAGTTGCTCGCGCTTTTCGGGATCGTAGGCGCTGATGCGTCCGCCGTCTTTTGGACGAATGATCCATGTCGGGCGAAGGCCGCCGCCGATCTCTATGCTCTCGCCGTGCGTGACCTCGCCTCTGCCTCTTATGTAGTTGCCGTCCTCGTCCGTGTAGTCCTTTGCGCTTGAGCTGTTGCCGTAGATGCCGCCTCTGCCGTCGGATGCTGCGACGTGTTCGGCGTTTTCCGCGTTCTCTGCATCATCTTCGTCGTGATAATAGATAATCGCCGCCCCTGCAGGCAGCTCCATATCGGGCGTATAGCGCTCGACGATCACACTGTCGTCGGCACGCGCATCTTTGAGAAGCTGCGGCACGTTGACTACGCCGTTCGCCGCCTCACGCGCACAAAAGCTGCTCACGTTCTTTGTTCCTTTGAGATACGCTTCGACACAGCCATTGCGCCCGTTGTCCATCTCTTTTCCGAGGATGGCAGAGAAGCCTTGATCGACCGCTTGGGACGTGCCGCCCGCTTCTTTCGTCGCGCCTTCGCCGTAGATTTCATCGACCAGCTCACGCGCTCTTGCGAGGTTGAAGGTCTTGCCGTCCCACACGCCCCCATCGCCGAGGATGCGCGTCACTTCCCTGTCCATGTCCTTGGCATCCTGCTTTTTCTTGACGATGCGGGCGATTTTCCAGTAGGTGTCTTGCTCCATTTCATTGCGGAAGCGGCTCAGTATCTCATCGGCACGCGCATAGTCCTCGCTCTCGACTGCCGCGCCTGCCGCTGCCGCCGCGATGTTTGTCACCATACTTTGACGCTCTTTGCCGAGCTGCGCCCCCGACCAGCCTTCTTTCTTGGCGTAGGCAAGGAGCAGCGTATCGCCGTTTTGAACGTACATCGTCGGTGCGCCGTTGACGTTCCACGTCAGAGCCGCTTGCTGTGCGTTCGTGCTGAGGTTTGCGTCAAAGGTCGCTTTTTCCACCGCTTTTTGTTCCGCCATTTCTTTGGATGCCGCGATGCGTTGGAAGTTCGACATGTTCTCGTTGAGGTTGCCTTGGAGTGCGAAGCGTACACGGCCATTGTAGTTTTTGCTGATTTCGTCGTAGGTCTTGTGAATCGCCGCCGTCGTGCGCTCGATGAGTCCCTTGGCGTTTTCTCCGACGCCTGTCACGAAAAGCCCGTTTTCCCCATAGAGCTGCTCGGTGAGGCTCGTCATGATTTCATTGCGTGCTTTCATCACGTCGGCGGTATCGCGATCTTCCTGCTCTTGGGCGAGCACCTTGTTGACCTGTCCCAAGGCCGCCGCCATCTTGCCGTAGCCTTCGCCGCCTGCACCGTAGGCATTGACGTCGCCCGTTCTCCTTACGGCAGGCGGCTTCATGACGTTCGGCTCGACCGCTTGCTGATAGGTCGTGAACTTCATCTTCTACCACCTCCAACGAGGGTTTGGATTCTCCTTGTTCATCAGGCTCGGCATGGAGCGCTTCGGAAAGCTGCTGAAGAATTTTTCGCCGAACGTGTAGTTGAGCGAGGGATTTGCCGCTCTACTCGTCGTCTGCGGCAGAGGAGATGCGCTCGCCGATTTCCACGGCTGCGCCGCCCCGTAGACGCTTGCCGCCGTCCCGAGAAGTGTCGCAAAGCCCGCCATGCGTGCCTGCCTTTTGATGTTGCCGGCGGCGGCGTTCGCTTGGTTCGCCTGATTGATATAGTTGCTCTCGGTGACGCGCGAGCCGTAGTTGTCGTTTCGTTGGTTCATGAGAAGGTTCTGCGCGTCTTTTTGGTATGCGTCAGCGCCCGATGAGAGAATGTCCATCGAGGAGCCGGCGAAGTTCAGCCCCGCCGCGCCCGTCTCTGCCCGTTGTGCGCCTTCGGCGAGGCGGCGGCGCGAGCGGAGCGCTTCTTGCTGCTGTGCATAGTTATCCGCGATCTGCTCTTGCTTTCGGTTTTCGATGCGTGCATTCTGCGTCGCCGCATCTGCCTGTGCGCGATACATCGACGCCTGCGCGTCCGCCTGCGCTTGCTGCGCCCGGTATTGAAAGAGTCCTGCCAGAGCCGTCAGCCCTGCCACCCATCCGCACATATTATTGCCCCCTCTCCAACGTGAACGGGATGAACCGCTCGCCGCCAAGCATGATTTCTTCGTGAAACGATGCGCCGCAGAAGCCGAGCCAATGCAGCGCGTCCTTGTTGAACGCCCCGACGGCGTTGTAGAGCACGCCGAAGCGCTCCTTCCAGTCGTTTAGGATGCGTCTCGATTCTACGGCGAACGCATAGCGGTTCTTCGCCACGCGCTCCGTGCCGAGGCACCATACAAGCCGCCCTTCGTGTCCTTCGACCGCCCGATACCCCCATGTCGCGACAAGCCCCGTGCCCTCATAGGCGGCGAAACATTCTTCTGCAAGGAACACGGAGTCATGGATCTCGTTTTCGATGGATGCCCCTCGCTTCGCCCACGCCGACAGTTCTTTTGTTTCCGCCATGTCAAGCGCCGCACATTCGGCGGCAAGCGCTTTCATTTCCTTGACGCCTGCCTGAAGCTCTCGTCTGTCCACCGCGCGAAGCTCTCGGAAGAGTTCCTTGACGAGTGCTGCTTTCTTCTTTTTCTGCGTGATCTTTTGTATGGTATATCTCTTAGCCACCGACTGTTACCTCCCGTATGATCGCCGACAGGCTGAACGGATAGGGCGTATCGTGCGTGATGAGCGTACGCCCCTTCGTGTCCCAGCCGCCCGCCGGCAGCGTGATCTGTTTGTCGCCCGTATAGAGCACATCCTCGCCGAGTTCCATGCGCTCGTCGTCGTAGATGATCTTGTTTTGCAGCGCTGCGTCTTTGCCGATCGCCCCGCCGAACGAATGGGTGAGCCTGAGGATCGCCGTTGAGATCGTCTTTGGCCGTCCCTGCATCGTGCCCGAATCCGTCAGTCCTGCATCCCAGTTCGGCTGCTCGACGACCATCTTGTAGGGCAGTCCGACCATCACGCGCCGCGCTGCTTCCGGCAATACGCTCGTTTCTTGGAGCGTCGTTTTTTCGTAGAAGTAGCCGTCGGCCAAGATCACGACTTCTTTTCCTAAAAGCACGTCTTTTCCCGGGATTTCCTTCGTCGCCCCATCGCGCACATCGGTGAGCGCCGCATCCATCATGATGTAGTCCTGCTGCTTTTTGCTCGGCGGCATCGGCGCGAAGTATTCGAGGAACTGCACGACGCGCCCGCCAATCTTTCGTTCGACGATGACATAGACCTTGTCCGCACTGCCCGAGTTGACCGCGCATACCGCCTTGTATTTGCCGTCGGTCACGAAGTGGCTCCATGCGAAGACTTTCTGCTCGATCACATACGTCAGGCAGAGCATTTCGCCGTCGCCCGTCACGAAGTACAAGAGGCTGTCCGGTTCCTGCGCATAGGCGCCGCCGACGATTTCGCGTCCGCGTACCAGATGTTTTGCCAAAAGCGTGAGGTCTGTGCCGTTGTAGCCGTCGCTTTCATACGAGTACCCCGTATCGCGGATGACCGAGCCGCGCCTTTGCACATAGATGATGCGGTTGCCGATGCGCAGGGGCGGGATGCCGCTCGCACCGTAGTTTTCTTGATTCTTCGGCGTGATGTTCGTCGGCTTGACGGTTTCCGCGCCCGCGATCGTCCAGGTGTTGCCGTCCGTGAAGATCACGAGGTCGTTGCCGACGTCCATGTGATTGATGCTGTACGCCTGCCTGGACATGAGGTCTGCCGTCACCGCGCTGTCGTCCGTGACCGTGCCGGCTTCTTTGTCCACGGAGAAATTCTCATAGTCGCCGCTTCGGCTCATCCATAGCCTTTGCGGATAGCGCCTGCAGCCGCCGAAGCAGAGCCGGTCTTGGAAGAACGCCGCCGAGCGCGGATAGCCGTTCGTTTCGCTCCATGCCGCCCAGTACCAATCTGCAGTCGCTTCAATCCCGCCGAGAATCTTGTCTACATGCGCATGAGCATTTCGACCGTCTGCAACGTCTTTGATGGTCACATATCCTTCGTGGCGGTAGGGATAGGATGAGAGGTCGATATGGCATGTCCCTTTCGTGATTTCTGCGCGGATGCGCAAGAGGCTGTATTCATCGACGTCGCCGCTTTCCGTCGGGTTGTAATCGTCCGTCGATGTATAGGTGCGAAGGTCGACCCATGAGGCGCCGTCGTCTTTCGAGTGCTGCACGATCACTTTGCCCGACCATGTGCCATGCGTAATGATCTTCCATGTCTTGCCGATGACGAGGGCGCGGCTTTCTGCATTGCCCGTCGCCTGCAAGCTCACTGTCTCGCCGTTGACGTACTGCTCGATTTTCATCGTGTCGCCGACGCGCTCGGGTGTGAAGATGTCTTTTGCCGCCGTCAGGCGGATGTCTCCTGTGCGTCCCGACGGCTGAATCGTCGCCTCTTCGTCAAGGTTGATGTCGCCATACGCCGGGCGCGTCCATGCCACATCCGAGAGCCGCCAGTCTTCTTCGGCGTAGCGTGCGAGTTTCTTCACGGGGAATCTTCCCGAGCAGATATAGAGCACGTCGACCGACTGCACGAAGCGCAGGTTTTTGAGGTCGCGCTCTTTGTACGGCGTTTCGAGGTCGATGCGCCACCCCTTGGCGTGCAGCGGTTTGCCGTCTTTCCATATACGGATGTAGCGTTCGCCGATCTCCAAGAGATACGCGAGCGCTACGTCGTATTCGAAGCGGTAAAGCAGCACGTCTTTGCCGCCGTATTTGATTTCTCCGCAATAGACGCTGCCGGGACGCTTATAGACGGGACCGTAGGGGCGGATGATCGCATTTTCCGCCTGCAGGAGAGCGAGCTGATATTTGTCGAGGTCAACGCGCGAGGCGACTTCTTCGGACACTTCGCCCGCCGTGAAGGCAGGCTGTATGGCGTAGTACGGATTGGGCTGCACCATGTTGCTCCCCCTTTATGAAAAGCGTGCGTTTTGATACTTCTCGGGATATTTCGTCGTGCGCTCGCGCTCGATGGCGGCGTGGTATTTCGCCTGTTCGATCGCGCCTTGTGCGAGCTGCATCTGCTGCGCTGCGATATTGGCGCTTCCCGTGATGCCCATCGCGATGGATGAAGCGAGAAAGTGCGAGAGCGCTTCGATGAAGGTCTCGCTGAAAAAGCTCGTGTCTTTGACGTCTGCGATATACTCGCCGTAGGCGAGCGCGACGTCGGTTGCGATCACGCGCAGTCCTTGTCCGAGCGTTACGATCTCATACTCTGCGCGTTCTTCTTCTTTCTTCCGCGCCCCCGCTTCGTCAAAGACGTACTGCACGAGGACGCTTTCCGTAGGGTAGCCGTAAGCGTACGCCCACCCCGGCACCGTGCGGTCAAGAAGCGCGAGCTTTTCGATGCGCTTGGCAAAGCCCCACGGGTACAATAAAAGTGCACGGCGGCGCTCGTGATCGTAGTGCACGCGGCACTTCTTCGCTTCTTCCGAGTCGTCGTCCAAGCTGTTGATGCGCCCTTTGCCGATGTACGAAAGCGCCAGATTGCAGATTTCTGTCACATTCATTTCTGATTCCCCCTTGCCCAAGCGTCACAGGCGTATGGCGCTTGGGCAAGGGCAGAAGGTTTCCCCTCTGCGCCTTTTGCCGCGTTCAGCGGTTGATGTTGTCGTCTAGGACAAGACCTGCCGTGATCTTGCCCTTCGTATAGGTGCTCGTCACCTTGAGGCGCAAGAAGCCCTGATTGCCGCGCGGCAGATGCACCGAGAGCGGCACGGTGTCAAACGTGCCGAGCGTTTTCGCTGCGCTAAAGTCCGCTGTCGCCGACGTTTCGAGCACCGTTTTGAGCGTCCCCGTTCCTGCGTCCTTGACGCGCACGACGAGGATCACGGGATCGCCCGCCTCACCTGCGCCGACGGCGAGTACGTCGGATTCGATCGTCGCTGCCGAAAGAGCTTTGCCGTCAAAAAACAGGTTTTCTCCGTCTAAGATCATGGTGTTTCCCCCTTCCTATGCTTTCTTGAGCGCCGTCTCTTCGTCGGAGATGGCGTCGCACTTTTTGATCTCGATGCCGCCGAAGAAGAGGCGCGGTACGTCCGCCGCCAGTTCTTGGCGCGTCACATGGACATTATTCTTGTCCAGAAGATAAATCTCGAACCAGTTGTAGAGCGATTCGGAGACGTACATCACGACTTTCTTTTCGCGCGACTGCAGGTTGCGGATGCGGTTCTTCGCAAGTACGAATTTTTCGATGAGCTTGCGCTTGCCGTCACTCGTCATATCCCCTGCGATCTTGTCGGCGTCAATGTTCCTTACGGCGGCATTGGCGCGAATGTCGCCGACGGCAAGCCCCGCCTTCCATGTGAAGAGGCTCACGAGCGCCTGATACTCGTTGCCGTCCTTGTCCTGTACGGTCTGTTCGCCGAGGTCGCGCTGCTTGAGCCCCGCCTGCGAGTTTTTCGGGTAGATGCCGCTCGTCGCGTGCGTGCCCCAGCCGACGAGAAACGCCGACGTGTTCTTGGCGCCCGCGTTCGCCGTCATGCCCTCGATCACCTGATAGCCCGGCGTGTTCTTCTCGCCGCCGATGATGGGATAGCGCATGGAAAGCCCGTTGAACGTATCGAGATCGTCGTCCGCATTGCCGTAGAAGATGTTCGCCGCGATCGCATCCGAAAAGCCGCCGACGAAGGCAGCGTCCTCGCTCCTTCTGAACTGCTCGCCGTTCGGCGCGAGCGCGATTTCTTCGATGTCCACGCACGAGCGATCTTCCAGGATAATGCAGGTGTCCTGCACCTGCATCGTCGTCGACTTGTGGCGCGTCACGCCGCGATTGATGCGGCGCACCGAGGGCTTCGGCATCGACGTGCGGATCGTCGTGCGGTTGCCCGTCGGCAGGTTGCCCATCTTCCATGTGATGTCGTCCATGATGGGATTGGAGCTTAGGAGCGCTTCGATGATGAAATCCACGCTCCCGTCCGGTGCCAGACGCTTTCTGAGATCCGAAAGCGTCAGCGCCTGCATTCCAAGTGTTGCCATAACTCTGTTCCTCCTTAGCTATACCTGCGAAAATCCGTATTCGGATAAATCGACTTCTCCGCGCCCGTCGCGCCATTCGCGCCGCCGTCCTCGCCGACAAGCTCCGAGACCGCCGCCATCAGGCGAATCATTTCGATGCGGTTGCCCGCCCCCGTTTCGTTGAGCATATCGACCAGCCCCGGAATCTTCGCCGCGAGCGCGTCGCGTCCGGCGGCGGCTTTCGCCACCTGCGCCTCAAAATCCCCGCCGAGCGCCGCCCGCGCCTCCTCTGCCCACGCTGCCTGCGTATCGCGGATCGCCTGCACGGCGGCATCGACGCCCTGCTGCATATACTGCATCCCGTAGGCGGCGATCGTACTTGCCTGCTCTTGCGAAAGCCCCGCTTTTTTCGCGACTTCGCCGAATGCGGCAGCGGACGCTTCGTCATAGTCCATACCGTCGGGCACGATGCTCTTGAAGTCGTAGGCGTCAGGCACGGCGGCAGCAGGATTCTCCCCTTCCCCCGCGCCGCCTAAGATCGTGCCGCCCGCCGCACCTGCGCCGCCCGCCGCGCCTGCACCGCCCGCGTCTGCCCCTGCGCCGCCCGCTGCTCCTGCACCGCCTGCTGCTCCTGCGCCGCCCGCGTCTGCCCCTGCACCGCCCGCCGCTGCTCCTGCGTCGCCCGCGTCTGCACTCGCGTCCCCGCCGGCAAACAGCTGCAAGTCAAAGGCAAAGTCTTGCTCTTTTGTCATACAGATTCCTCCTCGTCTTGTTCCGCCGCCCGAATGAGCGACTGCATCTCCTGCATAAACGCATGGTATTCCGTTTCCGCTTTCTGCTTGGCTGCAAGTAAAGCGGCATTCTGCGTGAGGATGCTTTTGATATACATCCCCACGCGCCGCTCGCCTTCTTTGACGAGCAGATCGTTGAGGTCGCTCGTCAGAAAGCTCGTGCTCTTGACCAGGTGGCAGCGCTCAAAGAGCCGCATGAGGAACCATCGCCCCTCTGCCGCGTCCAAGAGATGCAGGAGCGCCGCGCGATCTTTCGCCGCCACTTTCTCATCTGCGATGCGCCGCATTTTATCTGCTGCGCTGACGTCTTCGTTCATGGCATCTTCTCCTTATCCCAACATGCCCATGCTGAGCAGCTGCTCTATTGCGGGGTTGCCGTCTTTCGCCGCTTCTGTGGCGTTCTTCGCCGCCTGCGCGGCGGGCGCTGCGATCTCGGCGATTTGCGCCGCCTGCTGCATTTGCTGCATTTTCTGCATCTCTTCTTCTTTTTTCTGCTGGATCGCCAGATACTCGTCGTCCGTGCGCTTCATTGCCGCCGGCGCGCCGAGCATGTCGAAGTAGCGGTTGATCGTTTCATTCCAGTCGACTTTGTCGAGCGCGGCTTGATTGAACTGCGCGATCTGCGCCACGAATGCGACAGCCTGTTCGATGTTCACGAGGCCGCTCATCTTCTGCGCCTGCGCCAAGGGTGAGATGTACTCGATCTTCAGCTCTTGGTTCCGAAGAAGCTCTTGCGTTTCTTCGTCTTCCGGCTCGGGGAACATGCGTGCCCGATCGAGGATGTTGTATACGCGCTCGATGATGCGCCCCAAGAATTCAAACTGCATCCGCTGCACGACGGGGCCTAGGATGTTCATTTTCTCCTGCGTGCGTTCCAGGACTTCGCGCGCCGTCATGGATTTTTCCTGACTGTCGAGCATCATGAAGAGGTCTGCGCTGTACGCGCGTTTGATTCTTTCCGTCGCGTCAGCGACCACTTGCAGCAGGTGATCGAGGTTGCCCTGCACTTGGAAGAGCGGTGTTATAGCGTCTCTTTGTTCGACGAATGTCTTGCCGCCCGGCACGAGGTTGATCCCCTTCGCCGCCAGATTTGCATCGACGGCGAACGCCGGCTTTACGGAGAGTTCGACCATCGTCAATTTGTCTTTTTCCAAGAGATGCAGCACTTTCGCGTCGCCTTCGGCGAACCAGCCGGGGCCTTTGCCGTAGCTTTCGTTTCCCATGATGAGGTACCGCGCCACCGGCACCGGCCATTCATGAAAGCCGCCCACGTGCAGGAAATCGCCTTCTGCGCTCCCTTCGACGTAGTACACCGACAGATACGGCAGATGGAAGCTGCCGAGTTTCTGCGGGTCGTAGTTGCGGTTTGGCGCGACGTACCAGACGACCGTATGCTGCGCTTTTAAGGCGGGGCTGTTGGCGATTTCTGCGCGGATGTTCTCCGGCAGGTTTTCTTCGCCGAATTTGTCCGCCATCTGCACGGCGCTCATCTTGAGCTTGCGGCAGAATGTCTGCACGCTTCCGTCGGGGCCGTTTTCCATGGCATAGCTGCCGATGGGGTACGGTACGAAGTGCACGCCGTATTGGCGGTCGGGAAAGATGCCGAGCGGCGCTTGCCCGAAGGCAAGTTCCAAATAGCAGCTGTGTACCGCCGTATAGAAATTGCTCTTTTCCAAGACATCCGCCAAGATGTCGATGCGTTCGTCGAGGATTTTCCCGAGATCGGAGTTGTCTTTGAGTTCCGTATCGGCAAAGTCCAGTCGAAACCATTTCCTCGACGGCGGCGTAAGGCCGCCCATCACGCCCGCCGCAAACACTTGGTTGCTGTCCCACGCGCAGTTGTGCCAGACGTTCGTATCTTTCCTGCGTCCGGCGTTCGTCTCGTCGTCCACGCCGTCAAATGCGCCGACATACGGCAGTTGATAGGCGCGGATCTCTTTCCAGCGCGTTTCGTAGGTATGGCGCTTTTCGATCAGCTGCGCTACGGTTCGCTCGATCCGCTTTCTGTCAACGCTAAGCCGCGCTGCCAGATCGCTTGCGCGAATCAGGGGCGGCAGACGCGCCCCTTGCGTTCTCTCTTTTTCCATAACTCCTCCTTACCCGAGCGTCGTGCGCCCGCCGCCTCCAGCAATCGTCCCGAGAATGGTATCGCGGTCATTCGAAAGGCTCGTCGATGCGCGGCCGCGCCTTCTCTTCTGCCCCGACGACGTGTCTTTCGAGCCAAGATCGCTCGGCTGTACGGTCGTCGGCGCAGGGTCTACTTTCGGCGGTGTGTAGCTGCCGCCTCCGCCTCCACTGCACATAATGCTCACCCCCTTTCTTGGTGTTTTTCCGGTTGAATCGTTCGATTGGTTCAAAACGGATCGTAGTCCGTATTGCACATCCCCGCACGCGCTCCTCTAGGGGAAGCCCGCACGGGATAGGCAAAGGTCAGCGCCAGCGCGTCCGCCTTGTTCGGCGAGGCAAGCCCGCGCTTTTTCATATCTTCTTTGCTCTCTAGCTGCAGTTTGCCGCTGCGGTTCATGAATGCTTCGGGGCCTTTGAGGTCGTCTCGCAGAGCGGAATCGTCCGGCAGGGCGCCGACGGTCTTTAGCCACTCTTTCATCTCTGCCCACATTTCCGCGCGTTTGTTCGCGTAGTAGGGGTTTCGCGGCTTTGCCGCAAAGGATACGAGATTCCATGTCCTGCCCATATTGCGCCCGACGGAGTAGATGCCGGTGCCGTACCCTTGGTCGATGTTCACGGCGACGGCGCGATATTTGTCCTCCAGGTAGGCGATGCGTTCGGCCATGTGCACGTCGTCGTCATTTTTCTCGCAGGTCAGGAGCGCCTTACACATCGAGCCTTGACGCAGGAAGATTTCCAGCGTATCTTCTCCCGTCCAGGCAGGATCTACGCCCAAGATCACCGGCGCGAAGTCGAATTCATGGGGCGCTATTACGCGCTTTGTCGCCTGCTCGATGATCGCGGCCGAGATGAACTGCAGTTCGGATGCCGAGGGGAATTCGCCCTTGACGCGCACCTTGAAGAAGTCGCTGTCTTCGCCGCGCGTTTCTGCCCACTCGGCGATCAGTTCTTTGTTGCTGATCGCTACATCGCGGCTGTCGATCTGCCGCGTGCACCAAAGCGCACGGTCGCGATGAAAGCAGTCGTAGAAGCGCCCGCTCGTTCGCGTCGGGTTGCCGAACGCACACCAGATGATCTCTGTATCTGCATCCGTCATGGCACCTTCGGCGACTTCCCAGATCACGTTGGCGATCGCCGACGCTTCGTCAAAGACGAGCAGGATCCGATTCCCTTGATTGTGCAGTCCGGCAAAGGATTCCGAATGGCTTTCGTTCCACGGGATCGCGTCGATGCGCCACGTCTTTTCATGCCCCGGTTCGTTCGCAAAGAGCGCCGTCGCCGTGTAGGTGAACATTTCTTTGGCGAGGAAGCACTCGTACCACTTCGACAGTTCCGCCCAGGTCTTGCTCTTGAGCTGCGTGTCCGTGTTCGCCGTGATAATGCCGCGCGTGTCCTCATGCGTCGAGATCGCCCAGAGGATGATCCACGCAACAAGCGCCGAGTTGTGCGTCACGATGAAGTCCTCTGCCAGATACAGGCCTTCTTCCTCTTCGACGGTGATGCACATGCCATCTTGAAGCCCGAGCGGTTCGATGCGGTCAATCCAGCGCACGCGATACCGATGTTCGATGTCTTTTTTATAGCGCTCTTTCTTACGGCGCACGGAGAACGGGTTGAAGGGAAGCGTCATGGTGATGCGCCAGCAGTCGCGGCACGCAATCCGCTTGCCGTCCTTGCGGTACCAGCCTTTTTTCTTCGTCGGCTGCATCTTTGCTTTGCCGCCAAGGGAGCGCACCAGCCAAAGCACATCTTCGGCAAGACGCCCGCTCGTCGTCGCGTACTGGATGCTGCCCTGCCGATTGATTTCTCCGTCCGTATCTAAAAGTCCCGACAGCACTTCTTGACGGACATGCACGGTATTGTACTTGTATGCTTCCGGGATGTAGCGCTCATGCGAACGGCAGGTAAAGACGGCATATTGTTTCATCTTCGTTTTGATGCCCGGCAGATAGACGGTATTGCCGTCCTGCGCTTCTTTGAGGACATAGCCCTTTTCTTTCAGGCGTTCGCGGATTTCTCGATCGGGCTTCGTATAGCCCGCACGGGCGCAGAAGCCGTCGCCTAGCCATACGCCCATCCAATACGGCGCGACATGGATTTCTTGCGTGGGAAACTCCGCTGCTTTTTGCAAGGGGATTTCCCATTGACGCGCCGCGTGCTTCCCGTTCTTCCTGCGAACGCCTGCGGCAAGAATTTCCTGCGTGCTGATCGTCCGATAGGAGCGTCCCCGCCTGCGGTCGCTGCGGCACTTCGCCTGCCACAGATGTCCGCTCGATACATCGAGGCAGGTGTCATCGTCAAAATGCACGCGGTAAAACGGGATATCCCGATACCATTTGCACTGCAGGATGCGCACGGGCTTGCCGTTTTTGCCAAAGACCCAATCCCCCGGACGAAGATCGCCGAAGCGGCGATTTCCCTGCGGCGTCTCGATGCGTGCATCCGGCGCCTGCGCTTTTCCGATCCCGTGTCCGGATGCTACCGCCTCACGGATTACTTTGCCCGGCGACTTGAGTCCGTCGCGGATGTCGGCAAGAAGCGCCAGCTGCCACGTTTGCGGCGCTCTTTTTTCGAGCTTGCCTTCGCCCCAAGGAAACGCCCCGTAGACAAATGCCACCGGATCATAGGCGAGTTCTGCAAGGAAATCAATCATTCCCTGCCGGACGATCTGCTGCATTCTTGATCCGCTCCCTTGCTTCTTTCAACGCCTGCGCTGCGTTCAGCGTGATTTCTCCCGTGATTTTCGTATCTTGCCTTTCGGCGTATACGTCCGGCTTCGCTCCCTTGAGCAGCAGGATGAGCAGCGCATCGCTCATCTTGCGGTACGAGTCCACCTTCTTGCCCTTGTAGTAGACGCACATTTCCGTGCCGTCCACCGCACGCCGATACGCTTCTTCTTCCAAGAGGTCGCCCGCCATCTCTTTCGCTTCGCCGAACGCTTTCTTATACGCCGCATCCTCTTTCAGCCAGTTGTAATGCGTCTGCCGCGTGATGCCCGAGGCTTTCGCCGCCCGCCCGATTGTCCCCGTCTCGATATAGATATTTAAGAACTCATTCTTTTGCTTCGAGTTGACGAATCTGTAAAATTTCCTTGCCACCTCGCGCTCACTCCTTTCCCTTCTGCCGCCTGCCTTCGCGGCTCTTTTCTAAGGCTTCTCTTTTCCCAGAGTTCTATGTGTCAAATGACGCTGCTCTTTTTCTCTTGCGTTTTTGACTCCGTTTTCGGGCAAAAGAAAAAAGCCACACGCAACAAGCGCATGACCTCACTCTATTCAGTATACCACGTTTTTTGCGGATTTTTTCCCGGAATGTTCCAACGCCCGAAACCCTTGCTGCTCTAAGGGTTTCGGGTTTTTTGCCGTTTTTTTGCACGTTTTTCTAATCTTTTCCCGCTTTTTCGCCGCTTGCATCAGAACACGCGCATCAAGCCCATCTGACAGGCGCACGCCAACGCGACGGCGCGAATCTGCCGCACCGCCTCATAGTATGTGTTTTTGCTGATGAAAAGCTCTCGGCAAATTCGGTGATACCCCTGCCGACGGAAAAACTTTCGGATATAGACCTTCTCTGCGACGGAGCCGCCAAGCAGCTTTCGCACTTCAGCGCTCACCCGCGCCCAGCCCTCAAGCTCGGTTTTGTATCTGCCCTCATACGAGAGATGTTCCATGTTTCGAAGAGCCTGCCGCGCCGTCGGATTCTTCCCGCCCGCCGGAGCGTATTGCTTTTTTCTTCGCTCTTCGCGTGCCGCCGCATACAGCATCTGCTCCACGCGCATGTAAATCTCCCGCTTCATTCCGCTGCCCCCTCGCTTTCTTGCATCGACTCTCCTCCGTTCGCTCAAAACAAGCCAGTGTCAGAGGATAGCCCTCTGCCGTATAGGTGCTGTACGAAAGCTCCTTGATGATGCGATACCCCTTCGGCGGCTGAAAATCTGTCTGAAAGACCTCCGCCCGCGTCACCGTCACGACCTTCGGCTCTCGGCGCAGTAAATTGCGGCTCGTCTGCAAACGCCCTGCATGTGCGACCACTTTTTCTTTGGTGAAATACCGCGCCAGGCGATCCGCATCCGCCAGATGCCCGCCATAGAGCTTTACCGCTGCGCTTCCATGCGGCCACGCCGCTTGAACCTTTTCCAGATCCTTGGCATCGAGCGCCGGCAATAGAATATGCCCGTGCGGACGACCTGCTCCCGTCAGATTTTCTAGCACCGAAATATATCGCGCCTCTACCCCTGCTTTTTTATAAATGCTGCGTACCTTCCGCTTGAACTTCTCAAAATCTCGCTGCACCTCATCCGCATCCGGCTTCTCGCGATACGTGCACGTCAGATACCAGTCGCCCGTGCGAAAGTTATCCACAAGAAGGCGGGATAACTTCTCCGCACGCAGACGACAATTCACTGCCGCCTGCGTCTCCTTCGTCACATTTTGACGTTTTGCCCTTTTCTCCTTGATCTCCGGACGAAGCGGCATGGCACGATATGAATAATATTTCTTTTCGATTCGGAATCTTCCATCCTTCGATTCCCATCTCGACCTTCGATATGCCATGCGCTTCTTCCGCCTCTCTCGGGTGATTTTGTGTCGGTAGTTTAATTCCTTTATCAAGGCGAGAAAGGGGCACTTCCCCCCTTTCTCGTAACCCTTCTATATGTGACGTTTTACATGCTTTTATATAATAGAAGAAACCTTATTCTTTGGGCGAGAGTTTTCGCTCCTGCGCTACGCGAAGCGCTTCTCCGCTACCTATGTAATACAGCACTGGCAGACCCGCTTTCACCGCTTCTTGCAGCTCCCTGCAGCAGCCTTGGCTCTCCTCATGCGCCCCGCTCATCACAATCGCATCCGATTTGCGAAGCATCGCCAGGCAAAGCTCCATCACGGCATCATACGCCATAGTTTCAAGCGCCGCGAACATCTCCAGTGGATTCAAAAACAAGATGCCCGTATGACGCCCCTGCAAATCCCGCTGAATCTTCGCCGCCTCCGCCCGGTTCGCTGCCTCATCCCCTGTATACGGATGAGAAATATAGTACCATTTCATTCTGCACCCCCTCACACATCCGTCTCATCTAGCCGCAGTCCAAAGAGCGTGATCTGCCGCGCGTCCTATACTCAATTCTTGCTTTTGGCATCCGCCGTCACCTTCCTGCGCATCGCCTCGCGTCCTGCTGCGATCAGCCTCCGTTCTGCCATACGCGCCTCCAGCCGCCGCATAAACCTGCGGCTTCTCTTTCCGCCATGCTTCATCATTGCACCCCCCATCACATCGCAAACAACTTCCCCTGCGTCGCGTCCGGCAGAACAAGCATCTTCTCCGTTGCCTGCCGATAGAAGTTCTTGTCGATCTCAAACCCATAACACGTCCGTCCAAGCTCCATGCAAGCCCGAAGCGTCGTGCCGCTCCCTGCGACGGGATCGATTACCACGTCGCCCTCGTCCGTAAAAATCCCAATGAGCTGCTTGAGAAGATTCACAGGCTTCTGCGTCGGGTGAATCTTCGGATAGACTTTCGTGCTGTCGCGCTTCCACTCGAAATGATTGAACACCATGCGCTTATTCCCCACCGCATCCACGTTGCGAAACTTCGGCAGCTTGTCGCGAAACAGCACAATCGCCGTCTCCGTCGCTCCGACAATGCGCATGTTCGCCTTGAGTACCTGCGCCGAATAATTCTTGATGAAGTACAGCGGATAAGACTTCATGAATCCGTGCCTCTTCCCATACTCCACGACCAGCGGAATTTGCTGATACGAGCAGAACACGATCATCGCCGGCGCTTGGTTTCGCTCCTTCGGCTCTTTCTTGAGAAGCCTTGAGCAGAAATGGAAATACTCCGCAATGTTGAAATTGCTGTCCGTGCGGAAGAACGCCTTCTTTGCAAATTTGCTCTCGCCGTTTGCATTGTCGCCGCCCTTGTACCACATCGGATTTGACCCGTATGCATCCTCGCCGATGTTGTACGGGATGTCCGCAATCACAAGCTGTGCTTTCGACGGGATTCCATACCGTTTGTAGTTCTGAAAATTGTCATGATACAGCTCGACTTTTACTTTTTGCATCTGCCGTCACCTCCACGATTCGCCGCCGATCCCGTCAAAGAGACTGCCGAGCGTCATTACTGCATCTCCTATTCCATGCTTTTTCTGCATCTCTGACATCGAGGAATGTCCGCGTGCTGATGCCGCAATCCAAGCAATAAGCGGTAAAAAACCGCTTGCCCGATTCCATCAGGATGCTATTCCTGTATGTTCTTTCGCTCCCACAGAAGGGACAAGGTTTCAATTCTTCTCCGCATACAACATCCTCTTCCGAGAACGGGAAAAACGCTCTCCGCTTGACCATCGCCACATCCCCTCACCCGTACAATTCGTCTTTCAGCTCGTCAATCAGCTCCGAGACTTCCTTCTTTCCCATCTCCGACAGGGGATAATCCTCGATGTCATACCCGAGATCGCGCAAGAGCTTCTCAGCATACGCGATCTGCGCCCTCGTCCCCTTTTCCATATCGCCACATCCTCACTCTATCCATGGCTTCATTCCGTGCCTCAGCAACCACCATATAGCCCTATCTCTATGGGACTGCTTGATGTATGACGATGTGCTTCCGAGGAGGGCTTTGCATGCGCCAGCCATAAATACAATCTTGTTTTTAGGCAAGGAAGCCACCCCATATTTCCGCGCATATTTCTTGAATCGTTTCTTTCGCCCATACATGACAAGATCTATCAGAGCCAGATCACGCTCCCGGACGAATGTCTTCATGTCTATTCCATACTCGCTCATCAGCAATACCCCCGCGCCCTGTTCTTCTCGTTCACGATCCGATGAAGTTCGCCGCGCGCCGCCTCATCCCAACCCTCGGCATTCAGCCACGAGACGCATACATGAACAACGTCCGTGAGTTCCATCGCCAGGCGTTCGCGTGCATTTTGCAGCACCTCGTTCATAGCCTCACACGGAACTTTCCTGTTGGTCTGCTCAAGCTGTGAAATGGTATGCGCCTCCTGAATTGCTTCATTCGTTTCCTCCATGAGCTTGGCAATCCACTCCACCGTACCCGCATTCCGAAATCTCGTGCACGGCTGTGGCTGCGTCGCTCTGAAATTTTCCCGAATCCGCAATGCAGCTCTGGTTGCCTCTTGCTCTAACTCTATGCGCAACTGCTCTCTCTGCTCGTTCGTCATCTCAGCACGCTCCTTTGCCCATAACCTTCCAGTAACGTCCGCAGTTCCCCAGCTTTTCAAGCATTCCCTGTATCCTGTCCATCACGTTTCCTCCTCTCGCGCCCTCTATGCTGCTTGCGCTCTGCCTCGCTCATCACCAGTACCCCCTCGCGCGGTTCTT
>ERZ772986.368-NODE-368-length-28586-cov-4.469419_pt1 | contig 28586 bp, 27 predicted proteins | sample MGYA00511898_ERZ772986 | MGnify/ENA primary metagenome ERZ772986 (study PRJEB29015, sample SAMEA2737934) | human oral metagenome | biome: human oral; feature: human-associated habitat; material: dental | place: China | collected 2148 ... | reverse complement strand
AGGGGTGCGGCACATCGTGTACCTGTCGTTCATGAACGCGGCCCCCGACTCGACGTTCACGCTGGCGCGCACGCACTTCCACACGGAGGAGCGCATCAAGGCGTCGGGCATGACGTACACGTTCCTGCGCGACAATTTCTATGCGGACTTTTTCGTGGCCCTTCCCGACGAGGCCGGGCGCATCCTCGGGCCCGCGGGCGACGGGCGAGTCGGCGTGGTCGCGCGCGAGGACGCCGGGCGCGTGGCCGCCGGGGTCCTGGCTGATTCGGGGCGCTACGAGAACCAGACCCTTGATGTGACGGGGCCGCAGGCCCTCACCCTCGACGAGATCGCACAGATCCTCACCCGCGTGGAGGGGCATCCCGTCACCTACGTGCGAGAAACCGCCAAGGAGGCGTACGAGTCGCGCAAGAAGTGGCCGGCCGCCCAGTGGGAGTACGACTCGTGGGTGTCGACCTACACGTCAATCGCGCGCGGCGAGATGGACGTCATCTCCACGACCGTGCGCGACGTGACGGGCCGCGACCCGCTCTCCTTCGGGGAGGTCGCCCGGGCGGCGCTCGCGTCGGGCAGCTGACTGCCGCTGTTATGGCTGGCTGTGCCCCAGCTTCGTTTGTCTAAGGGACAAGGCTGGGCTTCCTTCGTGCGCTTATCATCCCGCACGACGATGCAGGGTTCCCACACGCGCTCACACATGCCCGCACCCTCCGTCCGTACTTGCGTCCCCGATCACACGCCTGCTAGCGTGATGTTATGGAACACATGTCTATCAACACGCATCCAGAGATCGTGCCTCCAGTCCTGTATGTGCCGGTCGATGAGCGAGCCGATGGAGAGCTCGGTTTTTCACTTGCCCATATGTTCGATCAAACGACGGTGCTTTTGGCATACACATCTCTTGACCGACTGCTTGACGGGTTAGGCGAAACACAACGATGGGGCGTCCTAGAGACAAAACGACTTCCAGAGGTTCAGGAACAAACCAATTTCGACAAAATTGAAATTGACCGCTACATCGAACCCGATGCTCGCGAACGGAAAGCTCAATGACCGCCGACCTGGTTATCACCGAAGATATGCTTCTCCAAATGGCGAAAACATACGAGCGGCTAGAAGAGTCAACAAAAGATCTACCTGCAGAATTACCACTTGAGGTTGATGCCGGAATTGCAACGGCAATAATTATGGATATGCTCGGTGTTCTCGACTATTCAGGAACAGCATTTGCCCAGAACTGCAATACATGCTCTACCAACCTACGAGCGCTTGTCAATCAACATAAAGAAAACGAGGAAGAAGTTACACAGCAGCTAAACGCACTAAAGGAGCAAATGAAATAATGGCGACTAACTCTGGACCCGTGTGTAATGCACAGGGCTCAACTGATATCATTGACACGCGCATCTATGGAAATCCTGACGACATTCGCGATGCTGCCGCAAAGGTACGAAAACTCTACGAAGCACTCATCGATGCCTATATCGAGATGAGTAATTCACTCGTTCCACTTCCCGAATACTGGGCAGGCGAGAGCGCCGATGCATACGAGAACACGCTAAACACTTTTCGCAAGTGCACAGGAGAAAATTCAGAATTTGCGTACGGAGTTTGGGAGGCCATGCGTGCATACGCGCAACAACTTGATTATCACTACCGAGACATGGAGACGATTCGACAGAATGCAAGGTCATGCGGTCTTCAAATCGCAAATGAATACGACATCCTTCTGCCACCCCCACTGGGGCCAGAGCCAACAATGCCCCCACAGGATGCTCCCACGCAAGAGCATGATACTTATCGCGCCGACTTGTTCGAATATGAGCAACATAAACAACGTTTTGAGGATTTCAAGGAGCTAAGTAAGCGCGCTGGGGACGTTAGAGACGACCTTGAGAAATGGGTAAGAACACACCTACTATCTCTCCAGTCAAAGCCCCCGCACCCATTCGTAAAATTCTGGGACGAAAAGGCTAAAGAGTATAAGGAAGCACCGTGGCAGTTGGTCCCAGACGTCGTCGACCAATCTTTCGCAATTCGCGCAGCTAGTCGCCAGGACAAACTCACAGATGCCGTGAACTCTTTCAGCAAATCAGTGAATTCACCAAGGGTAACTCAAATTCGGCCCGCGGTGGACTTAAAGATTCAAAGAGCCATGGAGGCAAAACAAGCAGCTCGATCCGCAGCGTCATTTTCTTCTAAGGTCAGCACCGGAGCAACGGCTGCTAGTGGCCTGCTTCTCGCATACGATGTTGCGACCGCTGATAACCCATCCGAGAAGGCCATATCGGGTATCGCTGGGATGATTGGAGGCGCAGAAGTCGCATCATGGGTTTCTGCTGCGGTCGTTCGGCGCGGCGGAAGCGCTCTTCTAGGAACGGTTCTCGGCGGACCGGCCGGAACGATAGCCGCTATTGCAATTACGGAGGGTGTCGCATGGTCCTATAGGCAGCTTCCCCTTGAATACCGAGAGCGCGTTGACGCTACTCTTTGGCACTGGCCGTACTACATCGGCCTGGGGTGGTGACCGTGGCTCGCCCTTCCTCATTTTTGGCAAGAAAACCCCACGACAGTTCTCCTCGGGGCGTGGACTTGGCGGCGCGAGACTTCTGGAAGCTCACAGGTGTCGCCATCGTTTTCAACGTAGTCGTCGCTGTGTGCGCCTACTGGATCTTCTTGTTCATTCACATCGGCCCGCTCCAGCTCCTTTTCATCTGGTTCCCCCTGTACCTGGCCGCGGCGCTTCCCCACCTCATCGAAAAGAGTGTGCGCCCGTTCTGGTCATCGCGCCCCCACTACAAGGACGGCACCATCGTCATTCCGGGCAACCATCAATCCATCGCGCTCATCACGACCGGATTGCTGCTCTACGCCTTCGCGGGCGGCACGATGGCCGCGGGTTTCACGACCGGACAGCCCTTCCATGCCGCGATGTATGTTTTCGCCGTTGCATCCATGGCCTATCTTGAGTGCACACGTAACCCCGGCAAGGACCTCATCATTGCCCTGAGTGACAAGCAGACGACAACTCTGACGCCTAAGGGAATCTCCTTCCACTTCCCGGAGCTACTGTCCGTCGAGGAAGATCCAAACGACCGGGACGTCACCATCCTGTGGACGGATAACGTCACCATCGATGACATCATCCATCCAACGATATTTCTTGACGCTGACCCCGACATATACGACGGACCATGGGGCATCTCGTCCGAGCGCATCGGCATCCCCTACACGGGCCTGGACGCCATCATGCGGCACTTCAACGAGCACCCCGAAGACCGCCCACTCCTAGCCACACCGCAGGGCGTCGACCTCGTCAACGACATCCTCGCCGATGCCCGCGCAACACTCACCACCCCACAAAGGAGGTGCCCATGAGCACCAAGAAACGCATCCTCGTGATACTGATCGTCGCGGTCCTAGCCGCCATCGTCATCTACCCGATGCTGCCCCTCGAATACCGCGACCGCATCGTCGCGGTCCTCACCCACCCGCTGTACTACCTGGGTCTGGGGCGCTGGTAGGACGAGGCGACGAAACGCTTAACTGAGGAACGCGGCGGGGTCGTCCACGAGTGAATCCAGCACTCGGAATGCCGCACCCCGAACCGTCAGGGATGCGGAGTCCGGCAGCACCTCCACGATCGGGAAGGACCACGGGGCCTGCAGCGTCCGCGTCTCAATTTCTTCGCGGGCCGGATCCAGCAGGGCGCTACTCAGTTCAGCAACCGCGCCGCCCAGGACGACGTGCGGAATGTCCATCGCGTTAATGACGCCTGACAACACGCGCCCGAGGGCTGCTCCGGCCTCCGTCAGCACGGCGCGCGCACGCTCGCGCACTGCCGCCTCAGGAAGATACTCGGAGGTCTCGAATCCAGCGTCGTCGACGAGACCCGCGCAGCGCAAAATGTCACGCGCCCCGGACCCCGCGGGAGCGCCCACGTGCTCGGCGAGGGCGCGCACGCCCAGGTACGCCTCGAGGCATCCACGCGCCCCACAGCGGCACAGGGGCCCGTTCGGATCGGCACACATATGCCCAATTTCGCCGGACCAGGCGCGCGCCCCACTCATCGGGCGGTGATCGACGATGACACCCGCGCCAACGCCCACCTCGCCCGACACGTACACGAAGGTCGAGGGCCCGTCGGCCACACCCGGACGCGTGTAAGCGACCGCGTATGCCGCCAGGTCCGCTTCATTCGCGACGACTATCGGGTTGAGGTCGGCGAGGGGGGCCAGCAGCTGAGCGTGCGGAATGTCGCGCCATCCCAGGTTTGGGGCAAGCGCGAGGCGGGTCGGCGACACGAGACCCGGCAGCCCCACGCCCATGCCCAGGAAGAGAGCGCCGTCAGGCAGGGTTTCTTTGAGCAACGTGCGGGCCTCGCGGGCCGCGAACGCCATCGTTTCAACCGGTGCACTGTCGGCGAGATCGCGCTCGATCCGGCGATGCCCAAGCTCCCGTCCAGCGAGGTCTACGAGCATGATGTCAAGGCTCGTAACGTCCACTTCGACGCCGAGGGCGGCCGCGCTTCCCTCGGCGGGGGTGAGGCGGTTGGCCGGGCGGCCTCGGCCGCCGCCGTCACTGGGTTCGAGTTCTCGCACGAGGCCCGCGCCCACCAGGTCGTCCACGAGACGCGAGATCGTCGCGCGCGTCATTCCGGTGCGCAGCGAGAGGCCTGCGCGCGTCACCTCCCCCGGCGAGACAAGGATGTTGCGCAGCACCGTCGACATGTTGGAGGCGCGCACGTTTTCCGACTTCACGCCGCGGTTATCAGCGTTCATCCTCCGCTCTGAGGCGCGCGGCGAGGCGATCGGGACGCGGCTGATGTGGGCGGCCACGTCGGCGCTGTCGGAATGGGTCGGCATGGACACAGGCTACCGCGCCGGGGCGGTGGTTCCGCGAGTTTGACGAGTTGACAGCTGCAACTGTTACAAACGTCGTCAATCCGAAGCGCTGTCAGTCAGTCTCTCGGGCTGCATGTTACAAACGTCGTCATTCCGACGCCAAAGACACCCAATTGAGTCGATTCTCGCCATCAATTGACGACGTTTGTAACACCGGTCGAGAAATACCTGTTGAAATCTCTGCAGATTGACGACGTTTGTAACAACGACACAGCGAGGCGCCTCAGCACAGGCCCTTCACAGACAGGTTTCCCCAGGATGCATCGGCTTTTCGCGTTATCCACAGGCAATCGCACACTACTTGCTCAACAAGACATGACGCAACACAGTCAGATCATCGCGAGTTTTCCAACCGTGGGAGCGCACCATGATCGACAACAAAGCACCGTCGCTGCAGGCGATTCGGGAGTCTCTCGTCACACCAGACCATGAACCGAATCGGATGCGCATCAGCCGAGCAGCTCGGAGCGGAGCCCTCGTCAGGATCGCGCGGGGAATCTACCTGCCCGCTTCAACGCTCGAGGGGCATCCTCTGTGGCTCCAGAAGACGATTGTTCGCGGGTCTCGCATCTGCGCCCTGAGCATGCGAAGGCACGATCATATCCTGACTGGCGAGTGTGCGGGATGGATCCTCGGCCTCCCCGTCATCACCGACAAGGGGCCTATTACCGCGTATGCGCCGATTAGCTGTGGCGAGCGGAGGCTCTCTTTCGACGCGGTTCGCATCGGTTCCAAACTGATTATGCCGGCGGGACAAGCCTCAATCGTCCGAACATCTCTACCTGCACACCAGATTGCAGAAGGCTTCGCTATCCCTTTCGCTCCGCGCATCCTGGTCGACTGCGCGCGGCTAGCTGCGAAGGAGCAGGCCTTTGCTCTGACGTGCGCCGGCATAGCTCGGCTGGCGAGCTACTCGCGCTTCGACCAGCTCGCCTCACGCGAACGAGCCGAACAGGCACGTCACGATCTTCTGCGGGAACTCGCGTCACTCCCCCGCTCAAGTCGCGGCACAAGCCAAGCGCGATGGGTCATTTCCCACGCGGATGCCGGATGCGAGTCTCCTGGAGAATCTCACGTTCTCCACGCCTTGATCCTGGCAGGAATCAAGGGAGTTACCACGCAGGAAGAAGTGCACTGCAGCGGGCACACCTTCTTCATTGATATCGCGATTCCCGGTCTGAAAATCGCCATCGAGTTCGATGGACGCATCAAGTACGGCGACAGCGTTCAGGAAGTGCATGAGACTATCGAGGCGGAGCAGCGTCGAGCTCGCCTCCTCCAACTGGCCGGGTGGCGCATCATCCGCATTCGCTGGTCCGATCTGCGACGTCTCGACGAGGTTGTCGCGCAGGTTCTCGTTGCAATCCGCCAGCGCGTCGGCCGCTGAACGCCACATCTCCTACACCCGTCGAACGGACTTTTCGAGTGGCCTTGACGAGCGCGCGCACAGGTATTAAGTTTTACCCCACAACAAATAAATTGTGATGACGCAAACACGGCGCGCGACGACCACACAGTCGGCCCGATGCCGCGCCCGCACAACAGCGGGCCAAGACCCGCACCGCACAACAATGCGCGGCTCCACCAGCGACGCCACGCACGACCACAACCCACTCCACCTGAACATCGACGTTCGAAAGGACACCACCATGACAACCACCCCCGACAACAAGTTCTCCTTCGGCCTGTGGACCGTCGGATGGAACGCGGTCGATCCCTTTGGGACGGGGACCCGCCCGGTCCTCGCCCCGTGGGAGTACACGGCGAAACTCGCGGAGATCGGCGCGTGGGGCATCACCTTCCACGACAATGACGTGTTCGACTTCGACGCATCGGACCAGGAGCGCCACGAGCGCGTCATGAAGGTGAAGGAGGCGGCGGATGCGGCTGGCCTCGTCATTGAGATGGTCACGACGAACACGTTCACGCACCCGGTCTTCAAGGATGGCGGCCTGACGAACAACGACCGTTCGATCCGCCGTTTCGGCCTGCGTAAGATCCTGCGCAACGTGGATCTGGCTGCGGAGATGGGGGCAACGACCTTCGTCATGTGGGGCGGACGCGAGGGCGCAGAGTACGACTCCTCGAAGGACCTGAACGCGGCGTTCGACCGCTACAAGGAGGGACTCGACACGGTCGCCGCCTACATCAAGTCGCGCGGCTACGATCTGAAGATCGGCTTGGAACCCAAACCGAACGAGCCCCGCGGCGACATTTTCTTGCCCACGGTTGGCCACGCTCTCGCACTGATCGCGCAGCTGGACAACGGGGACATCGTGGGTCTGAATCCCGAGACCGGCCACGAGCAGATGGCCGGCTTGAACTACACGCACGCGCTCGCGCAGGCGCTCAACGCGGGCAAGCTCTTCCACATCGACCTCAACGGACAATCGGGCATCAAGTACGACCAGGACAAGGCATTCGGTCACGGCGACTTGGCCAGCGCGTTCTTCACGGTCGACCTGCTGGAGAACGGCTTCCCGGGCGGTGGGCCTCGTTACGAGGGGCCGCGCCACTTCGACTACAAGCCGAGCCGCACGGAGGGCATGGAGGGCGTGTGGGAGTCCGCGCGGGCAAACATGGAGATGTACCTGATGCTGGCGCGCAAGGCCCGCGCATTCCGCGAGGACCCGGCGACCCGGGAGCTACTGGAGGCAGCATCGGTGTCTGAGCTGGCCCAGCCGACGCTCGCGCCGGGAGAGTCCCTGGAGGACTTCCTGGCCGACCGCGGCGCGTACGAGGAGTTCGACGCGACCGCGGCGGGGGCACGCGAGTATCACTTTGTTGAGCTGTACCAGCAGGCAATGCGTCACCTGGTCGGCTGATCGTTTTCGACGGCGAAGGAGCTGAGCGATGATCACGCGACCCTATGTCGCAGGCGTCGATTCGTCGACACAGTCGTGCAAGGTGGTTGTCTGGGACCCGGCTGAGGGCAGGGTTGTGCGCGAGGGGCGCGCCCCTCACCCGGAGGGTACCGAGGTGGATCCCGAGGCCTGGTGGCAGGCGTTTCTCGCGGCGGCGGAGGCGGCTGGCGGGTTCGAGGACGTGCGCGCTCTGAGCGTCGGCGGCCAGCAGCACGGAATGGTCGTCCTGGACGAGCGCGGTCGGGTGATCCGACCGGCGTTGCTGTGGAACGACACGCGCAGTGCGGCTGCGGCCCGTGAGCTGATAGCTGAGCGGGAGGACGGCCGCCGCGACGCCGAGAACGCGGGCGGCCCGTCGGGCGCGGCTTGGTGGGCCAACGCGACGGGATCCGTTCCCGTGGCTTCGTTGACGGTCACGAAGCTGCGTTGGCTGGCAGATAACGAGCCGGAGGCCGCTCGGCGGGTGGCCGCCGTGTGCCTGCCTCACGACTACCTGACGTGGAGGATCGCGGGAGGTTTCGATCGGGTCGGCCTGGAGGGCTTGGCGACCGATCGATCCGACGCCTCGGGCACGGGATACGTTGACCGGTCGGGGCGGACGTATCGGCGCGACATTGTGGCGCAGGCACTACGGTGCGACGCCGCCCGGGCCGAGCGGATCGCTCTTCCGCGGATTGTTGGCCCGCACGAGGCCGTGGGCCGCGGGGACGAGGCGCGGGGCTGGGGTGAGATCACACTGGGTCCGGGCGCGGGAGATAACGCGGCGGCCGCTCTGGGTGTCGGGTTGAGGCCGGGATCGGCGCTGCTCAGCCTGGGGACGTCGGGGGTGGTTGCGGCCGTCTCGGAGCGTCCGGTATCGGACCCGTCGGGTCTTGTGACGGGTTTCTCGGACGCGTCGGGCCGGTGGCTTCCGTTGGCGTGTACGCTCAACGCGTCCCGGATTATCGACGCGATGATGCGGGTGACGGGCCTGGGTTACGAGGAGTTCGACGAGGCGGCCCTGTCGGTCCCGGACGCGGGCGGGCTGCGGCTGATCCCGTACTTCGAGGGCGAGCGCACGCCGAATCTTCCGGAGGCGACGGCAAGCCTGGAGGGGATGACCCTGTCCAATTGCGACCGCGCGCACGTTGCCCGCGCAACGATCGAGGGGCTGCTGGCGCTGATGCGCGGGGCGCTGGACGCGGTGCGCGCGCAGGGGGTCGCGGTCGAGCGCGTGCTCCTGGTCGGCGGGGGCGCCCAGTCGAGCGCGGTGCGCGCCCTGGCCTCGGAGGCGCTGGGGGCCACCGTCGAGGTTCCCCATCCCGGGGAGTACGTTGCCCTGGGTGCGGCGATGCAGGCTGCCACCGTGGAGGTTTCCCCTCCCGCGTCCTCGCAGGTCGAGGACGGATCCGCGAGGGCGGGTGAGACGAATGTTTGACGAGTCAATCGTTCGCTGGGGCACGCACAGCGCGAAGTGGGACCTGCTGGCCGCCGACCTCGGACAGGACGCTCTGTCCCTGTCGGTGGCGGACATGGAGTTCGCGACGTGCCCCGCGGTGTCGCGCGCAATCACACGGGCGTGCGAGCCGGGCATCTTCGGCTACACGGAGGTCTTTGATGACTTCCGCGAGGCCGTGCGGGGGTGGCAGGCGCGTCGCCACGGGTGGAGTCCCGCGGTAGGCGACGTGCATTTCTTCCCTCGCATCGTCCAGTGCGTGTCGGCCCTGTGCGCGATCGTCTTGCCCGGGCAGTTGGGACGCGCGCCCCGGGTTGTCACCCTGGATCCCGCGTATGGCCCCATCATCGAGGTCGTCGAGCGCGCCGGCTGCGAGCTGCGTCGAATCCCCCTGGACCTGTCGGAGGGGCGCGTCGTCATCCCCGAGCGGCGCTTCGCGGAGGCGATGCGGGACGCGGACCTACTCCTGTGGTGTAACCCGCACAATCCGACGGGCCGGGTGTGGACATCGGAGGAGCTCGACATGGTCTCCGCGCTCGCTCTCACCTATGGCGTGACGGTGCTTTCCGACGATATTCACGCCGACTTTCAGCGCCCTGGTCGCAACGGGTACCGGCCGCTGGCCATCCACTCGCAGCAGCTGTGGGAGTCCGGCCGGCTCATTCAGTGTTGCTCTCCGGGCAAGACGTTCAACACCGCGGGTCTGGAGGCCTCGGCAATCGTCGTTCGCGGGGTTCTCGGTGAGCGCCTCGAGGAGGCGAAGCGCCTCATGGGCCTGCACAACCCGAATTTCTTCGCGATTCCGGCGGCGATCGCCGCATGGAACGAGGGTGATGAGTGGGTGGACCGGCTGCGTGAGCGGATTGACGCGAATCTTCACATCGCGGTTGCTCGCCTGAGGGAGGAGCTTCCGCTGGCTCGGGTCGTTGACCCCGATGGGACGTATCTCGTGTGGGTGGATGCTCGCTCGTATCTGCCCTCCGCGAGGCTTTTGGCCGAGGCGGTGGCCCGCTCGCGGGTTGCCGTATCTCCCGGGGAGGACTTCGGAGAGCACTACGAGGGATTCTTCCGCATCAACGTCGCGCTTCCCGAGCGTGATCTCGAGCGCGCACTCGATCGCGTGTGCGAGGCGATCCTCGCTCTTTCAGTTCACTGAACGGTCGCGCACCGTCGCGGGACCACAACTATTCGAAAGGAACGTACATGTCAGAGACTCAGTCGGAGAAGCGCGCTCACCGCGCTCCTTCCCTGCTGATCGCGGCCATTCCCGCGGTCACGCTGATCGCACTGTTGGGGGGCGGCTACATTGCGGCCAGCCTGCCGGTGGAGCCGCTGCTGATCGCCTCGGCGGTTGTCGCGGGGCTCGTTGCCCTCTACCTGGGGTACACGTGGGATGAGATCATCGGGGCGATCGCGGAGAAGATCGCGAAGACCATGCCGGCGATCCTGATCCTGATCGTCGTCGGCGCGCTGATCGGCACGTGGATGGCCGGCGGGACGATTCCCATGCTCATCTACTACGGGCTGAAGATCATTAACCCGCAGTTCCTCGCGCTTATCGCCCTGGTGGTGACCGCCATCGTGTCGCTGTGTACGGGCACGTCGTGGGGCTCGGCGGGCACGATCGGCGTGGCGTTCATGGGCGTTGCGGTCGGCGTTGACGCAAACCTGCCGATGGTGGCGGGAGCCATCGTGGCGGGTGCCTACTTCGGCGATAAGCTCTCTCCCCTGTCGGATACGACGAACATCGCATCGCTGGCAACGGGCGTCAACCTGTTCACTCACATTCGGCACCTGATGTGGACGACCGTGCCCGCATTCCTGACGTCGGCCGCCGTGTACCTGATCTTCGGCCTACAGTCCTCGGGTGGAGCGGTGCCCGAGAAGGTGGGGACGATCCTCGCGACCCTGGATTCCGCGTTCAACTGGAACCTGCTTCTGCTGGTTCCCGTGGTGGTCGTCCTCGCCGGGTCCGTGATGAAGCTGCCGACGGTTCCCGTCATGCTCGTCTCGTGCGCGACGGCTATGTTCAACGCGGTTGTGTTCCAGCACGTCTCTTTCAAGGATTCCGTGGTTGCCTCGGTGGATGGGTTCAAGATCAAGATGGTCGGCAAGGCAGGCTTCGCGGCCGACTCGGTGATTGAGGACGTGACGCGCCTGCTCGAGCGCGGCGGCATGAACTCGATGATGAGCGTCCTTCTCATCTGCTTCTGCGCGATCGCGTTTGCCGGCGCGGTGTCCGTGTCGGGCTCGTTGGACGTGCTCATTTCCCGCCTGCTTGCGCCCGTGAAGTCCACGTTCAGCCTGATCGCGTCGACGATCATCACCGGCCTGGCGGTCATTGGCATCACGTCGAACGGTCAGGTGTCGCTGCTGATTCCGGGTGAGATGCTGCGCGGAGAGTACATCAAGCGCGGCCTTCACCCGAAGAACCTGTCTCGGACCATCGAGGATGCGGCGACCGTGTGGGAACCGATCTTGCCGTGGACGTCAGCGGGCGCCTACATGGCGGGGACGCTCGGCGTTGCGACCCTGTCGTACATGCCGTGGGCGATTTCGAACTGGATTGCGATCCTCTTTGCCCTCGTGTGGGGCGCGACCGGCATCGGCATCGCGAAGCTGACCCCAGAGGAGCAGGAGGCTCTCGAGGCCGAGGCCTGATCGCTCGCGCGCGGGGGTGGGGGTTCCGTCCGGGACCCCCACCCCTGTGTCGTCGCCCCGGCCTCGGCGAGGTGCCCACCACGACGCGAGGTGTGGGACCCGCCCGGTCCCCCCGCTCGGTCCGTCAGTACGCGAGCCCCTTCGGCTGATCGGCGAGGTGAGCGCTGGCGGGGTTGACGACCGCGAAGCCGTTGGCCTTGTAGGCCTCGTAGTCGAAGTTCTCGCACTCGTCGTAGCCGATGCGGTGGTAGGCGTAGAAGCCCTCCCAGTCCTCGTACCCGCTGCCGAGGGTGGATTCGAGGAAGGCGTCCGCCATGGCCATCGCCGTGCGCGGGGCGACGTAGAAGGCGCCCATGGCCAGGAGATTGGCGTTGTTGGCGGCGGACGCCCGGCGGGCGGCGGGCACGGACTCGCAGACGGCGGCGTGCACGTGGGGGACCTTGGAGGCGGCGATGTGGATGCCCATGCCGGTGCCACAAAAGGCCAGTGCCCGCTCGAAGGTGCCTTCGGCGATCTGGGCGCCCAAGGCGAAGCCGACCCGGTGGTACATGGGGGCGGTCTCGGCGTCGGGGGTGAGGTCGGTGACCGTCCATCCCCTCTCCTCCAGGTGGGCCTTGACGGCCTCTTTGAGGGGGTACCCGGCGAAGTCGGCTCCGACGACGACGTGCTTATCGCTTGCTCTCAGCATTGTTTCGTCCTTTCGTGACGTGTCGTGTTTTTGTCAGGGAGAAGAGCCCTTCGTTCATGCAGATGACGAGCAGGAGGACGCCTCCCCAGATGAGGGGACGGTAGAAGTTGGAGATTTCGGGGAACATGTTCAGGCCCGAGGAGAGGACCTGGAGCATGAGGATGGACAGGAGAACGCCGCTGAGCCGTCCGGAGCCTCCGTTGGGGTTGACTCCGCCCAGGACGACGATGAGGACGGTGAGCAGCGTGTAGGAGGCTCCGTAGTCGGCTTTGGCGGAGTTGTAGTTGGCGAGCATGACGATGCCGGCCATGGCGGCCATGACGCCGGAGAGCATGTAGGTGCGGATCAGCAGGCTCGTGACCTTCAGGCCCGAGAAGCGGGCCGCGGTGTCGTTGGTGCCCAGCATGAGGGTGGTCGTGCCGAAGCCCGTGCAGGCGACGATGATTCCGGCGACGAGCGCGCACGCGAGGAACACGACGAGGGGGATGGGCACGAGGCCGACCACCTTCCCGGTGAACGCGGCCCCGAAGGCCTCGGGCACCCCGGAGACGGGCTTGCCCTGGGTGAGGATCAGGGCGACGCCGCCGAAGAGTTCGAGGGTGCCGAGGGTGGCGAGGATCGGCGGGATCTTCAAGACGGCGACGAGCGTGCCGTTGATGAGTCCGCAGGTGACGCCGACGAGGAGGGCGACTCCCAGGGCGATGGCGACGGCGAGACCCATGGACGAGGGGGTGACGGAGCCCGGGAGGGTCGCGCGAAGCGTCAGGGCCGCGCAGATGGAGGCGACGTTGGCGATGGCGACGACGGACAGGTCGATGCCGGCGGTGAACATGGTGAACATGACGCCCAGGCTCATGAGGCCAAATTCGGGGAATTGGACGGCCATCGACTGCCAGGTGCGCACGGCGAAGAAGGGGCCGGGGCGCACGGCGGCGAAGAAGATGAGCAGGAGCAGGAAGACGATGACGAGCCGCGTCAAGTAGCTGTCCTTCCTGAGGAAGGCCAGGCGCGGCGAGGCGAGAAGCGTTGACATGTGTTCCTCCTACTGTCCGGCCTGGCGCGCCCGCACGACCTGGAGCGCGGAGACGCCGGTTCCGACGATGATGAGCAGGCCCAGGGCGAAGCCCTGCCAGAATGTCGGGATCCCCATGAGGATCATGGAGTTTTGGACGATGACGATGAGCAGGGTGCCCAGCATGACGCCGGTCAGGGATCCCTTGCCGCCGGTGATCGCGGTGCCGCCCAGGACGACGGCGGCGATGACCATCATTTCCATGCCCAGCAGGTTGGTGGGGTGCATTTGGCCCATGGAGCAGGTGCGGACCATTCCGGCCAGTGCGGCGATGACGCCGACCAGGACGTAGAGCCAAAACTTGGTGGAGCGAACCTTGAAGCCGACGCGCTCGGCCGAGCTTTCGTCGCCTCCGATGGCGAAGAGGGAGCGGCCGAACATCGTGTAGCGGGTGAGGAAGAAGGCGACCACGACGACGGCGACGAGGATCAGGAAGGAGACGGGCATAGACGATTGCAGACCGGAGCTTTCGTTGCGTGCGACGAAGAGGGACGCCGATCCGAAGGAACGCATGGAGGGTGGGATCGTGTTGATCTGCACGGACTTGAGGGCCCCCTGCATGATGCCGTTGAACACGTTGGCCGTGCCCAGCGTGATGATGAGGGTGGGGACGGTGAGCCGGGAGGTGAAGGCCCCGTTGAAGGCCCCGAGGATCGCGCCGAATGCGGCGGCGATGAGGAAGGGGATGAAGACGGGGCCGTCCCACCCGTTGTCGACCAGGAGCTTGGTGGTGACGTAGACGGCGAGGGAGGCCAGGGCGGGGAAGGATACGTCGATGCCGCCGGAGACGAGGACGAGGTGGGCGGCGACGGCGAAGAGGCCGGGGACGACCATCGCGCCGGCCAGGTCGACCATGTTGTTGGCGGTGAAGAACTGCCCGGAGCGGGCTTGGATGACGAGCGTGAGGGCGACGATGACCAGGAAGACCCAGAATTCGTTGGCTCGCAGGAGTTTCGTGATGGTTCGGGGCATTAGTCCTCTCCCCCTTCGCGTGCGGCGGGCGCCTCGGTGAGGGCTCGTGTGTTGGTCGGCGAGGCCGGGGCTCCCTCCTCGGACAGGAGCCGGGTGAGCTCTGCCTCCGTGAGGGTGTCGGGGTTGATGGCTTCGCTGAGTTTTCCGGCGCGCATGATGGCGATCGTGGAGCAGTTGGTGAGCACCTCGGCGATGTCGTCGGAGATGATGATGATCGCCATTCCCTTCTGGGCGAGCTCGCGCAGGATGGAGTGGATGGTGAACTTGCTTCCGATGTCGACGCCGACGGTGGGCCCGTTGAGGATGAGGACGGAGGGGTTGATGGCGAGCCACTTGGCCAGGACGACCTTTTGCTGGTTGCCGCCCGAGAGGGTGTTGACGGCGCTCGCGGGGTCGGGGGTGACGACGCCGAGGCGCTCGACCCAGCGTTTCTCCTCGGCCCGGATGGCTTCCTTGTCGACGAAGCCGAGGTAGTGCGTGAAGGCGTCCATCTCCGCGATCGTGATGTTCTCTCCGATGGAGCGCGAGAGGAAGAGGCCCTCGGTGAGTCGGTCCTCGGGGACGTAGGCGATGCCGGCCGTGATGGCGTCGCGCACTCCCCGCAGGGGCACCTCCCGTCCGGCGACGGCGACGGTCCCGGCGTCGAGGGGAATCATCCCGAAGAGGGACATGGCCAGCTCGGTGCGGCCCGAGCCCAGGAGGCCCGTGATCCCGAGGATCTCCCCGGGGCGCACGGTGAGGGAGGCGTCGGCGAAGGCGCCGGTGACGGTGGCTCCCCGCACCTCGAGGACCGGGTCGGCGTCGATGTAGCCGGTGCGGTAGGGGGCCTCGTCGAAGTCGCGGCCGGTCATGTGGCGGGCGAAGCTGGCGCGGTCGAGGTCTTCCTTGGGGCAGGTGATGACCGTGTGTCCGCTGCGCAGAATGGTGAAGCGCTGCGCGATCTCGAAGACCTCCTCGAGCTTGTGGGAGACGAAGAGGATGGCGATGCCGCGGGATTGGAGGTCGCGGACGATGTCGAAGAGGGCGCGCACCTCCTTCTTCGTCAGGGCGGTGGTGGGCTCGTCCATGATGATGAGCCTGGCGTCGCCTATGAGGGCGCGGCTGATGGCGACCAGCTGCTTGTCGGCGACGGAGAGGTTGCCGACGAGCTCGTCCAGGTCGACGGTGAAGCCGATCTTGGCGACGGCTTCCGCGGCGACACTGCGCATGCGCGAGCGGTTGACCAGGGCGCGTCCGGCGGCGACCTCGCTGCCGAGCGCGATGTTCTCCATGACGGAGAGGTTGGGGAAGATGGAGAAGTCCTGGTAGATGACGCGCACGCCGACGGCGATGGCGTCTGCGGGCGTCAGGTGCGTGTATTCGCATCCCGCGATGGACACGCTTCCGTCATCCGGGGCGTGGACGCCGGAGATGACCTTGATGAGGGTGGATTTGCCCGACCCGTTTTCGCCGGCCAGGCAGTGGATTTCTCCGGGCGCGATCTCGAGGTCGATGTCGACCAGGGCTCGCACGCCTGCGAAGGATTTGCTGACGTGTCGCACCGCCAGCACAGGGGTGTCCATGTGGGGTCCTTTCCTCGCGTTGTCCCCTCCCGGCCCGTTGCTGTCGCGTCGGTGTCGGGGTGCCCGGCCTCGGCCTCGTTCGCCTGGGTGAAGGCCGGGGCCGGGCGCGTGTCGTGTGGGCGGTCTCAGAAGCCGAGGGAGTCGACGTTGTCCTGGGTGATCTTAAGCCAGCCGTTTCCTTCGAGGACCTTGGTGGACCCGGGCGAGAAGTGCATGTTCTCGTAGCCTTCGACGCCGAGGTTGACGCCGTCCTCGATGGTGTCACCGCGCAGGATCTTGGTGGCCAGGGAGGCCATGGCGTAGCCCGCGTTGGCGGGGTCCCACAGGGTCAGGGCGGAGACGGATCCGTCCTTGAGGATCTGGGCGTTGGCGGCGGGCATGCCGGTTCCCGCGGTGAAGACCTTGCCCTTGAGGCCGAGCTCGTCGATGGCTCGGGCGGTGCCGGGGGCGTCGAAGGAGGAGGTGCCGAGGATGCCCTTGACCTCGGGGTACTTCTTGAGGACTTCCTTGGCGGTCTGGTAGGCGGTTTCGCCGTTGTCTTGGCTTTCGACGCGAGGCTCGGCCTCGAGCAGCGTCATGTTCGGGTACTTCTCCTTCTGGTGGGCCACGGCGCCGTCCGCCCACTCGTTGTGGGACGCGTTGGTGACGTGGCCGACCATGGTGGTGTAGACGCCTTCCTCACCCATGGCCTCGGCGAGGTTGTCCATGATGAACGCGCCGTATTCGTTGTTGTTGAAGGCCTCGATGTCGTACATGGTGTTTTGCTGGGAGGCTCCCTCGTGGGTGACGACGACGATGCCGGCGTCCATGGCCTGCTTGAGGACGGGTTCGATGGCGCCCGGGTCGACGGGAACCACGCAGATGGCGTCGACGCCCTGGGCGATGAGGTCCTGGATGACCTGGGCCTGCAGGGTGGCGTCTGTTTCGGCCGGTCCCTTCTGGAAGACGTTCATGCCGGTGTCGGCCGCATACTTTTGCACGCCGGTTTCCATGCGCACGAACCAGGGGTTGGTGGCGTCCTTGGGGACGACGGCGATCGTGTAGTTGCCGTCTCCCCCTCCCCTCGCTCCGGTCCCGGACTGGGAGCCACCCCCTGGCGTGCAGGCTCCGAGGGCGAGGGCGCAGGCGGACGCGGTGACGAGTGCGGCTGTGGCGAGTGTGGGCTTCATCGGGACTCCTCCGGGTATTCAACGGCCGTGTCGGGATTGGTGCGGCGGCCCTGCGGGACTGCGGTGGTGCCTGGCGTGTCCGTCTTCGTTGCTGGACCTGCCCTGCGGTGCCGCGTGCGCGGTGCTGCTGCGTGCCGGGCATCCCCGTCGTTGGGGGCGCGTCGGCGTGCCCCCATCCTAAGGCATATGTTTGTCATTGCTTGCCATATGGACGACATTGGTCCAGATTGGCCCCAGATGAAGCGGTTATTGACAAAGCATGCGGGTTTGTCGAAGCGACCTCAATTTGTTCGGACATGAACGGTCCGGGATGGAGCGAGGCTCCCCTGGCTGCCCCGCCGGGTTGCCGCGCGCGGAGACGACGGCTGGGGGCGAGTGAGAGTTCGCCCCCAGCCTCGGGTGTGGCCGCGACGACGCGTCCTCAGAGGTCGTCCACGACGGCCGCGCGAGGCCCCCTCTCTCCGGTGGCGGCATCTCGCCAGGCCTCGAGGGCGCGCAGGAAGGCTGTCGCGCCGGGATCTTGCAGGCCGATCGACCGGTCCTGCAGCCACGAGGCTCGTCCACGCTGGGACTGCAGGTCTCGGGTGGCCACGACGGCTGCGGCCGAGGACGAGATCGCACTTTCGAGGGCTCCCAGGGCGAGGTCGCTGTCCGTGGCCACCTGAGGATTGGCCGCGAGGCTGTCGGCCAGTGAATCGACGGCGGGCACCATCGCGTCGAGGATCGTCTTGTCTCCCACCTGACTCTTGCCACGGTGCGAGATCGAGTTCGCGGCCGCGCGGATAAATGCCTCCGCTTCCGCCGCGGTCACGTCCTCGCATCCGACCCAGACCTTCGAACCGGCAAGCAGTCCTCCGGCCACGAGCGCCGCCATCGTCGACGGATTCGCGTTCGCGAATGCTCTCGCGCATGCTCGCGCCACGTCGGAGGGGACCGGCTCGGGCTCGGTGGGCATGGCGTCGAGGGCCTCGATCACCGCACGCGCACCCGCGGAGATCGTGATACCCAGGTCGCCGTCGCCGAGAACCTGGTCAAGGTCGCGCAGTTCGTCCGAGGACTCGATCAGCAGCGACATCGAGGCCTGGATCTGGCGTATGAGTTCACGCGATCGCATGCTCACGCCTCCCTGAAGAACGGGGACTGGGCGGGAGCGTCGAGGAGCTCGAGGAGAGCGTCGTCAACCTTGAGGAGGGAGATGGAAGCTCCGGCCATCTCCAGGGAGGTCGCGTACTCGCCGACGTAGCGTCGCTCGATGACGACCCCCAGGTCGGTGAGACGGCGATGCGTGCGCCTGTACAGCAGGTACAGTTCCTCCAGCGGCGTGGCTCCCAGGCCGTTGACAAGGACGGCGACGCGGTCTCCCTCGCGCAGACTCAGGTCCGGGATGACGGAGTCGAGGATCCGATCCGCGATCTCGTCGGCGGTTCCCAGGGGTCCGCGGTGAATGCCGGGTTCGCCGTGGATGCCGATGCCGATTTCCATCTCCCCGTCGGGTAGCTCGAAGGACGGGGACCCCGTTGTGGGGAGAATCGTCGGGGACAGGCCGACGCCCATCGTGGCCGTGTTGTCGACGACCTTCTGGGCGACGGCGGCGACCTCGTCGAGCGAGTCCCCCCGCTCGGCGGCCGCGCCCGCGGCCTTGTAGGCGAAGAAGATGCCCGCGACGCCTCGGCGATCCCGAGCGCGTTCCTTGGGTTGAGAGGCCACGTCGTCGCAGCCGAGCACGGTGCGCGTCTCGATCCCGTCGAGTTCGAGCAGGTCAACGGCCAGGTCGAAGTTGAAGACGTCGCCGCCGTAGTTTCCGTAGAGGAAGAGCACGCCCGCGCCGCCATCGACCGCCTTGGCTGCGTCCGCGCACTGCTGGACCGATGGGGAGGAGAAGACGTTGCCGATGGCGACGCCCGAGCACAGGCCTCGTCCGACGTAGCCTTTGAAGAGGGGGAGGTGACCCGAGCCGCCCCCGGTGACGATTCCCACCCTGCCGGGTGCCGGGCTGTCAGCGCGGACGAGAACGCGGCGGTCGTCGCCGGGCGTCTTGACCTGATCGGGGTGGGCCAGGAGAATGCCCTCGACCATCTCATCGACGAACTGGTCGGGGTTGTTAATGATCTTCTTCATGATCATTTCCTTTCTGTTGAACCGCTGTCGTGAGCGGCTACCGAATCTGTGCGCCTGACGGCAATGGAGAGGCGCGATCGGATGTCTTTCCAGTCGATGCAGTCGAGGACGAGGACGCCGATGAGGATGACTCCCTGGGCGATGGAGTATTGGAAGGCGGACAGCCTCATCGAGGTGAATCCGCTCTGGACGACCTGGAGGGTCAGGGCGGCCAGGAATACGCCCCCGACGGTGGCGAAGCCTCCGTTCGGGTTCGTCCCCCCGAGGACGGCGATGACGATGACGAGCAGGACGTAGGAGGCGCCGTAGTCGGCCGAGGCCGTGGGGTTTCGCGCGATGAACACGATTCCCGTCAGCGATCCGAGGAGGCCCGTGAGCAGGTAGGAGCTCATCAGGATGCGCGTCGAGCGGATGCCCGAGAACTTGGCGGCCGTCCCGTTGGAGCCCTCGAGGGAGAGGGACAGGCCCAGCGGGGAGCGATTCAGGATGAAACCGACGAGCAGGGCGACGAGGCCGAAGACGATGAAGAGGAGGGGGACGCCCGCGACGGCCGTCTTCCCGAACGCGGTGAGGGCTTCGGGGGATCCGTAGAGGGTCTTTCCTCCGGTCCACACGACGGCCAATCCGTTGAAGATCTGCATCGTGCCCAGCGTGGCCAGGATCGGGGTGACGCCCACGTAGGCGATGAGAACGCCGTTGACGAGGCCGCAGGCGAGGCCCACGACCAGGCCGATGAGGATGATGACCGGGCTCCACTGTTCGGCTCCCGCGCCGCCCAGGACCGAGGAGGTGTAGAGCGTGGAGACGGTGATCGCGCACAGGTTGGCGATGGCGACCAGCGACAGGTCGATGCCGCCGGTGACCATGGAGATCATCATGGCGATGGAGAGGATCCCGATCTCCGCGACCGCGAGGAGCATGTTTTGCAGGTTCAGTCCCGTGAGGAAGACGCTCGGGGACAGGACCGAGAACGCCGCGATGGCGACGAGGAGGATGAGGACCATTCGGCCGATGGACCTGTCGCGCCTGAGCCGAGACAGCAGGGAGGCGCTCAAGCGGTCGATGCGGGAGTTGGTTTCACGAAGTGTCGTATTCATGGCGCTCATCCTTCGACGGCCTGGGGGGCGGCGTTGCTGTGGTCGGCCTGCGCGTTCTTGCTGCGCAGGAGCCTCGTTCCTCATTTGGCGGCCAGGGCCTGAATGCCGACGCCGGCGACGAGAAGCAGGCCGACTGCGGCGCGCTGCCACGCGCTCGGAACTCCGATGAGGATCAGCGAGTTGTTGATCAGCTGCACGAGGAGGACCCCGAGGATCGTTCCCCGGACGGAGCCTCGTCCTCCGAAGATCGACGCGCCCCCGAGGACGACGGCTGCGATGATGTCGAGTTCGTGCCCGACCAGCTCCTGGGGGTTGGCCGAGCGCCCCAGGATCATGTAGACCATGCCTGCGGTCGCGGCCAGGGTTCCCGCGATGACGTAGACGCAGATCTGCGTTCTCTTGACGTTGATTCCGGCTCGGTGGGCGGACTCGGTGTCGCCTCCGATCGCGTAGATGGAGCGGCCGAACATCGTCTTGCTGAGGATCACGGCGATGACGATCGCCAGGATGATGGCTGGAATAATCATCGAGTGCAGCAGCGCGACGCCGGTATCGGTATCGACCGAGACAATGTTGGCGGTCGAGGCCGAGGCCATTCCCTCGGGCAGCTGGGCGATGTACGTGGAGCCAATGTAGGCCAGGAGGAAGCCCTGGAAGATGCCCTGGGTGCCGAGGGTGACGATGAGGGTCGGGAGCCGGAATCGGGAGATCAGGTAGCCGTTGAGGAGTCCCAGCACGGCTCCGATTATGAGGGCCATCGCGAAGGATCCGAACAGGCCGATGTTGATGCCCCGGCTCAGTTGGAACACGATGGTGGCGTAGGACGCGAAGGAGGCGATCGCCGCGAAGGAGACGTCGATTCCGCCGGAGATGATGACCAGCAGGACGCCCAGGGCGTAGATCGTGGGGACGATGGAGGAGCGCAGGAGGGAGAAGAGCGTGGAGACCGTGAAGAAGGCGGGGCTGATCGCTGACATGACGAGCGCGAGCACCACCAGGACGGTGAGGACGATTCCCTCGCGGTTGGGTCCCCAGACCCAACGCAGAACGTTTCGCATGGCGGCGGGAAGGTTCATGACACGACCATCTTTCTCATCGTGCGGGCGTCGACGTCCGCTCCGGCTAGTTCGGCGTCGATGTGGCCGCCTTTGGTGATCAACACGCGGTGGCAGCAGGAGACGAGTTCGGGGGCGTCGTCGGAGATGATGATGATCGCCATCCCGGCCTGCGCTTGTTCCCGCAGGATGTCGAGGATTTCGGCCTTCGATCCGACGTCGACGCCGACCGTGGGACCGTTGAGGATGAGGACCTTGGGCGAGCGCGCAAGCCACTTGGCAAGGACGACCCTCTGGGCGTTTCCGCCCGAGAGCGAGCGCACGGGCGCCAGGACATCGGGCGCTTTGATCCGGAGGGCCTCGAAGTAGTGCGCGATGGTGCGCCGAATCCGCTCCTTGCGGAGCGTGTGGAGCTTCGAGGTGTGGTGGTCGATGGACGCGGCGATCACGTTGTCCGCGATGGACTTGTCGAGGAAGAGGCCCTCGGTGAGGCGGTCTTCGGGGACGTAGCCGATGTGGGCGTCGATCGCCTGCTTGATGGAGGCGACCTCGACCTGTTGGCCGTCGATGAACACCCGTCCGCTGTCGATCGGGAGGAGGCCGAAGAGGGCCTGCGCGATTTCGGTTCGCCCCGATCCGAGGAGTCCGGTGATTCCGAGGATCTCGCCTTTCCTCACGGAGAAGGAGACGTTGTCGAGGCGGCCCGCGGAGGTGAGCGCTTCGACCCGCAGGCGTTCGGGGGCGTCGTCGTCGAGGGGTGGCACGCGCCTGCTCTGGTCGAGTTCCTTCCCGGTCATGTAGTGGGTGATCTTCTCGCGGTCGAGCTCTTCGACCGGGGAGTCGATGACGTTGCGGCCGGAGCGCATGATGGTGACTCGCTGGGAGATCGCCATGACCTCGTCAAGCTTGTGCGAGACGAAGATGAGGGCGACCCCCTCGGCGCTGAGCTTTTCGACCACCATGAAGAGTCGAGCGACCTCCCGCTGGGTCAGGGCGGTTGTTGGCTCGTCCATGATCAGCAGTTTCGCGTTGCCGGCCAGGGCTCGGCAGATCGCGGTGAGCTGCTTGTCGGCGACGGAGAGCTGTTCGACGTCGGCGTCGAGGGGAAGGGCGACCCCCAGGCGTTCCACGATCGTGCGGGCGTGCCGCGTCGTGCGGGAGCGGCTGTAGAGGCTCTTCTTGTCGGTCACGGAGGCGGTCATCATGATGTTCTCGGCCACCGTGAGGTTGGAGAACAGGGAGAAGTCCTGGTAGATGACCTGGATTCCGGCTTTCATCGCGCTGAGCGGCGTGAGCGCCGTGACCTCCTGGCCCTCGATTGCGATGCTTCCCGAGTCTGGCCGGTGCACGCCGGAGATGACCTTGATGAGGGTTGATTTCCCGCAGCCGTTCTCTCCGGCCAGGCACAGGACCTCGCCGGGCCACACGGCCAGGTCAACACCGTCGAGGGCTCGGACGCCACCGAAGTTCTTGACAATATGGCGAACCTCTAGGAAGGGGTTCTCGTGCGCACTCGCGCCGTTGTTCTCTGGGCGTGGCGCGCTTTCCGCCGTGCTGCGCATGTGCTCTCCTTCGAGTGTCGTGTGGACTGCGCTGTGTGCGTGGGGAACGGGCCCCGGCCTCGTCTTTGTCGCGCCGAGGCCGGGGCCGCCTCGTTAGAAGTTGTACTTCTTGGCTTGCTCGGCATCGGCGGCGATCTGGGCGGAGCCGACCCAGACGTTGTCGTAGCCGTCGAGCTTGTGCAGGTTGTTGTAGCCCTCGATGCCCAGGTCCGTGCCCTCGGTGATGGTTCCGCCGTCAGCGAGGATCTTGGCGATCTGGAGCTGGGCCTTCCCGGCGAGGGCGGGGTCCCAGAAGAAGATCTTGTCGATCGATCCGGTGGCGAGGTACTTGGCGGAGGCCGAGGGAATGGAGGTTCCCATGACGCAGACCTGGTCGGAGAGGCCGGCCTCTTCGATCGCTCGGGCGATGCCGGGCACGTCGTTCCCGGCCGATCCCTGGAAGGCCTTGATGTCGGGGTACTTGCCGAGCACCTCCTTCGCCTTCTCGTAGGCGGCGGTCTCGTTGTCGGTGGACTCGATGGGGGTCTCGACGCGCTCCATGCCGGGGAAGTTCCTCTGCTGGTAGTCGTAGGCGGCCTCAACCCACTCCATGTGGGTCTTGGCGGTCAGGCCGCCGACGAATTGCACGTACTTGCCGGTCCCGCCGGTGCATTCGCCGATGCTCTTCATGATGTCGACCCCGTAGGAGGCGTTGTCGAAGGCTTCAATGTCGACGTCGACGTTCTTGATGCCGGTCGCCTCGTGGGAGACCACCTTGATGCCCTGGGCTCGGGCCTGCTCAAGGACCGCGGAGAGGGCCTCGGGGGAGTTGGGGACGACGGTGATGGCCGCGGGCTTTTGCGCGATGAGATCCTGGATGATCTGGATCTGCTTCTCGGGGGAGACGTCCGTTCCTCCCTCCGTTCGCGTGTCGTAGCCGTTGGCGGCGCCCCACTCCTTGACTCCGACGTCCATTCGATCAAACCAGGCGATTCCCTTGACCTTGACGACGGTGACCATCGTCTTGCTGGCGTCGCCTGACGCCGATCCGGTGGTGCTCCCGGGGTTCTCCCCCGCCGTCCCACCGACGGTCGAGCAGGCCGTCAGAGCCAGAATCGACGCAATGGACATCGCTGCCGCGCTCAGTCTTCCGATCTTCATGTCGTCACTTCCTCGTGATCTCGTTGGCCGACGCTGTGGGTTCGCCATCTCCCGCGATGACGCACGCAACATGGCGTGACCCGCGTCGCAATCACCAACAATACACGCGCTTTCGCGCATCTGCAACTCTCTTTCGCGCATGTCTCATGCACTGAAGCAGCCATCAACGCGCGGTCCCCTCCGCTTGTTTGCACGGTTACACGCAAATACTGAGCGAATAACTCCCCGTAGCTGCGATTACTCGCGAGATTCCTCGTTGCGCGGTATCGCGCACATTCGCTCCGAAAGTTCGCTACAGTGTCAAGAGGGCGGAGTCCGCGATGCCCTGTTGCAGGCATCCGTCGTTGATTCCGCCGCCGTCCCCCGTCCGTAGCCAGCAGAAGGAAGCATCGTGACCCGCCAAGACACCATTGTTTCCATGATTGAGGCGACAGGCTTCGAGACCGTGTCCTCCCTGGCGGAAGCCCTCGAGGTCAACGTGTCAACCATCCGCAGGGACCTGGAGCACCTTGCCGAGGCGGGCCTCGTGCGCCGCACCCACGGAGGCGCGATCCCCGTCCCGCAGGACGAGGACACCGAGGAGTTCCTGCACGATTCGCCCAACCGCGCCGAGAAGCGCGCGATCGGGCCGGCGATGGCGGAGCGGATCCTGGACGGCCAGTCCGTGTTCATCGATTCGGGATCGACGTGCCTCGAGGTGGCTCGTGCCCTCAACGCGCGCCGCGTCACCGTGGTGACGCACGACCTGCTGGTGGGCCTGGAGATTTTGAAGAAGCCGTCGCTCAACCTGGTGTTCGTCGGCGGCGAGCTGCTGCCCAACCGGACGCACATGTGGGGGCCGACCGCGATCGATCAGCTGGACCACATCCGCGTGAACACCGCCGTGTTTGGGGCAAACTCGGTGATGGAGGACGGCATCTACGCCTCCTCCGGCTACTCGATCGAGCTACAGCAGAAGGTCCGCTCGATCGCGTCGACCGCCTACTTCGTCGCGGACTCCACCAAGTTCGGCCGCAACGCCCTCTACAAGGTGCTCGGCATCGACGCCTTCACCGCGGGCATCACCGACTCCTACCTCTCCCCCATCTCGGCCGCCGCCTACCCGATCCCCCTGATCCGGGCAGAGGTCGCGCAGGGTTAATTAAGGGATGCGCCGCACCACCGCGGCGCGGCCAGAAACACTTCCCACGTAGTTAACCGAGGGCGAGGAGCCCCTTATCAATGTCCATGCAGAAGCGCCATTCCTAAGGACGCAAACCCGCACACAAGTAGAGTCCCATAGAACGGCAAAATCGCCCACCCTTTAATGACCGAGCAGTGCTCCAAGAATCGGGTTCTCCTGGTTTCCCCAGAGCACCGGTAACTCAGCGAATATGGAGGAACATCGGGGTCACCAGCCGCTATACGCTCGTAGAGGTCGCGATATTTGCGCTCAGTCCTCAGGTATCCAACATCCAAGAATGCGAAAGCAACCGTAGCAACGATGCCTAGGAGAGCAAGTGCGACGGAGCACTTCGTGAGTGAATACCCATAAGCTGCCGTCACTACGGGAAGTAACCAACTTTTCGTGTTGGAAGACGATTGCGCCATACGACTGATGACGTTCTGAGCAAAGGATAGATGCTGCCGACGATCCTCTGGTGTAGCGGAGCTATAAGGAAGAAGAGTTGTTGCGCGTAACTTCGCTAGAGTCCGGTCTTTCTCCTCATCAGAGAAGTCTGTCTTGGATGGCCAAATTTCCCCAAAGGCATCGCCATCCCATCGGGGGACAATATGTACGTGGACATGAGGAACGGTCTGTGTAGCTGCCTCACCGTTGGATTGGATGATGTTGATTCCATCCGGATGCTGGGTTTCGCGCAGGCTCATAGCCACGGCTTGGGCTGAAGTCATCACCGCGCTAACCTCGTCAGCAGTCAACGCGGTGAACTCTTCAACATGGCGGCAAGGAATCACCATACAGTGACCAAGAACAGCAGGCTCTGTTGGGAAGATAATCACGACCTTGTCGTTACGTGCAACTTCGTGAACAACTGCGTCTTCTCCGCGAACAATCGCACAAAAGGGACAGGGACAGCACTGTAGGCTAGTCACTTCCTGATACATCCTTGCCCTACCCAGTATTTCAAGTTCGACGACAGTTCAGCGTATGTAGCCTTAGAGTCAATTTTCCCAAAAAAATCACGCTGCGTGGGGTCGAAGATAGGAGGCTCTGAATTATACCCCTCAATTCCCTCGATGCAACAGAAAGGATTTGGACCTTCAGCGTCTGTAGATCCCATAGATGAGAGTCCGTGAATACGTATCCCAAGAAGAGGTTTACGCAGTTCCCATGCTCGCTGAATCTCGTACTGCACCCATGGGCGAGAAGCAGTTTGTGCACCGATAAGTACGACCACAGCACTCTTCCATTTCATCTGTTCATCAATCCAATTCTGGATTGCCTTAGTACCTCTTGCACGAACTGCTTCCCACTCTTGAGCGTTGAGAAGTTTCTGCCCTTCGACACTTCCCATGTTACGGATTAACTGCACACGGTGAACATCTCGTTCATAGTGAAAACTATAGAAAACAGCCATTTGAGTTATGCCTTTCTTTTGACTTGGCCTGATTTTTTGGACCAGCGTTTTAAGGATCATTGATTGTTATTGGTGGTGCCGCTTCCATTGGCACATCGATTACTTGGACAAGAGCCAGACCACGTTTCCTCTCTGTGTACCGACTATCATCACACATCTTCTTGTTGCAGTAGCGCTCAATGGACAGCCGCCAGGTCATCCTCTTCCTTAAGAAGCAAGGGATAGTCAGAGTGCAGTGTCAGTTGTTCAGCCGACACAATAAATGGGTTATCGTCGCTGCCTTCAACCTCAATGTAGACCATGCCATCGATGACCTTGCCAGCACGGAACCGATCACCAACACGCAGGACCAGACCACCGCCACACTCAACGTTAGCAGAGACCGTATGTACCTCAGAAAGCTCATGAGCATCGGATTGGACAAATCTTGAACGCACCCATTCAGTAACCTTCGCCTCGACAGTCTGACGATCACCCATTTTGACGCCACAATTTACACCAAAACGGTAGGCAAAACCCACGAGAGCTGCAACACTGCCAACAGCAATTACACCGGCTTTAGCTGGCCCTCCCATTGCCTTGATTCCCGTAGTGACCATCTGATACGCCCCGAGATTACTCATCGCTGCCCTATATCCTTCCTTGGACCACGGGCATGCGACATAGCAGCCCGTACACTTACTGAGAAGTATACCCAAAGTTGGCCGACACTATCAACGAAACGGCGGAAACATGTACCCGCTACCCCGCAGCTGCTGCTCACCTGCGCAGCAATCCCCTTGTACCCCCACCCACCACGCCACCTAGCTTGTGTGTCGTAGATTACCCGCTATTCTTGGTCGCATGACTGCTGCGCGCGACGACGACTTCATGGCACTGCCCGGTATGGAAGCGGATTCCAACGCCCACGATACGGCTCGACACCGCTCGGATGACACGGCCCCGGCCTCCTCGAAGTCGGCTTTGGACGCGCTGCTGGACGAGTACCGCGCACGCGCACGCAGCGAGCGCGAGAAGGGCACGCTTTTCGAGGAGCTGACGCGCCAGTTCCTACTCCACGATGCGCGTTTCGCCCACCAGTTCAAGGAGATCTTCCTGTGGGGCGAGTGGCCGGAGCGCCGCACGGGCGACACGGGCATCGACCTGGTGGCGATCCCGGTTGACGAAAACGCAGGCCCGGTCGCCATCCAGTGCAAGTTCTACGCGCTGGGGCACCGCATCCAGAAGGCGGACATCGACTCGTTCCTGTCGGCGTCGGGTAAGGAGCCTTTCGGCCGCCGCATCGTCGTGGACACGTCGGGAGCGCCGTGGGGCAAGAACGCGCAGGATGCGATCGAGGGCCAGCAAATCCCGGTCTCGCGTATCACGCTGGCGGATCTGCGTGATTCGGACATTGATTGGCGCACGTATTCACTGGGGTCGACGCAGGCGCCAAAGACCCGCGAGCGCAAGGTTCCGCGCGACCACCAGGTGCGCGCGCGCAGCGCGGTGATGGCGGGCTTCGAGGAGCACGACCGCGGCACGATGGTCATGGCGTGCGGCACGGGCAAGACGTTCACGGCCCTGACGATCGCGCGCGGGTTCGTGGAGAAGGAGGGCGGCAACGCCCGGATCCTGTTCGCGGTCCCCTCGCTCGCACTTCTCAAGCAGACGCTGGACGATTGGGCGGCCGAGGCCGACGGCGCGTTCACGGCGTAGGCGGTGTGTTCGG
>ERZ772986.367-NODE-367-length-28666-cov-8.312153_pt1 | contig 28666 bp, 29 predicted proteins | sample MGYA00511898_ERZ772986 | MGnify/ENA primary metagenome ERZ772986 (study PRJEB29015, sample SAMEA2737934) | human oral metagenome | biome: human oral; feature: human-associated habitat; material: dental | place: China | collected 2148 ... | reverse complement strand
CCACCATCTCCCTCGACGCCATCACCGGCATGGCGGGCTTCGCCGATGCCATCGGTTCGGTCATCAAACGCACCTCGGGAGGAAAAATCATGGTCTTCCCGTCGCTGCATGACCTCGGCCTGATCCGCCTGGCCGAGCTGGAGACCAGGCTCCCGCACGTCGCGGCGAAGCTTGCGGGCGGGCTATGGACCAAGGCCGCGGAGGAGGCCCTGCTCAGCCAGTAGTCCACGAGGCAGCCACGCGCCCCGGACCCAGACCTGGGGCCCAGGCCGCACCCTTTTTGGGTTACACCTACCCCCTCGTAGAGTTGCGGTGTGCGCGTCACAGTCGCCCGACAGGCACGGAAGCACTTCGACGAGCGGGGTGAACTGGTCGGGAGGCATACGCCTTCCGCCAGGCGACATGTGCTCCGACTCTCCCGTCTACCGAATCGATTTCCCCGACGACGGCCGCGAGAATCACTTCTCCGTCTGCGAGCAGGAAACCACGAGCCCTTTCACGGAACTCGCCGACTTCCTCGACGACTAAGGAAACGCTGATTAGCGGGTGGTTTCGGGGGTGTTCGGCAGGGGCTGGGGGCTGTTTGTGTCTGGGTAGTGTTCTGTTTGGCCCAGTCCCCGCCTGCTGGTGGCGTGGCGTTGAGGTGGGTTTATGTTTGGGGTTGATTTTGGCGAGGATTTCGTCTGGGATTTTGGTTCAGATGAACGGGTGTTTCCGGTTGTTCCAGCTGTTGATGAATTCGCGGACTGAGACGAAGGTACCGCGTCGGATGGCCTGGCGTTCGATGATGCCGAACCAGACCTCGACCAGGTTCAACCATGACCCCGACGTCGGGGTGAAGTGGACCTTGATGCGTGGGTTTGCTGTAAGCCAGTTGCGGACCTCGACTCGCTTGTGCGCGGCGTAGTTGTCCATCACCAGGTGTAGTTCCTGTTTCGGGGTAGGCGCGGGCTACATGTTTGAGGAAACCGAGGAACTCGTGGTGGCGGTGCCAGTCCTTGCACAGCCCGGCCACCTTCCCGGTGACGATTTCCAGGACGGCGAACAAGGTGATGGCGCCATGGCGGATGTAGTCGTGGTTGCGTTGCTCGTTGTGACCAGGTTGGGCGTGTCAGATGGTTTGTGTAAGTGGGGTGGTCTCGTCTCGAAGGAGAACAGACTGTGACTATGACGAAGGCGAATCCGGATTGTGAGGAGTGGCGCCGGAGGCAGAAGGAGATCGCCGAGCAGCTCAAGGTTTCGGGCGCGTTGGATGAGATCTTCGCGTAGATCGATGTCGGCGAGGCCCTCACGGGCGGGCAGGGTCTGATCGGCGGGATGCTCAAGGCTGCGCTGGAGCGTGGCGTGGAGGCGGGGTTGACCGAGCACGTCGGCTACGAGCGCGGCGCTGTGGAAGTGTCGCTGTATGAGAACTCCCGCAACGGTATGTCCCTCAAGACCGTCGCGACCGAGATCGGTGAGGTGGAGTTGGTGATCCCGCGAGACCGGAACGGCACGTTCACGCCGATGCTGGTGCCCAAGGGTCAGCGGCGCTTGGACGGGCGATGGCATGATCATCTCGCTCTATGCCGGCGGTATGACGTTGCGTGATATCCAGCACCATCTCGCCTCCACGATCGGCACCGAGATCAGCCACGAGACGATCTTGAAGATCGTCGACCAGATCGGCGAGGAGATCCTGATCTGGCAGCAGCGGCCGCTGGAGGCGCTCTATCCGGTGATCTTCCTCGACGCGATCGTCGTCAAGGTCCGTGACGGCGGGCACGTGCGCAACAAGGCCGCCTATCTCGCCATCGGCATCGACATGGAGGGCATCGCATGTGCTGGGCATCTGGGTGCAGGCGAACGAGGGTGCGAGGTTCTCTGGGCGGCCGTTTGCGCCGAGCTCGCCAACCGCGGCGTGCGAGACGTAGCGATCGTCTGCTGCGACGGTCTGACAGGCTTTCCCGAAGCGGTCGGAGACAGGCCTGGCCGGAAGCGACCGTGCAAACCTGCGTGGTCCACCTGATCCGCGCCGCGATGCGGTTCGTCTCCCACCCCCGACCGCAAGGCCGTCACCGCCGCGCTGAAGCCGATCTATCAGGCCGCGAACGCCGAGACAGCGCCTGCCGAGCTCGCCGCCTTCGAGGCGACCGAGCTGGGCAAGGCGCTACCCCTCGACCAGCAAGGCATTCCGTGACGCGCGGGAAGCGGTTCACCCCCTTCCTCGCGTTCCCGCCCGAACTGCGGCGCGTGATCTATACGACCAACTCGATCGAGTCGCTCAACTACCAGCTGCGCAAGATCACCCAGGAACCGCGGCCACTTCCCCAACGATCACGCGGTCGTCAAGCTGCTCTGGCTGGCGATCTGCGACATCGAAGACAAACGAGCGCGCGACCGGGCGAAAGAACGAAGTCTCCGCACCGAGCAACGCAAAGCACCCGGACGCCTCGTCGAGGGCCAGGTCACGACGAACTGGAAACAAGCACTGCAACAGCTCTCACTGGTCTACCCCGACCGCATCAACCCCCACCTCTGACCACCATGACCGCGAACGCTTACACAAAGAACTTGACAGGCTCACCAGGTTGCATCGAAAGCACTTCCCAGGTGCGGTTCAACGCCTGAATCTGGGACTTCTCATCGACACGCAACACGATCGCGTTAGCCGGCGGGTTCAGATACAGGCCTACAACATCGGTAACTTTGGCCTCCAGTTCCGGGTCGGTGAAGAACGTGAACGCGCTTCGGCCTTCCACGTCCGGACCCCTGTACTTCTTCCAGGCCTTGGTGACCGTGGACCTGTGCACACCCAGGCGGGCAGCCAGCAGCCGACTCGACCAGTGAGTCACCCCAGACGCTTCAGGGCAGGCCTCAACGTTGCGGTGATGATCGCCGCATCATCAACCACCTTCGATCAGCCCGGACGCGGGAGGTCAACCAACCCCTCCAGATAGCGGCCCCACCACAGAATTCACCGCCGACCGAGACACCTCCACCAACTCAGAGATCAACCCATTCGCGACTCCCCGGGAAGCCAGCAACACGATCCTCGCCCGCTGCGCTGCCCCTGCCGTTGCGATGCTCGAACGCACCACCTTCCCAAGTCATTGCTTGGTCACCGTCACGAAGCGGCAGGGCCAGAGCTTCCTTGCTTCACTACCTCACCAAACCATAAAACTATTTAAACGCCACGCCACTAGGAGGCTGCTGAGCAAGGCGGTGTGTCGTCGGCGACCTGGAGCGCCACCGGTGAGACCTGTGTGCCACTTGGCGTTGGAGGCGGACCCAGACCGTCTTCGGGTCCCGCGATGCTCGCCCAGGCACTCCAGTGCCGCCGCCGCAAGTTCCTCGTCGGAATGCCCCTCGGCTCGGCGCCTATCACCGTCCTGGCCGCCACAGCCTCCCCGGCCGTGGCCGCGTGGGCCGTGGCAGGCATCGGCTGGCTGGGCGCCGCCTGGGTCTAGCACTGGACGCGGCCCGCCGTGAGCCGGGGCCCTTGTCCGAGCCTGCGATCCCGGGGACCGGCGGGCGATCACCCGAGGTAGTATCGCCTGGCGGCTCCGTTTCGACGGACCCTGCGACGCTTGACCCCTAACGGCGAGGCACCCCCAGATGAGCAGTTCCAGCAAGGCAAGGTCTACCCACCGCACCGCGAGTGACACCCGAGGCGGAGGCGCTCCCACACAACGCGACTTCCTGCAGCGGTGCCTGAACGGGCTGGCGCGGCAACGTCAGACGTGCCGCGCGCCCGAGCGGGCCACCGTATCGGTCCTTGCCGATGTCATCGACCAGGCGAAGGGCACACGATTCGGCAGCGACCACGCCCTGGACCGGGTGCGCACGCTGGCGGAGTTCAAGGACGCGTGTCCGATCAGCGGCTACGCGAGCCTGCGCCCCTATATAGAGCGCATCCGAGAGGGCGACGCGCACGCGCTCACCGCCGATGCCCCCTACGCGTTCCTCGCCACGTCCGGCACCTCCGGCGAGTCTAAACTCATCCCCACCACGCGCCACTGGCGCGACAGGTATCGTGGCGCGGCGCTCTATGGCCAGTGGGGCCTGTACTTCCACACTCTCCGGGTGAAGTCGTTGTCTCCGGACAGCTTCTTCGATATGACGTGGGAGCGTAACCCGGTCGATCCCACGAAGATGGAGGGAGCGCTCCCGGTCTACAGCATCACCAAGCGGCCGACGTCGGTGAGCCCCCAGGACTGGACGCCCCCGTGGTTTGACGAGCCCTGGTTCCTCGGTGACGGATCCGATGGGGGCACCCTGTACCGCAAGATGCGGATCCTGGCCAGCAGCGCGGTCCTCGGGATTGTCTCGGTGAACCCGTCGCGCATCACCGCCTTGGCGCAAGAACTCAACGAGAACGCCGACCGCCTGATCTCCGACCTCCGCCGCGGCACCCTGGACGGTCATCCACGCCCGGCCCGCCTCAAGGAGGATCCGGCCTTGGCGAAGCGACTCGAGATGATGCTCCGGCGCGAGGGTCGGCTGCTCTTGACCGACCTGTGGCCCTCACTGCGCCTGCTGGTCGCGTGGAACTCGGCGTCCGCCCGCTTCTACCGAGGCTGGCTCGAGGTGTCCGCACCCAAGTTGCCGGTTATCCCGTTCAGCACTACCGGTACTGAGGGCATCGTGACCATCCCGGTCGACTCGCACCGCTCTGCCGGCCCGCTCGCGATCGACCAGGGCATCTACGAGTTCGTCCCCGTCACCGAGGAGACCTCAGCCGCCGCGATCGCGCCCGATGCCGAGACGCTCTCCTACGATGAGTTGCAGGTGGGGGCGCAGTACCGGCTGGTGATGACCCAAGCGAACGGCCTCTATCGCTACGACCTGGGCGACATCTACCAGGTCGTCGGGTGGGTCGGGCGACTGCCCCGGCTCGAGTTCGTGCTACGTGCCGGCACGGTGGCGTCGTTCACCGGCGAGAAGCTTTCCGAGTCAGACGTCCACACGGCGATGCGCGCCGTGTGGGCAGACACGACCGACGATCTCCCGGCCTTCACCGTCGTGCCCGTCTGGGGCCAGCCGCCGCACTACCGGCTGCTGCTCGAAGGTGACGGTTCGGGCGAACGATGGGCGCAGCGCATGGACGAGGAACTGTGTCGCCTCAACATGGAGTACGCCGAAAAGCGGGGCACCCACCGGCTCGCGCCCGTCCAGGCCACGGTCCTCCCCTTCGGCACCTTCAAGCGGCTCGCTTCCCGTCGGCTCACGCGGGCGTCCGCCGCGCAGGTCAAACACCACTGGCTGCAGGCCGACGCTCGCCTGCTCGACGAATTGGATTCGTTGTGACGGACATGGCGATGGCCCACGACCGAGACGCCGGTCAGAGCGTTCGAGTCCAGCGCTGGGGCTGCGATGCGTCCGATCGCCTCTTCTACATCCACGGGCTGCAGAGCCACGGGGGTTGGCTCTTCGAGACCGGGGCCGAGCTGGCGTCCCGCGGGGTGTGCGTCGAGGTGCTCGACCGACCCGGCTCGGGCTTGCCCCGCGTGCCACTGCCCAGCTCCAGCGGCGACCTGCTCAACTTGTATCAGCGTTGGCTGACCGAGACCGAGGTGGCGGGCCGCCGGACGGTGGTGGGTCAGAGCATGGGTGCCAGCGTCCTGGCCGCCCTAGTCGCGGAACGCCGGGTGCCCGAGGACTTCACCATCGTCTTGTGCGCACCGGCCCTCGGTCAGCAGCGCGGTCGGCACACCGCAGCGGAACTCGACCACTTTCGGGGCTTGAGTGGTCCCGAACTCATGCCGGTGACTCTGCGGGATGAGGACTACACGTCGCTGCCGGAGTACCTACGCTGGATGGCCAACGACGCCGGCATGCTACGCGCGATCACTGCGGACTTCCGCCGGATCATGGTCGAACTGGAAGACCGCATCCTGGCTGCCGGGTCACACCCTTGGCAGGACCGTTCGGTCTTCGTCGCGGTCCCCGCCCAGGACCGGATCGTCAACCCGTTCGTCGCAGCACAGTTCCTCGAGGCGCTCGCCCCCTCCGCCGAGCGAACGATCCTGGCCACGAGTGACCACTACATCGAGTTCAGTTCCGCCAGGGGCGCCTACTGGGATTGGCTCGCCCGCATCTGCACGAAGGGTCGCCCGTGACGTGGTCGGTGGCGACGGCCAGTGTTCCCATGATGCGCGCCTTCGACCACGCCCTGGCACGACGCACCACCTCCGAGAGCGTCCTGCTCCGGATCGAGGAATCCGGGAGGGTGGGCTGGGGCGAGGCCGCCCCCCGCTCGTACGTCACTGGCGAGACGGTGCAGTCGGTGCTTGCCAGACTCACCAGCGCCAGGACGCAAGCACTAGCACGGGAGGCCGCCAGCCTTGAGGACGACGAGTTCGTGGCCTGGTGCCGCACGGACGCATTCGGCCCCGGCGCGGGCGAGACGGGTCTCGAGCCGGCTGCCCGGGCGGCGGTGGGGACAGCGCTCCTGGACCTGAAGAGCCGCCAAACGGGCCGCCCGGTGCACGACTTCCTGGCAATGGCCGCCCCGACGCTCGCGACGCAGCCGCGCACCGTCTCCATGACGCAGGTGCTCGATCTCTCGACGGACCCGCAGGACTTGCTTGCGACCAAGGCCACGGGGCGCTGGGCCACCCACATCAAGGCCAAGGTCGGAGCGGTGGAGGACGTGGTCACCCGCGTCCGCGCGATCCGCACCGCCATCCCGCCCACCACGACGCTCAGCCTGGACGCCAACGCGAGCCTCCGGCTGGAGGACTGGGCTCCGCTCCTGGACACCCTCGTCGAGCTCGGGGTGGCCTGGATCGAAGAGCCGGTCCGCATCAGGGACTGGGCCGAGATGCGCGCCCTCAGGCAACGTGGCATGGCCGTGATGTTGGATGAGTCGTTCACCTCCCACGAGGACATGGAGTTGGCGCTCGAGCACCAGGCGGCCGACTTCCTGAACGTGCGGGTGTCGAAGTGCGGCGGACCGCTGCGGGCGGCCGCGATGGCCGAGACCGCGGTCGCGCACGGGCTGGGCTACCAAGTGGGGGTGCAGGTCGCGGAGCTGGGGCCGCTGTGGGCTGCCGGACGCGCACTCGCCACCCATCTGGACGGATCGGTCGCCAGGGAAGGCGGGCAACAGGATCGCTGGTTCGCGACCCCGCTGACCGAGCCGCCCTACGCCGTCGATCGAGACAACTGGACCATTGCCCCGCTTCCGGGACCGGGGCTCGGCGTCACGCCGAGTCCCTGGTTGATCGAGCACCTCGAACCGGCCACAACGAGAACGGAGCAACCGTGACAGCACCCCAACGACTAGCCTGGGTGGCCGGTGGAGCGCAAGGGATCTGCCGGGAGGTAGCGCTCCGGCTCTCGGCGCACCACCGCGTGGTGGTCCTCGACGTGGCGCCGTGGACCGGAACGGTGCCTTCCGGGCTTCGCAGCGTGGACTTGGACGTCTGCGACACCCGGGCGGTGGACGACTTCGTAGACGGGGAAGGCGAGGACCTGCCCGACATCCTCATCAACGGCGTGGGCGGTGATACTCGCCGCTTAGGCGTCGAGCAGTTGACCGAGGCGGACGCCGTCAGTGCGATCCAATTCAACCTGCTGCCGGTGGTGCACCTGACGGTCCGCTGCGTGCCGAGCATGTGGAAGCTCGGGTGGGGACGAATCGTCAACTTCGCCTCCAGCGCGGGGATGAGCTACTCGCCCTTCAGCAACGCCGCCTACGCGGCGGCCAAGGCGGCAGTCATCGGCTGGTCGAAGCAGGCGGGCTACGAGCTGGCGGGCACCGGCGTGACGGTGAACGTGGTAGCGCCCGGCCCCATTTCCACCGACCGGGTGGTGCGTGCCTGGGACGCGTTGTCCGAACAGGCGCAGGACGACCTGCGCCGACAGCTCCCCACCGGCAGGTACGGCACCGTCGATGAAGCCGCCAGCGCGGTCATGATGCTGTGCGGCGAGGAGGCTGGCTATATGATCGGTTCCGTTGTGAACGTCACTGGAGGTCTCTACCTATGAGCGATTCCCACCGTGAGCAGCCCGTGTACCTGGTGACCGGAGCGGGCAGCGGCATCGGCCGAGCGTTCGTCGAACTGGTGGCGGAAGACCCGAACGTCCAGGTGGCCCTCTTAGGGCGTCGTTTCGATGCGTTGGAGGAGACGCTCCACCTCGCCGGCTTGGATTCGTGCAGGGCCATGGCGATTGGGTGCGACGTCGCTGATTGGGACGCCGTGGGCTCCGCCGTGGACGTCAGTGTGCGCCGCTGGGGCGCGCTCACCGGCGCCTTCAACGCCGCCGGCACGTTCGGGGTCTTCGATAAGCTCGGGGACGAGGATCCGGCCAAGGTCAAAGAGGTGATCGACACCAATCTCTTCGGCTCCTGGGTCTGCCTCAGCCACGAGGCCCGGGTGATGCGGCCGCAACGAGGTGGCGCGATCGTGATGACTGGATCCATCGCGTCGTTCCAGGGGCACACGCGCAGCGCGATCTACGCGGCGACGAAGTCCGCGATCCTCGGCCTGACCCGGTCGGCCGCGCTGCAGCTCGGACCCGACGGCATCCGCGTCAACGCGGTGTGCCCAGGGTCTACCGACACGCCCATGCTGCGTTCCCTTTACCGGACCGAGGAGGAGCTGGCGCAACGAGCCAGCCGTTCCTCGCTCGGGCGGGTGGGACAACCACGGGAGGTCGCCGAGGCCGCCCGGTGGCTGCTCAGCGACGCCGCCTCGTTCGTCACCGGGCAATCCCTCGGGGTCGACGGAGGGGTAACGGCGGGAACCGCGGCGCCGTCCCGGCCGGACGGTGACGCCCGTGGCTAGCGTGCCGGGCGCCGAGGGCGCCACGAAGGTCAGCCGAACGGAACGCCCCCTGCTGCGCACCCTGGTCGGCGAGCCCCGGCAGGTGGCCTTGTGGAGCCTCGGCCGGCCCGCAGTGGGCCCATCCCCGATCCTGCTGCTCCACGGCAGCGCCTATTCCACCCGTAGCGTCTTCGACTTCCCTGCCGTCGGCGGCGACGATTCCTATTCGCTGCTGTGGCAGCTGGGCCAGCGCGGTACGACGCCGTTCGGCCTCGACTTCAGCGGCTACAGCGCCTCCCGGCTACCGGACCGCCCGGCCCCCGAGGGGATCAACACCTACGTCGACGACGCGGCGGCGGCCGCCGCCTTCATCAGGGAGCAGACCGGGCTGTCCCCCACCGTCGTGGGCTGGTCCTTCGGCGGCCAGGTTGCCGGACGTCTCGCGGAAACCCACCCCGGACTCGTGGCCCGCCTTGTCCTGTGGGGTGCCACCTGGGGACACGACCGCGAGCACGTGCCGCCGAGCATGAGGACTTTGGCGCCGTTACCCGACCCGTGGCGCACGAACACCGCCGAGCACGCGGCGTCCGACTTCTGCACGCCCGGCACCTACGACCCCGACATCGTGGCACCGTTCGTCGAACGCGCCCTGCGCTTCGATCCGATCTCGCCGTCGGCCGCACGGTCGGCGATCGCCCGTCCGGTCGCGTTGTTCGACGCCGAAGCCATCCGGGCGGAGACGCTGATCGTCCATGGCGAACATGACCCCTGGGTAACCGAGGCCGACATCGCCGACCTCCGCCGCGCCATCGGACAGGACCGTACGGGCCACGAGGTGGTTCCTCGCGCCGACCACAATGCGCAGTTCTCGCTGACGCGGGACGTCTTGGCCGCCTGCCTGGCCGAGTTCGCGAGGAACTGATGCGCGGGCGTATCGCAGTGGGCCGCGATCGGGTCCTGGACGAGTTGTTGGACGACGCAGCAGGCATTCTGGCCGACCACGGCCACACGATCACGCGCATGGACGCACCAGAGGGCCTTACGGGCCCCGCGGACGCGCTGCTGATCGCCTCACGGACTCCGGTGACCCCCGGGTTCCTGGACGCCCACCCGGAGCTGAAGGCCGTCGTCTTCCTCTCCAGCGGGACGAACTCCATCGACCTCGACGACGCGGCCCGGCGCGGCGTGGTCGTCGCGAACGGTGCGACGCAGGAGAACTACAGCAGCATGGCCGAGGCCACCATCATGCTGGCGAGCGCCCTCCTGCTGCGCCTGGGCGACCGGCTCACGGAGTGCGCCGAGCAGCGTCCGCGCCCCCAGCCTTCGACGTTGCGCAGTCGCATGCTGATGGGCTCCACCCTGGGCTTGATCGGCTACGGCCGGATCGCCCGGCAGATCCCGCCCCGGCTGGCGGGGTGGGGCGTGACCGTCCTGGCACATTCCCGCGGGGCCACGCCTGCGGACGCGCCCGGGGTCGAACTCGTTGGCCTCGACGAGTTGCTGCGACGAAGCGATGTGGTCAGCCTCCACCTAGCGCTCACCGCGCAGACACGCGGCATCATCGGCGAGCGCGAACTCGGACTGATGCGGCCCGAGAGCTACCTGATCAACACCGCGCGCGGCGGCCTGGTGGACGAGGACGCCCTGGCACGGGCACTGCGCGAGGGCACGTTGGCCGGCGCCGCCATCGACACGGTGGAACACGAGCCTGTGGCCGCCGACAACCCCCTGCGCGGCTGCCCCGGCCTCCTACTGACGGACCACATCATCGGCCACACGCGCCAGATGTACGACTCGCTGGTGCCGGCCGCGGTCGCCAACCTCGAGGCCGTAATGGAGTCCGAGACCCCGCCGGGAGTTGTGCGAAGCGGTAGGATCACACCGCCCGGCGACACCGACGCACAAGCCACCGAGTGACCAAGGAGAACCCTATGGACACCCTCAACAAGATGGTTGCATGGTCCGAGCTCCGCGGCGTCGAGGTGTACGGTCTGGCTCGCAGCTACATCGAGAACGGCGGGGGCTGGCGGACCCCAGCCGTGTCCCCTGGTTCTATCGCGGGCCCTTCGAGCGCACGGCGGCCTCGTCCGACGGCATGGTCGCGTCAGGGGCCCTCACCATCAGCGAGGAGATCGAACTCGTGCTCGTCCTCGAGCGGGGAGTAGACGGCTTCGCCGCCACCGGGTTCAACTTCGGCAACGACCTGACTGTTGTCGGCCTGTTCAAGGCCGACAACGCGCTCATCCAGCGGGCCAAGTCGCTGCAGGCCAGCATCGCGCAGGGCTGGTGGCGGGGACTGGCGCCGGCGCACCAGACCGTGACGGTCACCGCAACCGAACCGGATGGCAGCCAACACCACTACGAGGGTTGCCTCGGCACGGCGCACGTCTGCATGCCGGTCGACGAGCTGGAGCGGTTGTGCACCACGCTTCCCACGCATCTGGACTGCGAGGCGATCCTGCTGCGCCATTCGAGGGTTCGCGTGGACCGACCGACCGATCTCCGGCACCACACGCCTCCAGGTTGCGGACGCCTCAGGCACGCTGCTGCTCGACAACCTCGTCGTCGACTAGGGCACGGCTGCGCCGGCCACCGGCAACGGTGCGCTGTCAGGAGGTGGAAGCCACCTGCGCGGCGTCGGTCGGGGCCGACGCGCCCGCCCAGATCCCTGACACCAGCAGAAGCGCTCCGAGCGCCACCCAGCCCCACGCCCCCAACGGGAAGAGGCCTGCGGTCAGCAGTACCGGACCCACCACCTGCTGCAGGGCCGGACCCAGAGAGAAGAACGCGAGGTAGGTCGAGCGCCGGTCCTCGGGGGCGTACCCGAAGGATGCCTCCCACGCGCTCGCCGACTGCCACAGCTCGCCGGCGGTCAGCGCCACCACGGCCATCACCATCAAGGCCACGTCGAGGTAGGCGTTCCCGCCTGGGACGCCAGGCACGGCGACATTTGTCGCGGCCAGCAGCAGGCAGCACAGCGCCAGCGCGACCCCGGCAGCGCGGTACTTCCGGGTGACCTGTCCGCGCTCGTGGACGTTCTTCGTGAACCGGACCTGGAACGCGACGACGAGGATCGTGTTGATGATCACGAAGACGGGGACGACGCCAGTGGGCGTGGACGTGTAGCTCACCGCCCACAGCGGGAAACTGATCGAGAGCAGCGTCATATGTAGCGCCAGGACGCCGTTCGCCGCGGTGAGCTGAACGAAGCGCCCGTTCTTCACCATGTGGAACCGGCCCCGCGGCTCGACGTCCACCCGCGGCTCGCCCTTGGGCAGGCCCAGCAGCATGAGCGAGACGACGACGTAGGACGCGGCGTTGGCCAGGACGATCACCATGAAGACGTTGGAATCACCGCTCGCCAGCATGGGCACCGCGGCGGCGGCACCGAGGGAGAACCCCACGTTCCGCAACGTGCGGAACACGGCCATGATGCTGCTGCGACGCTCACTCGAGACGTGCTCGGCTACCAGGGCCTGGTTGACGGCAGGAACGGGTCCTTCCACCACGCTCAGCATGACGGCCGCGACCATGAACGCCTGCGGGCTCCGGGCGAACGCGAGCGCCACCAGCGCCACCGCGCGCAGAGCTTGCAGGGCGATGATCGCGCGGCGGGCCCCAAGCTTGTCCGCCAAGCGGCCCAGCGGAACCGTGGTCACGAGACCGATCAGGGAGGCCACCGACAGCAAGGCACCCACGAGGGCGGTGTCCAGGCCCACGACCACCACGTAGAAGACGGCCGACCCGGCCAGGAACATGCCGGTGCCTAGCGAATCGAGCAGGAAAATCGTGGCCAGCAGTCGGAGCGGCCGGGTGAACCCACGCCAAGCTCGATCAGCCATGCTCGTCCCCTTCGAGAACGCGAACCGCCCCGGCGGCAGCCGCCTCCGCTTCCTCGGCGGTAGCGCCGGTCGCGATGGCGTATCCCGTGCGGCCCCAGGAACTGGTCACCGCCATGGTGGACGCCCGCTCGGGCGGTGCGGGAGAACTCGCGACGTAGACGACGCCAGGGCCGTCCTCGGCCTGCCGAAGCTGCTCCAGAGATGGAGCCGCGTTCCACCGGGTGGCGAACCGGATCGCCGCCGCACCGACCGGGACAATCGGCAGGACGCCGTCCGGCAGGCTCCCCCTCACCACCTCGACGTAGCTGCTGAAGAAGTCGAACCCCCAGGCGAGGCTGATCAGGTCCGGGATCCGATCCCCAGGCATGCGCCCGGCGCACTCTACCAACCAGGGCCTGCCGTCCCGCCAGATCCACTCGGAGTGCAGCATCCCGTCGCGGAAACCGACCGCCTCCACGAGACGGCTGTTGGCGTCCACGAACGCGGCGAGTTGGTCGCCGGGCACGGGGGCCGGAACGAGGTGAGCGACCTCGACGGGGTTGCGTCCCGGGAGCGTCGTCTTCTGCGTGAGGCTGTGGAAGACGAGACGTCCCTCCACAACCAACGCCTCGAAGCTGTACTCCTGCCCTCGCATCCGCTCCTCGACGAGGTAGCGAGGCTCGAGCTTCCCGGGAGCCGCCAGCCAGGGTTCGTCGGCGTCGACCAGGTGCTGCCACGCCTGTGCTAGGTCGTCGGACGCCGTTAGGAGTTGCACCCCCAGGCTCGCCTGCCGGTTCGCCGGTTTAAGCACCAGTCCGTCGGGGTGCCGGGCGGCGAATTCGGCGACCTCGTCGGCGCCGCCCACCGTGGCCCACTCGGGCTGGGCGAGATGCCCGTGGGCGGCGGCACGCAGGGCGGCCTTGTCGCGCATGGTGGAGGCCGCCCGGACTCCGGCTCCGGGCAGCCCCAGACGCTCGGCATAGGCCGCAGCCGCGACGGAGCTGTACTCCCCGCCGGGCAGGACGCAGCCCACATCCTGGGAGAGGACGGCGTCCGGGAGTTTGCCATCGGACGACTGCACGGGACCCGGGATCACTTGAGCGAGACTCGGGTGATGGTCGGCCGCTGTGGCCAGCCCGCGCGCCTTGATGACGTGGGGTTCCTCAACGACGAGGACTGGACCCTGGAACAGGTGATGATCGAAGTACTCGATCATCACCGCGCTGAAGCCGACCATCAGGACCGCCGAAACGCCCGAGGAGTGGCGGGCGGGCATCACGGAGCTTGGCATTCCGTCGCGCGTTCGGCGGCGACTCGCCCGGTTTTGCGGCCGGACACGATGCACTCGCTGATGTTGCACGCACCCTGGTAGAGGTAGCCCCAGATCGAGCCAAACTCGCCCACCGCGTAGAGTCCCGGGACAGTCCCGCCTTCGATCCGGCTGACGGCGCCTACACTGTCGCGCCGGGGACCTCCCTGCGTGTTCAGCAGCGAGGATTCCACCCGCACGGCGTACAACGGGAACTCGAGCGGACGCATCAGCTTCTGCGGTCGCCCGAACTTGTCGGAGTCCGTCAACGCGCCCTCGTTATACTCGGCCAGCGTGGCGCGCAGGACTTCCGGGTCGGCGTCTATCACGGTCCCGAGCTCCTCCACGGAGTCGGCACGGACGATCCACCCCTTGGCCAGCTCGGCCTGGTTGTCCTGGCTCCAGGTGTACTGATCCCGGTTGTAGCCCGCGGTATCCCACGTCAGGGGTCCGCGATTCAGGGTCGCCTGGTCGAGGATGACCCAGGCCGGCACCCGCGGGAACTCCGCGGCGTGGGGGTCGAACTCGGACAGGTGCCGATAGGTCTCGTGCAGTTCGAGGCCCATCTCGTTGAGGAACCGGCGTCCGTGCCGATCGCAGTAGATGTAACCCCAGTCGGGCATGAAGATGCCGAACGCCGCTTCGAAGTCGTCGGACTGGAAGCCGGGGATACACGACGTGCGCCCCATGTGCCACAGGTCCACCCCGTGGCTACGCAGGATGCGGTGACCGTCGCCCGTGTTGCCGGGGTTGCCCACGAAACGCACGGGGATAGGCTCGAGGTGCTCTAGCTTCTCGCTGCGGTTGTTCTCGAAGCCACCGCATGCCATGATCACGCTGCGCGCCAAGATCTCCTGGGTGCCCTCCGCTGTCTCCACGACTACGCCCCGCACCTCGCCGTCGTCGCCGAAGAGGAGGTCGATCAGGCGCGTCCCGAGGCGGAACTCGCAGCCGCGCTCCAGGGCTGCCGACTCGAGCAGCCGGAACAGCCGTTCGGACGGAGCCACGTCGTCGGGGCCCTTGAGACAGTACTTGGCAAAGGTGGCCTTGCCGCCCGGCACCGCCGGGAATCCCGGCCCCTTGCGCGTTCCCGGGTAGGTGTTCGCGAGGATCAGCTTCTTCGGTACGTGCAACTCGCCGCCGAGTGACTTGATCCAGTCCTTGATCTCGAGCGTGCCCTGCACGAAGTCGGCCACCAGCTCGGGCGGGGTCGTCCCGAAGCAGAGTTTCTGCAGGTAGCTGGTGAAGCCCGCAACCGACTCGGGGTCGGAGTGGGGAATGGAGCAGTTACCGCCGCTGACGCGGGAGTTCCCGCCGGCGCGCTCCATCTTCTCCACCACGATCACGGACGCTCCGTGGCCGACCGCCGTGATGGCAGCGGTCAGCCCGGAGAATCCGCTCCCCACGATCACGACATCGGTCTGGCTCGGCTTCGTCATCACGCCGTTCCCGCAGGCGTCCACGAGCCCAGATAGGGCTGGCACTCCAGAACCTTGGCCACCTTGTCGGATGCGCCCTTGAGCAGGGTGAGGGAATCCCATTCCCCGTTCACGAAGCGGCGGCGCACGGACTCGTTCATGGTGGCCGGGACGGTGAGGTCCCCGGCCGAGACGGTGAGCTCCTCGAGATCGACCGTGACCGGCAGGTCCGGGTCGCTTTCGACGCGTTCCTGCAGCCGCACGGCATCCTCTGCGCTGACGTGCAGGCAGGGCAGGCCGATAGTGGCGCAGTTGCCCTCGAAGATCTCGCCGAAGCTCACACCCACGATCGCGTCGATGCCCCAACGATTGATCGCCTGTGGGGCGTGCTCGCGGGAGGAGCCGCAGCCGAAGTTCTCGTTCACGAGGAGGACCTTGGCGTTGGCGTGGATCGGGTCATCGAAGGGGTGCACAGTGTCGGTCAGCGCGGCGTTCTTGCGGTCCCCGTCAAACACGTGGGTGCCGAGACCATCGAAGGTCAGGGCCTTGAGAAACCGAGCCGGGATGATGCGGTCGGTATCGATGTCGGCGCCGCGGACGGCGACACCGGGGCCCGCGACGCGGGCGAGGACAGTGGCGTTGTTGGTCATGTTTCAAACTCCTTCGGGGGAGATGTCAGTCCTGGCGAGAGGGTCAGCGGGCGGCGGAGAAGACTTCGCGCGGATCGGCTACGTGCCCGGTAACGGCGGCGGCCGCGACCGAGATGGGCGACATGATCAACGTCCGGCCAGTCGGCGAGCCCTGGCGGCCCTTGAAGTTGCGGTTGGACGACGAAGCGGCCACCTCACGGCCCATCAGCCGGTCCGTGTTCATCGCGATGCACATGGAACAGCCGGGCTGACGCAGCTCGAAACCGGCCTCGGTGAGGATCGCGTCGAGCCCCTCCTCGACGAGCTCGTTGTAGACCTGGCGCGAACCGGGCACCGCGAGAGCGCGGACGCCCGGGGCGACACGCATGCCGGTCCCATTCAGGACCCGAGCCACCTCGCGGAAATCAGAGGTCCGTCCGTTGGTGCAGGACCCGATGAAGGCGACATCGACGCCGACCTTTTCCATCGGCTGACCGATCTCGACCCCCATGAACTGGCGGGCCTCCTCAAAGGCCACCCGGCTCGCCTCGTCCTCGGGATCGCCCGGCACCTCGCCGTCGACCGGGACCGACTGTGCCAGGTTGACCCCCCACGTGACCATCGGAGCGATGTCGGCCGCGTCCATGTGGACCTCGTCATCAAAGACGGCGTCCGGCTCGGACACCAGGCTCTTCCAGTAGGTCACGGCGCGATCCCAATCCTCGCCGGCGGGCGCGCTCGGGCGTCCCTTCATGTAGGCGAAGGTGGTTTCGTCGGGGTTGCAGTAGCCGACGCGGGCGCCAGCCTCCACCACCATGTTGCAGATCGTCATCCGCTCGTCCATGGAGAGCGCGCCGATGGTGCTGCCCGCGAACTCGAGTGTGTAACCGACACCCCCGTTGGCCCCGAGCTTGTTGATCACATGGAGGATGATGTCCTTGGCGGTGACACCCACCCCGAGTTCACCGTCCACGACGATGCGTCGCACCTTCAGCTTGTTCATCACCACGGACTGGGTGGCTAGGATGTCGCGCACCTGGGACGTGCCGACGCCGAAGGCGATCGCACCGAAGGCGCCGTGCGTGGCCGTGTGCGAGTCGCCGCAGGCGATGGTCATGCCCGGCTGGGTCAGGCCCTGCTCCGGCCCGATGACGTGCACGATGCCGTTCAACCCTGTGTCAGGGTGCAGCAGACGCAACCCGAAGTCCTTGGTGTTGCGCTCGATGGCGCGCATCATCTCTTCGGCGAGGTTGTCCGTGAAGGGCCGCACCACTTCGTCTGTAGGGATGATGTGGTCCACCGTGCCGACGTTACGCTCGGGGAACGCCACGTTTAAGCCGCGCTCGCGGAGCATCGCGAACGCCGGCGCTGTCGTCGCCTCGTGGAACAGGTGCAGGCCCACCAAGATCTGGTACTGCTGGTCCCCGAGGTCTCGGACGACATGCTGATCGAACACCTTGTCGTACAGGGTTCCTGTTGACACGCTAGTTTCTCCTATTCACGGCCACTGTGGGCCATGGTATTACTCTAGATCTCGGACTTCGATTGTGAAGGTCTTGAAGACGTCCCGCAGCCGGGTCCAGGCCTCGGGAGCGTCGTCGCCTTGGATGAGAAACTCGCCGGAGCCAGCCGCCGAGAACATGCGATAGCTCACGGTGTCGCCCACCTGGTGGGTCATCGAGACGTCGACGACGCCGGGGAGCGCACGCAGCGTGTCCGGCTCCGTCATCGACACGATGGTTCCGCGGTTCACCGGCAGGACGCCCCACCCGTGGATTCCCTTGCGCACGTGCTGTTCCAGCGTGACGGGCCTGTTCAGGGAGGTCTCGATAAGCGCGCCCCAGAGGTCGACCCCACGGGCGGAGCGAATCGACGGCACGACCGCCGCGCCGCCGGGGCGACATGCGATCTCGCCCACAACGAGTTCCGAACCGACCCCAAAGACCTCCAGGTGCGTGACGCCGGCGTCCAGCCCCATCGCCTCGACGACGCGCTGGTGCAGTTCCTCAAAGCGCTTCAGGAGGTCCGGGTCCTCGACCTCCACCGCCGCGCACAGTCCGCCGCCGAGCAGCGGCTTCAGGTATTCGCTCACCATGCTGAAGACGGTGCGGCCGTGCTCCACCACGGCGTCGATCTCGTACTCGATCTCGACGTTCACGTAGCGCTCGGCGAGCAGGGGAACACCTGTCGCCAGCAGGGCCCGCCCGGCGTCCGAATCGCGTAGCGCTGCCGCGTCTTCGGGCGAGTCGATCCGGACGACGTTGACGGCGCCCCCACCGAAGCTGGGCTTCACGATCACCGGCCAGCCATGCGTTTTTCCGAACTCGGCGATGTCGTCGAGACGATCGAGTCGCGCGAAGGACGTCACCGGGAGTCCAGCCGCACGCAGGGCGAGCTTCATCGCGAGCTTGTTGGCGAACCGGTTCGCCGTGTCGAATCCCAGGCCGGGCAGCCCGAAGTAGGAGCGCAGGTACCCCGCCGTCAGGACGGCATGCTCCGACGGCGCGAGCACCGGCATCTCGCCCATCTCGGCGAAGATGTCTGCGACGATGCGTCGTACTGCCAACACGTCGTTGATGTCATCGACCAGACGCACGTCCCGGTCGCCGAAATTGCCGGCGTAGGGGGGTTCCGTGATGACCACCAGGTCGGTGAGCAACGGGTGCGACAGGAAGTCCTCCGGCAGCGTCTTGCGGGAGTTGATCAGGATGCCCCGCGACGGGATGGGGCTCGTCGACACCTGGACACGTTCGGCGAGCCGGTCCGCCCGCTCCGCCGCGTCCGCGGCGTCCCGCCCGTCGGCGAGCACCCACGCGACGCGGTCGTACGAGGAGCGCAGATGGTTCACGGTGCCGCCCACGGACACGTCCACACCGAGCGACACGGCGAAACCGTCGACCTCGGTCTGGTCGGGAAGATTCACGGCGTCCACGCGTCCGGGCGTCGCGGTGACGTAGCGCACCGCACAGCCCCCACGCGGCTCCGGCCTCGCGCGGGGTGCATCCACCAGCCCGCACGGGACTAGCACCGCCAGTTGGGTGAGATCCAGGCCGTAGACGTGGTCCACGAGCACGCGGATCCGGTCTCCGCCGACGCGGTTGTGACCCTCGATCACGCGGGGCCCACGATCGGTCAGCATGACCTCCGTATGAGCCGGCCCGTCGGCGAGACCCATCGCGTCCAGGAAGGCGGTCACGACGGCGACGATCTCCGCCTCGTCGGGCACGATGGCGGGGACGCTATGGCCCAGTTCGATGCTCTTGGGGCCTACCAGCTTGTCGGTGATGGCCACCACCAGGTGCTGGCCTTCGGAACTGAACGATTCGACGCTCACTTCCCGGCCCTCGAGAAGCTCCTCGACCATGGCCCTATCGTGGCCGGTCGCGACGATGGCGGCCCAGGCCGTGGCGGCCTCCCCCGGCTCGGCGACGATCGTGACGGCGGCGCTTCCCGCCCCGTCGACCGGCTTCACGATCACCGGACGGGCAAACTCTGCGGACGCCGCCTCGAGCGCGGCCAGGCTGTCGACCACGGCGTACTCGACCGGCGAAAGCCCGGCATCGGCGAGGCGCGCCCGCATCAGGTCCTTGTGTCGCAGCAGCCGGACGGTCTCGGCCGGGGTGCCCGGCAGCTCCAGGCGCTCCGACACCAGGGCCGCTGGCTCCAGGCCGTCCTCTGTCAGGGACAGGACCGCAATGAACGGATCCTGCGCGTGCTCCCTTTCGAGGAGTGCGACGAGAACCTCGATTTCGGTGTAGTCAACAGGGAAGAGTTCGACATTCGCGGCCGTGGCGGCCCACTCTGGTACCGCGTGATCCTCCCGGTGGACGAAGGCAATTCGGATACCCGCCTGCACCGCGTGGTGCAGAGCAGGCTCGGTACCGCCGATGAGTGCGATCCGGGGAGATGCGGCGCGGACGTGACTGCTCATGGGCGCGCTTTGAGCTTCAGATCGTACATGTAGTAGCCGCGCTCGTGGTTGGCGCCGTAGGCGCTGTCCCAGATTCGATTCGTAATGTCGAACCGCTGAGAAAAGATCTCCTCCAATTCGGGACGCCGACGCAGCCAATAAACCTTGTCGAAGGGGACCGTGATGTCCCAGATCTCGTGCAAGAGCACTTCCAGGAGAGGCTTTCCAGGAACTTGGAAGGCGCCATCCGAGATATAGCGCTCCATATCGAGGCCGAGCTCATGCCAAGACATGAACTTGGAATCCTCGTGCCAGTACGTGACACCCGCCTGATTGCGCACCACCTGAACTAATTCGGGCGTGACCTCGGTAATGTCGGCGTTGTCGGCCAGGAGCTGCTCCAACGCGACGAATTCCGTGTGCTCGTCGATGCAATCGATGCGGTTGATCCACACCCCATCGGGGGCCAGCAACTCGGCCACCCGCCCCATCACGGCCTCCTGCTGCTCGAGGGGCAGATTGGCGAGGATCAGGTCGCTGAGGACGATGTCGAAGCCGCCCTTTTGAAGCGGGGCAACGGTCCAGTCGCCCTTGACCCACACCTCGTCCGGGTTGGAGGCGGTCATCAGATTCGTCATCGCGAGGATCATGTCGAGCATGTAGTCGACGAGACAGACCTGAACCCCCGGCAGGTCAGCCAATATGCTCCGAATTTCAGGGGTGGCCCCCATCAAGAGGATTTGGAAGACGCGATCGGGATCGTCCTCCCAAAGGGAATCCATATGCGCGCGAATACGCTGTTCGAAATTGGCGACGTCTTGCGCGGAGGGCCGACTTGGCGGACGGTACCGCTCCCAGTTGTGAACCATGGTGAGCCACGGTGTTTCCAGTGCGGTTTGCGTCGAGGTCGAGCGCACATACGGCCACTCGTGATTCTCGGCCAATCTTCCTCCTGCGTTCATAAGGTGCCCGGAGGCATTTTCGATACCCTGAGGCAACTGGACCAGCCTACCCTAGCGCCACCGTGCGAGACGCGCCTGTCCGGCATCCGAGAACCATCCGGCCTCCGCGAGCCGCCCCGAAGCTGTGTGCCGCGGGGTCGAGGATGTTGGCGGCGGTGATCTCGCCCATCCGGTAGGCCGCGTGCGCCAGCAGCGAGCGGCGCGTCGATGGGCTGCGGTCCCGTGTGGGAGGCCATGATGCTGGCCGCCATGGACCAGTACCGCACCCTGTGGAAGGACGGCGTGGAGGGCAACCCGCCGATCTGGTTCAATTTCTTCAACAACTTCTACGGCGTGGGTGGCCAGACCTCCGGTCACGGGGGAGCACGTTCATCATGAACTGACCCGAGACTTTCTGCCCCTATGCCACCTCGATGAGGCATCGGACGTTGAGTTGGGCACCCATCCCAGCCCCAGGTTGAGTGTCGACCATAGTCGACAAACCAGGACCGCAAGGCGTGTTTTGTCGACGCTGATCGACAGCGAGAGGACGGCGGTTGCTGTGGAACGGATCGTTGATCGTCCCCGCTACCTGGAACGGATCCGGCCTTTCGTAGATGTCCCGGTCATGAAGATCCTGACCGGGGTGCGGCGCTGCGGAAAGTCGACGCTGCTGGACATGCTGGCCGACGAGGTGGTTGCGAAGAACCCCGGGGCCTCGATGGTCCGGCTCAATCTCGAATCCAGCGAGGGGCTGACCATTCGCACCGCGCCGGCGCTCATGGAGCATCTGGCTGTGCGCCTACCCGACAAGCGGGCCCGCACCTACGTGTTCCTGGACGAGGTCCAGCAGGTTCTGGGATGGGAAAACGTGGTCAATGCGCTGCGGGTCGACTGGAACTGCGACCTGTACCTCACCGGATCCAACTCGACGATGCTCGCGAGCGAACTGAGTTCCCACCTCGCGGGCCGGTTTGTCGAGTTCCCGATCCGTCCCCTGTCCTTCAGGGAGTTCGTCGAGCTGCACCGCCCACACGGTGTTTCCAGCGCCGAAGCCCGGGGACTTTTCGAGCATTACCTCGTCCTGGGCGGATTCCCACTTCTGAAATACTTCGACCTCGATTCCCAGGCCTCGGTGCAATACCTCGACAGCCTGCTCGACACCGTGGTGGTCAGGGACGTACTGGAGCATTTCGCGATCCGCGACGTCGGCATGTTCCGCCGCATCCTGCGCTACTGCGTGGGAAACGTGGGACGCACCTTCTCAGCGCAGTCGGTGAGCTGGTATCTCAAGAGTGAGGGACGTGCGGTCAGCGTCGATACCGTCCTCAACTATCTGCAGCACTGCGCCGAGGTGTACCTGGTGGACAAGGTGCCGCGGTTCGATGTTGTCGGGAAGCAGACGCTTCGAGCGGACGAGAAGTACTACGTGGTGGATCAGGGGCTTCGGACCGCTCTCGGATTCGACAATCGCGCGGACATCGAACTGGCGCTGGAAAACATCGTGTACCAGGAACTTCGCTCACGGGGCTGCACGGTTCATGTGGGGCAGCGTGACTCCAGGGAGGTCGATTTCATCGCCCAGCGTGGTGCGGCGACACGCTACATCCAGGTCAGCTACCTCCTCGCCGACAAGGCGACGGTAGAACGCGAGTTCGGGGTCCTGGAATCAATCCTGGACAACCACCCCAAGACCATGGTCAGCATGGACCCCGTCTCCCGCGGTCGCAACGGCATCGAGCACGTGAACATCGTGGACTTCCTGCTGGAGGACCCGCTGGCCGAATTCAATGGGTGATTCCCGGCCACGTGTGGGTGGCGGAGAAGCCGCGGAAGATGCGTATCAATCCGTGCTCATGGTGAAGAAAGCGCCTTTGTGAAACCCGCGGCATATACAGGCATCCCCCAAGACTTCGACGACCAAGTTGGGGTGTATGTGGCCGTGCGCTGTTCCCGTCGATTAAGCGACTACTATGGCACTCGGTGTTGTTCGTGATGTATAGGGGTTTGTTTCGTTGGTCATGGGGTAGGCGATGCCGCTAACGTATCGCTAGTTCGGGCGGCTACATGCATTTTACTGCGGTTGTGATGAGTGACGATACTCGTAGTATGTATGAGGCAGACCATCCGTTTATGACTCATGTACCTAGCTCTCTCCTCGATACTCTCGCTAAATCCGGGGTCCTAACATGGGGCTGACCCGGCAGACTCTGTTTCGCACTGTTATGAGTTCATTGAAATGAGCGACCATGTCCAAATGATCATCCAGAAAACGATCAGCAGCATGTAATAATATTTGAATGTAGTTGCTATTGGGAGATTAAATCGAGTCTTTGTCATGAGGTGGCCTTGTGTGATGAGTTTCAAGCCCAACCTAACCTCAATTTCTCGAGCGCGGCTCATGTACCCTGCCATATATCTGTAAACGCGATCGACGGAGTTGATGCCGAGGATGGCAACTGTGAAGGCTAACACCGAGAGAGCAGTGTGTCCGATGTTATGGAGTGGAAGATGGCTCCCAATGACGGCAAGGATGGCTGCTTGAACGGTTGTTGCAAAGGCGACATCTGTGCGCATCAATGTGGCGAAAGCTCGTGTTTGAGCCAGAGCTTCTTGATACTCCATCGTGAGAACTTTTTCTATGCTTTCGGACTCGCGGACTGAAGGTGCAGTTTCTTGGGGGTGATTGTATTTTCTGGGCCAGGGCGACTGTTTTGGTCCCCAAGCGAGGTCCCATCTGATTCCCATGAAATAATCCTATCGTTGTTTGGTGGGTTCTGTGAAAATCTTGCCATCCTTGCTGTCGGATATGGTAAGTATGCTTTGAGGTTTATTTGCGGTTACCCTTGCACATGTTCTGTATGCGGGTTTTACGGACGGGCATGTCTCACGTGAATAAGCCTTCTTGGTTCAATCTCTAACTCAGCCGGCTGTTCAGGAGGGTCACCACCTTCGTCAGTGACACCGCGCCGGGATCGGGGGTGCCGACGGATTTCTCACCCAGCGGGCGGGCCCTGCCCAGCCGGGCGACCAGTGCCCGGGTGGATTCGGTCCCGGCCTCGGCTGCGACGACGGCGGCCGCAGACTTCGCGGCCAGGTCGCCGTCGGTGGCCACGAACGCCGCGACGAACGGGGAGAGCGCGTCGACGAGGGTCTTGTCGCCCACCTCGGCCCCGCCCAGGCGCTGCACGGCGGACAGGGCGGCCTGGAGTGCTGCAGCGATATCGTCGCCGTCGGGGGTTTTCTCGTCACCCAGCGCGCTGCCCAACGCCGTGAGCAACGCGCCCCACAACGCCCCGGAAGTGCCGCCGGCCCGGTTGGACCAGGCATCCCCGGCGGCGGTCAGCGTCGTCCTGAGTCCCCCGCCGGCCGATACGGCGGCGTATGCCGCCCCGGCCGCCGCCCTCGACCCGTTGGCCATGCCGATCCCGTGATCGCCGTCCCCCGCCACCGAATCCAGCGCCCCCAGCTCTTCCTGCGCCCGAGCCAGCATCCCCGCGACATCGTCGAGCAACCCGGCCGCGACCTCGGCCGCCTCCCGGGATGCGGTACTGCCCGGGGTGGTCACCTCCACGGGGGCGGCGGCCTGGCTGAGCGCGGCGTCGTCGCGCTCGACCGAACCCACCGATCCCTTCCGGTACGCCGGGGCGTCGCACGGCGCATCCCAGTAGCCGAGCAGCTCGTCGTCCACCCACACCAAGGTCAGCGACACCCCCGCCATGTCCAGGGAGGTGACGAACTCGCCGGCCTCGACGTCGGCGCATTCGAGCCCGGCGGCCTCCAGGAGGGCCACGACGCAGGACGTCACCACGAACAGTTCCTCGTACTTGCTGGATCCGAGCCCGTTGACGATGGCCACCACCCGGTTCCCGGGTCCCGCGGGACGATCCGCCAACAAGCCCTCGACGAGGGTGCGGGCCACGTCGTCGGCGCTGCCCAGGTCGGCCTCGGCGACACCCGGTTCGCCGTGAATGCCGAGCCCGATCCCCATGCGCCCCGCGGGCACGGTGAACAACGGTCCCTTCGCGCCGGGCAGCGTGCAACCGGCGAAGGCAACCCCGAAACTGCGGGTGGCCGCGTTGGCCCGGGCGAACACCCGCCTGACCTCGTCGAACCCGAGCCCGGCCTCGGCCGCCGCGCTCGTGATCTTGAAGACCGGGAAATCCCCTGCGATTCCCCGCCGCTTCTCCGGCTCGGCGGCATCCCCAGAGGCGATGTCGTCAGTGACCACCAGGGTGTCGGCCTCGATACCCTCGGCGCGAAGCCGCTCAATGGCCTGCCCGAAGTGCAGCACGTCACCGGCGTAGTTGCCGAACCCCATCAGCACCCCGGCCCCGCGATGAACCGCCTTCAGCACCGAATAGGCCTGGGCGGCCGAGGGGGAACTGAAAATGTTGCCGCACACCGCGCCGTCGGCGAACCCGTGGCCAACCCAGCCCGCGAAGGCCGGGTAGTGCCCGGAACCACCGCCATACACGACCGCGACCTTCCCGGCAGGCGTCAAGGTGGAACGCGCCACGCCCCCGTAGACGGGTTTCACGTAGCGTTTGTTGGCCGCGATGAAACCTTTGAGGGCCTCGGCGGGAAAATCAGCGGGATCGTTTGTCAGTCGCGTCACTGCGTGCCTTTCGATTGCTGGCCAGAGGTTTCGGCCCGACCCGTTCGCCGGTGCTCGCGAGTCGGCCCAACCAACATGGGTTCTCGGCGAACCCGGGCCCAGTTTAACCCCGCGTAAACCCCTGTTGCGGGGCCCCTGACCCCTAGGCTTGCCCCATGATGCGAGCGGCTGTGCTGGAGGAGATCGGCAGTTTGAGGTTGAAGCAGGTGCCCGTCCCCGAACCCGGGCCGGGTGAGGTGCTCGTGAGGATCGAGGCCAACACCATCTGCGGCACGGACCTGCGGATCATCTCCGGGGCCAAGACGGCCGGGGTCCGGCCGGGGGTGATCCTCGGTCACGAGTTCGCGGGACGTGTCGCGGCCGTGGGCCGGGGCGTCGACGGTGTGCCCGTCGGAGCGCAGGTGACCTGCTCGATCGTGGTGAGTTGCCAGCGGTGCCGGGCCTGCCTGTCGGGCCGGGAACAGCTGTGCGAGAACCTCGTGCTGTTCGGCTACGAACTCGACGGCGGGCTAGCCGAATACCTCCTCGTACCCAGGATCGCGATGGACCACGGCAACCTCGTGGTGCTGGAAAAGGAGATCCCCGCCACCACGCTGGCCCTGGCCGAGCCCGTCTCGTGCTGCCTCAACGGGGCCGGGCAGGTGGCCGTGGCGCCGGGGGAGAGCGTGGTGGTGCTGGGAACCGGGCCGATCGGTCTGCTCCACATCGCCCTGGCGAAACTGGCCGGCGCGACGACGATCCTGGCGGCCGGCCGGGAGGGCAGGCTTACCGCCGCGACGGACTTCGGCGCGACCTGCGCCGTCGCCCTCACCGGGGAGGCCCTGACGGACGAGGTGCGCGAACGCACAAACGGCAGGGGAGCCGATGTCGTCATCGTCGCCGTGGGTGACCTCGCCTTGGCGAACCAGGCCCTCGAACTGGCCGCTATCGGCGGTCGCGTCAACTACTTCGCGGGTTTCCCGAAGGGAAAGACCGCCAGCATCGATCCGAACCTCATCCACTACCGCGAACTCGCCGTCACGGGCGGATCCAACGCCAGGCGGGCGGACGTGAGACGGGCCGTGGAACTGCTGTCCAGCGGGGCCCTCGACGTGGGGAGGCTCGTCACCCACCGGTTCCCGCTCGCCGAACTGGACGCCGCCGTCACTGCGGTGGCGCGACGCGACGGACTCAAGGTCGCGGTCATGCCCGAGGCGGGGTGAGGCCCCGCGACCCACCGGAGATCCCGGGCAGGGCATCGGCTGACGCTCCGGCCGTGAACAGGCCCCGGAGCCGGCGCGAGGACGCGGACAGCCGAGGCCGCCACGCCGTCACGCGAGCAGGGCGATCCGGTCTCCCTTGTAGGCCACGAGGCGGCCGTCGAGCATGCTGTAGGTGTCGTAGTTCTTCAGGACATCGCTCCACAGGGTGCCCGGTTTCCCGGGATCCAAGGCAATCCAGGTGGGGGCGTAGTAATCACCCGTTGGGATCAGCAGGGCACCCCCGAGGGTTGGAATGACATTGTGGGCTTTGGTGATCTGATGGTCCACGAGGTCGAGCTGCCCGGTCTTGGGGTCCAGGACCCCCGTCCGTATGGAGGGGGACGGGACGAAGACGCTCAGGGGACCGTCCTGAGGGGAGGGGGTCCTGTCGAAGACCGGAGCCAGCCAGGGACCTCCGTCCCAGTCCCTGCGCCAGAGCTCTTTCCCCGTCGCCGGATCCAGACCCACGAAGCTTCGATGCATGCCCTCCGTGACGTACACGAGGTCGTCTCCCCAGCCCAATGGATAACCACCCCGGACCTCGGCCGTCCACAGCTCCTTGCCGTGCTGGTCGAAACCCTTCAGCGGTCCGTCGTTCTTCTGTCCGACCAGGACGTTGCCCACCCAGGCCGAGCGGTGCCACACCCCGTCCTTCACCACCGGGCTGCCGTCGTCGGTGTGAACGCTCAGATAGCAGGCGTACTCGTGGACGGGGCCGGCCTGTCCGTCGACGCAGAAATCGGTCACGCCGTCGTGTTCCCTCACCCAGAACCACTCCCGGGCCTCCTCGGGCAGGTCGATGGACCACTGTTTGGTGTTTGCCTCCTTGATGGAAGGTGCGCGGCTGATCCGGACGCTACCCTCCTTGGACGTGTCCATCTCGTAGATCGCGCCCGATGCGGCCATGGCCAGGTAGCGCTCGGGTTTCTCGTCGAGCCGGCCGATGAGGCTGCCATCGGCGGTGCTGTAGACGAAAAGGGTTCTTTGCTGCTGGGAAGTTTCGGCCCACATCGCCACCTGCCCGGGCGGCGTGTCGGGTACCTTCCTGAGTATGTCGAAACCGGCGAGGTCGCTGGAGACATCGACCGACCACACCTCGGATCCGTCGGTCCAGTTGAGCATTCTCAGTTTGCTGCCGCCCGCGGTGAGGTCCGGAGCGACCACCAGGCCCTCGTGGGCCTCGAGGAGGGGGCCGGATCCGGTAACCGTGACCTCCCAGGCGGTTGTGAGCCGGGCCGGGGGAGTCGGCGGCGGAGAGGACTCGGGTGATGATGGAATCGTGGGGGCCGACGACGGTGTCTCGGATCCTGTGCCCCAACAGGACGTGGTCAGCAGGACGGCACCCATCAGGGCGGCGGCCCCGCGAAGTCGCCACCTGGAGGCGGGTCTCGCCGCGGCGTTGGGGGAGTGGGTGACCGCTTTCATGCTGGCTCCTCTTCGGTTTGACGGATGGGCTGCTGTGGGCTCTCTGGATCCGCGGGGTGTTTTGAAGCTTCAACGAATCTTTGGTGAAGCATCAATTGCTCTGTTCACAACCTGTTTCGCGCCTCATGGTATCCGGCCCGCACGTCGCTCGCCGGTTCGGATGACAGCCGAGGACCGTATGGGCGAGCAAGAACCCGGTTACGCAGCACTCAACGCCGTTTCGGGCTGTTTCGGACGGTTTTTGGGCATTGAGCGCTGCGCAACCGGGTGAAACGCCCCGGCAGGGACGTTCAGTGGACGGGGAGGGCCTTGTCGGTTTCTTCCGCCCGGATGTCGACCATCTGCGCGCCGGTCAACCAGCCGGACAGGCTGCGGTGGGTGCGGGTGAACGGAACCATGACCAGGGACAGCGGCACCACCAAGGGCAGCAACCAGATGAAGGGCGAGGATGTGCCGAAGGGGGCCAAGAACATCGGGATCAACCACGATGCGGGTACCACCAGCGACCTGACAACCCTGCGGAGACGGGAACCGTCGTGCAGGGTGCCGTCCGCGTTGCGCCACTTCGGGGTGAGCCACACCACGGTCTGCCCGACGGAGG
>ERZ772986.361-NODE-361-length-28976-cov-5.390063_pt1 | contig 28976 bp, 31 predicted proteins | sample MGYA00511898_ERZ772986 | MGnify/ENA primary metagenome ERZ772986 (study PRJEB29015, sample SAMEA2737934) | human oral metagenome | biome: human oral; feature: human-associated habitat; material: dental | place: China | collected 2148 ... | reverse complement strand
CTTATGATATGAGACCACCCTAGGTGTGGTGGATCTTTTCCTACTATCCCCAGCTTACCACGGTAAAACCTAGGTGGTGGATCTTTTCCTACTATCCCCAGCTTACCACGGTAAAACCTAGGTGGTGGGCCATTCTCCAGACTTTTTAAGCGACGCGATATGCCGCGCCACTGTAGCACGAGACAGTCCCGTTTCCGCCTGTATTTCTTTCCATGAAGGGAGCCGGTCCGTCTCGATCCAAAATGACGTTACGAACTGACCAACCTTTTGCCGGTTGTTCAAGCCCTGGATTTTCCTACGCTTATGTGTCTTTTCTAGTGTCTTGCGTCGGCCTTGTGCGTAATCGCCCTCGGGATCTGTTTTCCACCGCTGGGCGGCTTTCTGTCCACCTCTACGTCCTAGGGTCGCAAGTGCTTTACGCTCACGACTGGTCACACGTGTGGCGGGTACTGCCGTACCTGGAACGGTCTTAGCGTTCACGACATAGCCACGCACACGCCGTGCCATAGTTTGGCGATCCCTCATCGGCGGCATATCCAACTCACGCCCGTCACCTCCAACGCGCTGCGCAATCATGTAACCGTATTCATACGCGTCGATAAGTGCTGCGTCTGTCAGACGCTTACCTGACGCACGCAACCTGTGTCCAACCTTAAGTGCATGCCTAAATGCGGTCTCATCACGCGCTGCACATCCCTGGCGTACCCAAAGTACCCGCACACCATCGACTAGTTCAGGATCATACTGGTCCAACTCAGCGCCAATATCAGCCTCCACGTCACGGGCCAAAGCTTTGAATGCCTGGGCTTCCTCCCTACGAGCTTTAACCGCATTGATTAAGTCACGTCCGCTATGGAACTGTTGACGAACAGTGCCGTGCTGAACTTGGTCTGACATTTCTCTCACCTGCTTAATGAAATCTCCTAGTCGAATTACTCGCCTGTGCTGGCAATACCAACGGTAAGCTGTTGGGTCCTTCCCCTCGTAAAACGGAGAACGCGAAAACCTATGCGCAAAATATGGATCGTGGCCCAGTAACTCACCAAGTACATGAATCGTTGCCGTAAGCAACGACATATGTCGAGATATCCCAGACTCATTGGCGTAGACGGGATCAATGAGCCAAATAGCTTGTGACTTACCTGATAACGGATTGATTCCCACCCAGGCAGGGCCAATATTGCGGGCGATAAGTGCCGCAAAAACACTACGCACTTTCGGGGCTAAATTCACGGGATGTCCACCTGCCGTGCCTATTTGGTCAATGTCAATAACTAACACGGCAGCGTACTGCGGGCTGGTCAGCATAGCGTACTGACAACGTGTAAACGCTTTCGAGTCAACCCGATACAATCGTGGCCTGCGGTTACCATCTGCGTCGAGGTAATACGCCTTCGAAAAATCACGACCTATGCTGCCGTGAATGACCTCACGTCCAAGATGGTCACGCAATGCGTCGCGATCGGTATAACCAGCTGGGGTATCATCAAGGCCTCCCGTGTCGATTCTGACATGTGGACCTGCGAATGTGCGTGCTTTACCATTTGACGCTAAACTCATAACCGTGCTTTCTCCCAGGTTGTTGCTGGGGGATAAGCGAAGTCCGTCAGGTTGCCTCCTGGCGGACTTCATTCATTTCTGGGGCAATATTTATCCAGGATAACAGCTATATAATTAAGCTGATTTACAAACAAGGGAAAATCAATAATAATATTATCTAAATCACAACGCTAAAACGTCACAACGCTAAAACGTCACAACGCTAAAACGTCACAACGCTAATTGGGTGCAATATATACACACCACAAAAACACACTATTTTTTAGCCTGTCAGAGGTTTTCAGAGTCGAACCCCAGCGTGAGGGTTGTCAGAGGGTAAGTTTTCCAGTTGCGTGTGACGTTGTCTTGCGCCATGTAGAGTGCTCGGTTGTCGTCGTCAACGGTAATGGTGACGGTGATGCGGTTTCCTCCGGTGAGACCACGTTTTTTAAGGTCTGTGACATCAAGTTCGGGGTATTGGGTGTGGATGATGAGGGTGAGGATGTCATCTCCGGTTTCGTCTTGGGTTTTTCGGGCAAGGAAGACAGCTTTTTCGGCAACGGATTGCTCTGCTGATCCGATGTCACCTGGTTTTCGGGTGTAGTCGTCGGGGTGGAAGGTATTGACCCACACCGCTTCGCCGGTGCGGTCAACGATGGCGAAGCTGCCTTTTTGGTTGTCTGCTTCGAGTGCTGCTGTCCAGAGATGGATGGTTGGGGTGTCTGCGTCGTGGGCTTGTTCTTCGAGTTTTTTGATGTCTTCTTCGATGTGCAGGTGGCGGGCTTGTTTTTCTTTTTCGACGAGGTCGTAGAAGCGGACTCCGATCATTTTGAGTTTGTGGGTGTATTTTCCGAAGTCTGCTTTGTCTGTGGTTTTGATGCCGTTTTTGGTGGCGATGTCGCGGATTTGTTGGGCGGTGGTGGCTTTTTTGAGTTCGTCGCGGTTGTTGAGGATGATGTGTTCAATCTCGTCCCAGCGGTTAGTGCTCATGGTGTGGTGTCTTTCTTGTTGTTGGTTTTTTCTTTGTCGTCAAGTTTGGGTCGGGCTTCATCGGGTGCGGGTAATGTGTCGAGGATTCTGATGTCAGAAAGTCGCCATTGGCCGCTGATTTTTGTGCATGCCACGATGTAGGTGTGCACGTAATAGGAGTTGATGCCGACAAGTTTTTGGTAGACAGAATATTTTCTAGTCCAGGTTGTATCAGTATCTGGTGGGTGTTCTTCGCCTGATTTTTCTAGCATGACTACGACTTTGCCGCCTTTTGTGTGCCAGTCGCGCCATTCGGGTCCGCGGAAGTGGGGGAGTGCTTGTGTGCGTCCTGTTTCGATGCTGATACCTAGTTCCGGGGTGAGGACACCGCGGAGTCGTTGGTAGGCGCTGCCGTCGTCGAGTTCTTGTGGGCCTGCTTCGGCGAGGTTGGTGAGTGCTTTTTCTGCGACTTGTTGGGGTGGTTTATTAGCGAGGTCTTTGTAATTCTCGCCATAAGGCATGGCATCTTCTGGTTTGGTGACGGTGTAGCCGCCACCACCATCGAGGGGGTGGTCGTGGTGATGGTTTTCTTCCTGCGTGTGGGAGCAGCTAGTGAGCATGATGGTTGCTGCGATAAGAAGACCTGTGGCTATGGGGTGGGAGTAGGCGGGGTTAGTCGCGGGTGGTGATGTCGTCGTCATCTTTTTTATTGTCCTTTGGCTTTTTGTCGTCCTTTTTCTCGGTGTTTTTGTTGTCGAGTTTTTTGTCTTTGAATTTTACGCGGCGTACTTGAACGTCGCCGTCTTTGCGTACGGGGTATTCACCAAGTGGTACGCCTGCCATTTGGGCTTCGTATTGCATGTCTTTGCCATCTTTTTCTCCAGAATAGATGCTGACGTGGTGGTAGTCGGTGGGGCCACCGAAGTAGAGGAGGTCACCGGGTCTTCGGTTTTCCCATGTGATTTTTTCTAGGTTGGGGTCATTCATTTGGAGATTGGTTTGGTGAAGGAGTTTGACATCGCCGCCGGTTGCTTTAGCAACGGCGTACATTGTGAGTCCGGAGCAGTCGAAGCCTGGTGGGTTGCCGGTAGGGCCTTTGTGGTCGCCGCCACCCCAGATATAGGGCATGCCGAATTGTTCGCGGGCTGCGGCAAGGATTTTTCCGCCGAGTTCATCGGCGGTTTCTGCGCTTCCGCTTCCGCAGAGTAGTGATCCTGAGACTCCGTCTTTGAGGTGGTCGTAGATGCGTTTAGCTTGGGGTGCGTGTTCGGTGTAGCGGCCACGGTATTGTTCTGCGGGTCGTTCGACATCTGCTCCGATTTGGCCGACGCTGTCGTGGGGTACGGTCTCTGCGGTGTCATAGAACCAGTTGATTTGTTGTTCTGGGTCCATGAGTCCTTTGATGCCACCGGCTTTTTCTCCCCAGACAGAGACACGTTGTTGGTAGAGTCCGACGGAATCAGCGTCGCCTTCGGCGACTCCGTCGTTGGGGTAGCTAAGGGATTCTGGTACTGCTTTGGATGCGAGATTTTTCAGCGTTGATTCGGTGATGGCTGCGGAGATGGCGGCTTGGATGACCATTTCATCGGCGTTTCGTTTTTTGCCGACCTCAATGATTTGTTGTGCTCTGCGTAGTTGGATGTCGCCGATCTGAATTTCTGTATCATTTTGGGATTGGATATCAGGGCTGACTTGGTGTTGATCGTCTTTTTTATTGTCCTTTGGCTTTTTGTCGTCCTTTTTCTCGGTGTTTTTGTTGTCTTTTTTCTCTCCGCCGCCGTTGCGGGTTTCTTCGCGGACTTTTTCGGTCCAGGGTTCAGGGTCAATATCACCCATGCCGTTCATGCGGTTGCCGTTATGGAGCTCGAAGTGCATGTGGGGGCCGCCTGATTGTCCGCTGTTACCAACGCGGGCGATTTGCTGTCCGGCTTTGACGTGGTCGCCGGTTTTGACCATGACCCCGCCTGGGTCTTCGTGGCCGTAGACGGTGCTCATCTCCTTGCCTTCGATTGTATGCAAGATAACGACCCATCCGCCGAATCCATCGACTCCTTGGTCTCTGGCATCAACAACGGTGCCATCGGCAAAAGCATAAATGGGGGTTCCCAGTGGGGCAGCGAAGTCTGCTCCGTGGTGGAAGCCTGAGTATTCGCCGGTTCTGAGTCCATATCCAGAGATGACGTTAGTGTCAATGGGCATAGGATAGGCCAAGCCTTTGGTTGTGACCGGTCCGGTACTTCCCGCGGTTGAGGTGCAGGCACCTTGTTGGTTTTTCTCGTCGGTTTTCATGGCGAAGATGAGTAAGCCGCAGACGATGGCACCGAGTATTTTTTTCCAGTGCTTGAAGATGAAAACAGCGGTTCCCATAGGCTTAGTCTTTTTCTAGGCGGATGCTGGTGGCGTGGATTCCGGTGTCTTTTTCGTATTCGGGCAGATGAACGCGGAAGGGGATTCCGGGGCTGGAGTCTGATTCTGAGGTTTTGAGGATGAAACAGCCCATGCCGGCTGGTTTTTGTTTGTCACCTGGGTTGAAGTCTTCGCCGGGGATGGGTGTTGAGCTCCATTCTTGGAGCATGGCTTCTTCGGCTTCGGTAAATCCGATGATGCCGCGCATTTCGTCGATTTCGTTTTGGGTGATTGGGCCTATAAATTTGGCTCGACAACGTTCGATAAAGCCAGTAGCGCGTCCTTGGTTGGTTTCTCCGCCTGCGACTTTTTTGAAGTCAACGACGCTGTGGGTAATAAGCGTGAGAACAAGGCCAGTGGTGCGGTTTGTGCGGGTGATGCGGTCGATGTAGCTAACGGCGTGTTCTGGGCTTGCTTCTAAAAGTTGCCAGAGTTCGTCGCCGATGAGGTCGAAAACGACTTTGTCGTGGATTCCGTTGTCGGAGAGAACGTGGTGTCCTTCGATCGCTGCGAACGCGTTTTGCCAGCTGATAAGCATCACGGCTGCTCGGAGGATGGCGTTGTTTTCTGGGACTGCTGACACGTCAATGTCAATGCATGGCGCATCGAGGTTAATAGGGTTGGTGGTTTGTCCATTGAAAAGGCTGCCCATGGGGCCATCAATGATAGCTTTCAGGCTTCGACGCAGAGCTCGGGTTTCATCGAGGTATTCCTCGCTTGTGGTGACACTCACTGCTTCTTTGAGGATGGCGTTGGTGCTATCCTCAATACAGTTAAGAAGGTCGCTGATGGTGGGTGGTTGTTGGTTTTTGTGTGTAAGGGTGAGGATGTCGATAGCTGCGGATAATAGTGATGATTCGTAGTCTTTAAGAGGGTCGCCAACACGGAGAAGTTCGATGACGATGGTGAGGTTTAAAAGGGTGCGGCGTTTAATTTCTTCTTGTAGTACTTGGTATTGGGTGGGTAGGTGTGCGATTTTTTCGAGTGCCTCGCCGAGTGATCCTGGATCAAGGAGGTTGATGACGGATCGGCCGTATCCTGCGGTGATGACTTGGCCGCCGAAAAGTGTGGTGAGAACTCGGTAGTCAGGTTTGCAATCACTCATGAAAATAACGCGGCGGCCAGTAGCGATGGCATAAGTGGCCATTCGACGCACGAGGGAGGATTTGCCGTAGCCATTAAGCCCGAGGACAATCTGGGTGGGGCTGGTCATCAGCCCTGCTCTAAACCATTCGAGTGCATCAAAGTAGACCGGTCGGCCGTGGAGGAAATGCTGGCCTAGTGGCGCGCCTAGTAAAGGTGAGCCACCGCCGACTGCCCAAGGCCATAATCCTTGGATTTGGCAGGTGGTTCCTTGGATTTCTGGGAGCCGCACGTTTTTGAGGCACAGGCCACCGCCTGGGATGTCCATGCCGAATTCGTGGATTTCTAGGTGGTCGTTGATGTCTTTGTCACTAGTTGCGTCAATGTGAGCACGCATGGCTTTAGCACGGCGGGCCCATAAATGGGACCAGCCTGGGATTTTGCTTTGTGCTCTGGCTTCAAGGATTTTGAGCGCGGCCTGTTCTTCAGCGGGGGAGAGTTGCTTAGAGGACATGGCTTAACGCTCCATCCCCACCACGTTCCAAGAGGATTCCGACTCCTAGTCCTGCGGCGAAGTTGGCTGAGTGGTGAAAATTTGTTGCTCGCATGTGCAGAGATGCTGCTCGGCCCATGCCATCAATGAGGATGTCTGTAGCATCTTGATCGCTATCTAAAAGATTTGTCACAGTGACGATAATTCCTGCGCGTGTGTAGCCGTGTCCTGCCTGGATTTCCATGCGTGATTGCTCGACAGCAGCCAATCTGATTTGGTCTGCTGGGTCTTCTTGGCCGCGGTTGGTGCGTCGTGCGGCGCGGACTGCGTCGCGGTGGTCAGCATCAATGCGGGATCTGGCTTCGCCGCGTTCATAGGGGCGGTAAGTGATACAAACACGCTTGAGTGGTAGGTCGTAGTTGGGTTCTAGGATGGGTCTGAGTACTTGTTCGATGAACCCGTCCGTGGGGAATCTGTACGCAGCGTAACTAGTGCTGGCGAAGTCGCCGTGGATGAATCCGCGTGCTTGTTCTTCTGCTGCGGTGGGTCCTACTTCGGAGAAGTCAAGGTCGAATTCTGCTTGGGCATCTGCACGTGCGAGGTCGATGGGGAGTGCGTCGGAGGGGTTGTAGGCACGGCGGCAAAATTCAGTGATGTCGGCGTGTGACATGAGTCTTGGTGTGAGCCCTGAGGCTTCCAGGCCAGGCAAAATAGTGCGGATTTGCTTGGCGACTTCGCCGGCGCAGGTTTCCCAGTCGCGGCCTCGTTGGTTGAAAACAATGGCAAGTCGGTGGCGCATAGCTAGGCGCCCGGCTGGGAGCTCTTGGGCTGCGACGTCGATAATGTCGCGGGCGAGTTCTGGTGCGTTTTGGTCGAGGGATTCTTCAAGATAGACGCGTCCGCGGACTCCAGGGTCGGGAAAGGTTTCTGTGACGGCCTGGGCTGCGAGGCAGTCAGGCATCTGTCCCATGTCTCGAAGAAAAACACCCCATGCGTCGACATAATTGTCAATGGTGAATTGGCTTAATGCTTCATCACCTTTGGCGGCGATGGAAAACACGACAGTCAGGGTTTTTTGGGCAGGATTTGCAATGGCTGCGTACACTTGGTCAGAAGGTACAGGCAACTCAACGAGTTGGAGGCTCGATGCTAGCCCTGGGGGTTGGAATGATCGCATCATTGCTGGTCGGTAGAGTGTGCGCTTTTTGCGGCGTAGCCAGGTGAACATGACTCTATCTTTCATTTTGGTGAGCAAGCTAACATCGTTAGGGGCGCTACGGGTAAAAAACAGTGTGGTAGCACCAACGAGAAAGACAACAATTGCTAGGGCGGGATTTTGGAAGATTGCGGCAATTGCTATGACAGCAGCGATCAGGCCTAAGCCCAGCATGGAGGCAACAGGGCCCAGCCCAAAAAGGAAGCCTGTTCGTTGCCTAACCGTGAGGTTGCCGTAGATGCGGGCTTCGCTCATTTCTTTGCCCCACTGCTACTGCGGGATACTTTTTGACCTGGATACATGCCTGACCATTGGTTGTTCAGCCGCTCTCGGTCTTGGGCCATGCTGGATTGCCCAGCGGTGGTTTTTGGTGGTGGACTAGCAGATTCGAGTGACGCATTTTTGACGGTGCTGTTCCCCTCTCCACCACTGGCTGGTGTGGTTCCAGCTGGTGTGGGTGTATTTTTGTCCGTTTTGGTGGCTGCTGATTTTTGGGTCGGTGATGCACTAGAGCCTGCTTTTCCTGCTTTTCCGCCCCCGTTTCCGCTTGGTTTCGCACTAGAGATGCTTTTCTTTGGTTGTGAGGTGGGGGATCGGTGTTTCATAGCCGGTGGTGGTGTAGGTTTCGGCCCACCTGAGCCACCACCCCCACCGCTGCGGCTTCCACCACCCCCGCCGCGACCGCCGCGGCCACCGCCACCGGATGCGCCATAAGGGTTGCCTGGTGTAGGCCCACCTGAGCCACCAGAGCCGCCGCCTGCTAGTTTTCTGCCTGCTATGGCTCCGGCTCCAAGACCGATTTTTCCAGCTTTGCCGGCCATACCAAGTGCTGCTTTGCCAATGCCGCCTGCCTTTTTCAACACACTTGTGGTTCCAGAGAAAGCTGCCATTCCAGCACCAGAATTACCTCCGCCTGCACTACCAACGAGCTGTAAAATAATGGGCAAAGCCATAACGGGTGCAATGAATAGGAGCACGGTGACAAAATCATTGCCTGCATCGGCGGGTTTGTCGTTGGCGTAGCGAATCCCAATGGAAAAGACCATAGCGCAGATCGGTTTAAACAATAAGAGGCCGGTAAGTAGCCGAAGTGTCGCTGACCAGACTGCTTGTCCTTGTTCACCAGTAGTAGCAGCCCCAGCGATGGGGAGGAGGATGATTCCTGCAATGAGGAGGAATTGTCGGATAAAAAGCTGCATAAGGAGATCAAGGAACGCAAAGATTGCCATAACGGCGATGACGACAAGAAGCAGGCGCTCGGTGGTAAGTTCGCTGTTTTCCTTAATCAGCATTTCTTGGATACTGTTTTTTGCTTTTTCAATATCACCTGCTTTTTCGAAGAAATAGTTACTGAGGGCATCGGTTGCTTCAATCAACACAATCAGGATGGGAGCTCCTGCCGTTGTGACTAAAGCTGCCTTAAAGACGGCTTTGGACGTTTCCGTTGATCGTTGCATCTGTTGGTCGATATTGGCTACAGCGACTTGTCCTGCACCAATGACGATTGAGAAGGCAATTGCGTAGACGACAAGTTCATTGGTTGATTCCTGGAGCCACTGAATCGCTTTTTTAATGGAATCAAGGTTGCTGGCAGGGTCGCGGCGAAAAAAGTCCATGAGGTAGGCAAATAGTTGGGTAGCCAGGGTTAAAATGAGGTCGATGAGCTTTCCTAAAAGCCCGGATACCGCAGTTTTTGCGCTTTCTGCGGCTTTGCACCCAAAGTTGAATGCGCCGCATTGACTTTCTTCTTCTTGTGCTTCTTGAGCCCAAGAAGAAGCTGTCATGAAAAACGTCCAAACAACAGCAGTGAGCGTTGCTGTAGTGATACGGTTTTTCAGCGGTGAACCCCAGCAGCAATGAAACATTGTTACCTCAAATCAACTAGATTTACCATTGTGTGAAATCAGATGGAGTGATACTCCATCCTTTTCCATTGGTCTTTTTCGCTGCATCAATAGCGCTGTCATATGCTGAGAAGCTGTCCGAGTTTAAGCGCCAATCTCCGTTTTTCCAGTCCACGGATATCCGCATGCTTGCTCCTATGTTTTCTCCTGACATGGGAATAAAGTAGTCAATTATTGCTTGGGTATCGGAGTAGTCGATCACTCGGTATTGAGTGGGTCGTTCAACGTGCCCGGAGCATTCCGGGGTTGATGAATCGTCATAGTCGGATCGGTTGTTGACAAGGGCTTTATTTGTAGCTGCGATGCGTTGGGCTTCTCTGGGTGATATGCCTGTAGCTTTTTCAATGGCCGTGGCGACATCTTTGCTTGATGCAGCAGCTGAAAATAGGCCAATACCGGCCGCGACGGCACCAAATTCCGTGTGTGCGTAGCCGTTGAGTTCTAAGACTCCATCTTGTGCTGCTGTTTTTGTTGGCCCTGAGCCGGTAAATGGTGCAATGATGCAGGCTGGTCTCTGCCATATGACAGCATCTGTGGGTGCATCTTTAGGAAGGGGAACACCTTGGATTTTTTTCGGCATGTAGGCTTGGGCGTTTTTTGTGGCCCATTGGTTGAGATATGGTGCTGGTTGCATGTTTTTCTTCATCCATGCTTCTTTGTCCCAGTGGTGTAAAGTTGACCCCAGTTCAGAATTGACCCCAGTAGTAGAGTTGACCCCAGTAGTAGAGTTGACCCCAGTAGTAGAGTTGACCCCAGCCCCTCCTGAGCAGGCAACTAGTCCTAGTGTGGCTAGTATTGTGATAAGAATGAACCTCAGCATATCAGAGTTGAACCTCAGTCAGTCAGTCAGTCAGCTAGTTTAGTGGTTGAATTGGGTGGCTTCGGGTGGAATTTCTGTGACTGCTCGCAAAACTGGTTGTTGTGGATTGTGGGGGAGTTTGATTTTCCAGTCATCTGCTTGCCAGACCATATCTCTGCGTTGCTCAGTGATAGAGCCGTCATATTGCTGCCAATAGAGTAGGACTTCGCTGGTATTGTGATCGCTTGATACGGTGGCCGTCCAGGCTTTAAGTGTAGGAATACGATCTTTTTGCACTGGTCCGATCTCAATTCCTACACGTGCTGCAACCCATTGTTTGCGCCCGTCATCATTGATAGTTGCTTTGTTAACAACCATACCGAAGGTTTTTTGGTCTGCTAAGTCTAATGCGATAGATAGATGGGTTGCAGCCAGCATTGATCCGAAAGCATCGTGGGTGTATCCGCTTGGTGGGGTATCCTTGGGGTTTTTCGGTCCTGCATCAGCTGTGGGGAGTTCAAATCCTTTGATGTTCACCCAGGTGACTTCTTGACGTACAGCGTGCCCACCATCAGTATCTGTAGTGGTATTTTGTGCAGGTTGAGGCCCTGAGCAAGCAACTAGTCCTAGTGTGGCTAGTACTATAATAAGAATGAATCTTAGCCTGTTTAAATAAGCCATTGGCCGATCCTGACTGCATTAGAAATGGCAGCAGCGCAAAACACAATAATAAGTAGCTGCTGAAATGTTTGTTGCAGCTGCTCGCCTTTGCGCCATTGGTTCCACATTAAATAAAGGCCAATAATGCAAAATACTAGTGATGACCATGAGATCCACGCTAAAAGCACATTTAGTTTTGCTGTGACCGCTGCCATGAGGGATTATCCAGACCCGTATGCCCAGTTGACAATTCCGGCAGCTCCGCTGGCGATGGCTCCACCGACTACCGACCACAGGAGTACTTTTTTCGGTTTCGTTTCGTCCTGTGAGGGATCCATGTAGGCATAGCCGAACCAGACACCAAGACCAATAATCATCAACACACTAATTGCAGGGACACCCCATGCGACCACTCCTGCGACTTTTCCATATACATCAGCAAAAGGCCCGGCATCGGGTGAAGGTTGCTGAACCGCTTGTGCAAGTTCGCTGATTCTCACTTGTTTTGCTCCGTTTCGTATCAGGAATAATCGACATTTAGGTTACTGCAATGGTGTACCCATAGGTATATTTTTTCAGTATTTTCACGATTTTTTGCTGTTTTTTACCCCCATATTTGTCTTTGTGTTGTTGTCATCACTGGGTTTTTCCTCGTCATCGTGCTCGCCGGTTGGCGTTGTTGATGGTTGATCCCCCTCCACTTCAGTATGTGTGTCTTCTCCATCACGCATTCGTTCTGCCCATGCTTCTTGGTGGTAGATATAGTCAACAATCTTTGTGAATAGTTCAGCAATATGTACGGGTATTGTATCGGCTCGTTTTTTCTTCCCTACCTGCCTGCTGAAATCCCATTGAGGGAATTCAGCGAGCGGAATACTTGGTGCTTGTGGCCAGTAGGGAAACCGCCATACATTTGTATCTTGTTTATCATCGCTAATGGGAATGAATCGCGCCGATACGGCTTTGACCATGGATTTTTCTGTGCCTTTGGTGATGATTGCGGCAACGCGCCACCCATTTTCTAACGCTTGGTCTCGAAGCCACACGGCTTTGCTTGCTTGGTCTACACTTTCCGCAGTGATGATAACAACCCAAGGTGATTCACTAGGCGTTGGTTGGTAATCAGTAAGATCATTACGGGGCATTTCTGCTGCACAGCTCCCAAGCATGGTGGCAAGTGTGGTTGCCCCAGCACCGCCACCTGCACTGACGATATGCAGCAATATTCCCAGTGTATCATGGGTCTCACCATTGAACCCCAGTAGTCCTTTTTCTTCACTCATTGAGTAGCCCCATGGGTATGGGTAATGGCAACCAAGCCTCCAGACTCAGAAAGCTCTTTAAGGGAATTCCGGTTAGGGTATTCCGGATCAGCAAGGACTTCGAGTTGTTCTGCGGCTGAGAGGTCGCCGTTTTCTGTGACTAGTCCTTTGCTTGCTTCGTCTATGGTTTGCGTTTTTCCATCGGGGTTGGGGTCTCGTCCCTCATCTGCAACCGTGTATAGCTTGTAGTCTTTGCTTTGAATGGGTTTTCCTGCCTCTTGAACGCTGCCGTCTTGATGGCGGATATATCCCTGGTGGGAAGCAGTTTGGCTTTTAGGTTTAGCGGCCGTACTGCTAGTGCTGTTTTCAGAGTTGAACCCCAGCGAGGTGGACCCCCGCCCGGCTGTAGCAGCGCTGCGAGATGGAGTTGCAGTCAGAGTTGAACCCCCGCCCCCGGGTTTAGCGGCCGTACTGCTAGTGCTGTTTTCAGAGTTGAACCCCAGCGAGGTGGACCCCCGCTGAACCCCAGCCTTGATCCAATCAGCAATGACAGTAGTGGTTGATTCCCCTGTTGATGACACAGGTACGGTTTTGTATCCATCTTGTGTTGTTAACTGATCCCAAGTGCGTGCTGATGCGACTAGTTCAGGTAAGTTTTGGTTGTCGACGATTCCATCTGTCACAGCTTCGAAAATTGAGGTAGCCCGTGACCCTAATGATGATGGTGGAACGAGTTTTAGTGCCGCTGTCCCTAACTTTGCAGTGAGGATTGTTGCTAGTTCCGGACTTGTTGCGCCACCGGTGACACCAGCGGCTAATACTGAAGCAATGGTTTGTTCGTCTAAGACATCAGCAGCAATAGTGGTCACTGCTTGCATGGCGATAGATCCGGTGCGGACTAAAGCTTGCATGCTGTCTTCGACTTGTGTGGTTGGTTTTTCGTCGGTTTTGTCGTCTTTTCCAGAGGTGGACCCCCGTTTTTTTGTTACCTGGGGTGTGGGTTTGATTCCTTGGGATGCTACTTGTTCGATGCGGTCAGAAACGGAATGCTCGCCTGTTGGTTTTAAGGAGGCAAGGGAATCACCTTCCCAGTCTTTAGCAAGGCTTTTGACGACGCCTGTAGCTGCGGTTTCGCTCATAGCTTGAGCAGTAATGTTGGCAGCTCCTACCGGGTCTTTGGAAAAGTCTGCTCCTTCTTGGTCTGCTATTACTAGTGCGGCTCGGCCGAGTGCTGCGTCTTTTGGTGCTGAGCAGGAGAGGTCTCCTTGCAGACAGAATTGTGCTACCCGGCCTGCTAGTGAGCCGAAATCTGTAATCTGTTGGGATTTATGATTAATCCCAGAGCCTTCTGGGGGTGTGAAGTAGTCTGCATGAAGAGTAATACCGGTAGCTTGTTCGTCACTTGCGGTTTGAGAGTTGGACCCCCGCGAGTTGCTCCCCAGCTTTTTCCCACCCCATGAGCTAGGGGCGGTTTGCCCAGCTGCTCCTGGAAAAAGCGGTTGGCTTTCACCTCTGGTGGGATCAGAAATTGTGGCAGCGAAGGCAACTTGGTTATCTTTCACAATGGATTTTCCTGCACCAATTTCTGAGGCCATGAAAGAAACTAAATGCCCTGCTTGCCCCTGCCCCAGCAAAATCAGCCGTGTATTAGGGCATTGCTTAGTTGTTCGATATGCAATTTGAGTTAATCGTGCGTATCCATCGGTGAGGGTTTTACTGTAGACTTCGCCGGCTTTTTCTTTTCCTTTTGCCTGGTAGGGGATAAAAATCGTTGCAATATTTTTGTTGAGTTCATTATCTGCTAACACTGGGTTGAGTGAATCAGCAAAAATACCGGTAGGGGTATTAGTGGGGAGCTCGTTGTCAATAGGTGATGGTATGGGCGTTAAAACCGTGATAGCTTTACATTCGGTTTTTGGGAGTTGAACCCCAGCCAGTCCCTCAGACGGGGGAGCCGAACTCTGGCTCGTTTGAGCATTTACAGCATTATTCAACGCAGCAACTAGTAACGATGTCAGTAATGCGGCTGTCAGTTTCTTTTTCATTTTTTGCTGTTCCTGCTGGTTATTTACCTGGTCTCTGCGTCAGTGAAGATGTATTCACTGGCATCAGGCTTATCTTTATGACTATTTCTTTTTTCTATCTTATAGTTACCAAGCCAAGTTTCACGAGGATTTATATCTCCCGGCTCCCACCATTTCACTTCAGTGACCCACCAGCCTTTTGATCCAGGCATAACGGTAACGCACCATTGCACATCGTCGACACCTTTGAGGGATTGGTCAATCGTTGCTTGGAAGCCTTCGGCTGTATATCCGTCATCCCATAATTCCGCTACGGCTGTTCCGTCACGGAGATCAAAATACCGATGTTGAAACTCGGCAATAAGCGTCTCTGGGCTGGTAATAGTTGCACCTTTCCCAGTGACAAGCTTCCCCCCACCACTTTTTTCTTCACATGTCAATGGTTTGGAATCGGCTGATGTTGTGACTGGTTTTGGAGTTTGAACGGTAACACCAGTAGTAGTGATGATAGGTGTTACCGAAGTTGAACCCCAGCCAGCCGTACTGTTACTGCCACTTGTTTTCAGAGTTGAACCCCAGCCAGCAATGGATACACCTATAAGCAATACAACAATGATAATACCGAACACACCAATCTTGGTTTTAGATCTTTTGCACTTTTTCTTATTGTTATCCTGTGGTTGAGGATAGTCGTCATGCCATTGATCTAACCATCCATACCATGATGCATCACTGGTGTATTCGTCGGCCTGTTCGTCCATTTCTTTGTATCCAAACTTTATACTTAATTATTAGTAATTATTCTTAGGGCGGTCTTGGAGCCAAAATTGCAGAAATTCATAGTTCACATTTAATTGTTGAGACAAAGAAGAAATGGTTGTACCCCCATCGACTATCTCAACGGCAAGCCGGTTACGCTGGTGAACTAGAGTTCCTGCTTGTTCTTCTTTCTGCCTCATTTCAGCCGCTACTATTTTCATCTCATCTAAAACAGCTTCTTTTTCCATTTCTCCCACTGGTTCTACTTCAGCTTTTTGCAAGATACTGTAAACGCGTGATTGGGAGATTCCTAATGTAGCTACCATCTCGGCGACAGAGATACCTATATGTTTTGCCGTCACTATTAAGATTTTTCGTCGATCACGCAGTGCTTTCCACTGATGACGTAGCTGCTGTTCTTGGGTATAGATTTTCTTTAATGTTGTTATCTGGTCAGTCATATAGGTATGCCTCGTGATTGTATTTCAGTAGTGGTGTTGATTATATGCTGCCGCGGAAATCACCTCACGGTGATTTCCTTGGCCTCGGATACATCTACCGCATGGTTTCTAGTGTGTTTTTGTGGTGTGTATATATTGCACCCAACCGCACAGTGTACCGGTACACCAACACATAGGCACCTCAGCAAACATTGTCCTGAGGTACCAGCACACCGGCACAGCGAACTGGGAAAACAACCCCAAAAACTACCGGCACACAGTACTCAAGCACACATTGTACCGAGTCACTGTGTACCGGTACACCAGCACATTACACCTAGTTCACACCCCAAAACCCATCACCGAACAATCCGCCCAATCTGCGACTCAGTAATCCCCGTCTCCTGGGCAATCCGATATCGAGTTGCCCCAAGACGTACTGCTTGGCGGATTTTTTTATCCCGTATTTCTTTCATAACTTCCCAGTGATCTTTTGCAGCTTTGCATGCATCAGCCAGATCAATAACTTCCCGAAGAATAGGGTTAAGATCAACAGAATTCCTAGTCATATCGCCCCTCAACTTTCCTAATCACTTAAGCTCTTGCGTAGTTTCACAATCACTTAAGCTCTTGCGTAGTTTCACATAGACAACGATCGAACACACAAGAGTAGCAACGCTAACAATTAATGCCAACGTTTGAATGACCAACACAAGTGTTTGCATTTTTACCTCCTTGGATAAATATTTCCTCTGTTAAATTACATACTAATATCATGTTAGTTATTTTTCAACCCTAGGTAGCTTTAAATTTTGTGATCTACATTACCTATTGTTACTTTTTGTGCTCTCTATTCCCCAAATTTTTATATTCCAGGCGGCAATCATGGCAGGAATGACAATGGCAAGAGGACTAAAAATCCCCACTTAGCTAACTTAGTGTTAGTATTTACGCTGGGAGGACAATAATCTGCCGAACAGCACCTCGCTGAGCGAAATAAAAAACACCATTCGGCAAAGTCCGAATCCACTCAGGTGACACCCGATAGGTGTGTTGCGCCCTAGTTGATGTTGCAGAACTACCGGACGCTTCTCCACTAGATTCGGCGTGAAATACAGTTCCGAAAGCATTTGCTTCAGTTTCTGGATCTTTACCCCGACCAACAATAAGAGCAGCACCAGCTGTCATAAGCCGCTTTTGCATATTTTGATCCTCAGCAATAGCAGCAAGACTTTGACCTGCGATATAGAGTCCCATGTTAAGACTTCGTGTTGTTTCGAACAGGCTCGCAGCCATTTTAGGTGCTGGCATCTCAGAGAGATTTTCTCGCACAATTTGCGCAAATTCATCAATGATCATAACTCCAGGCACAGATTCCTGACGGCGCTTTTTAGTCGCTAGGTATCTGCGTAGATCATGGATTAAAAGATTCGCCAAAAGAACATCGGCTTCATCTTCAGCAACGATAGGGATCACATGCATCCCTCCTTGATCCAACAGTTGGGGTATCGACCACCCTTGGTCATGATGAAAGGTCTCTACCTGACTTAATCCTTTTTGCAAAGTATCCCAGACTCGGCGGTGGCGTTGGGTGCCTTGAACTTTCTCGGTGAGGTATGGTTCTGTGACTTCTTCTGCGACTTTTTCTTGTTCCTCGGCTACTGCAATATCCCAAAATATTTTGAATTCAGTCATGTCAGCACAATTACTGTCTTCCCAGGTATCAAGAACAGCATGGATGACACCACGTGCTTCATCCGCATAGAACGTTGTGGATTCTGTGGTTGGGATAAGCTTCATAAGCCGTTCTAAAATATCGTCTTTTTCTCCAGCAAAGAAGTCATATCCACCGTTGTGCACTTCTGCCCCATGATTGATTTTCATTTTTTCTGCGTCTGATTGGTCTCCTTTTCCGTCGATCAAGATGATGGGATCATTCTGTGCATGGTGACTGACCATCACAGATGTAAGAAGTTCCGTCTTACCAGAACCGGATTCAGCAATAATAATCGCACGCGCATTACCAGGTTTTTGCGGGACGATTAATAAATCCTTGTATTGCCAATGGGGATTTTGCTGATTACTAGCAGTCAACATACGTGGAACAATGGCAGCAAATGCATAGACATTCCCACTTGCTGTAGCTGTTTTTAGCGGTGCATGGACAACATTTTTTCCTGGTCGAATCTCATTAAGCTTAGAGTCAATGATAATCCCATACTCAGCAGCTTTATCAACAGCGGATCGACGCTGAATTGCTTGTTCAGTCAACTCCAATCCCACAACATCTGCAATAGAGCTACGGCGGAATTTCAATTTCCATAGATACATATGACGGCCAGCAACAATAACTAAAGGGGTAAGTAATAATCCTGCAAGCAGGAATAGCACCATTGTTGTAACCGTGTAACCCATATATTGGGTTACAAAACCCCACCACTCTGGAGTTGTAGACGTGTGTTTTAACAACTGTGATTTGATCGGACGCAACGCCCATACCTGGAGAATTCTCCAGGTTGAATATATGGCAAGAACAATAGCAATACCCGATGCACCAACAAGCCCTATTCGCAGTCTGCCTGTCACTCTCATCCAGTACCATTCATACCGCTGAAAAACATTTTGCTGAGAAAGTATTCGAGTTGCCATGATACACCCGATAACAAAAAGCACGAGCGGCAACCATGTAGCAACTGCTACCAAAAATATCGTTCCTGGGTTTGCTGTCATTTATTTTTTCCCTTTTCTTCCCGGTATTGTGCCAGCTTTTGCCGAGCGAGTTCCGCCTGAGAATAGATTGGTTGTGGTGCGGATTCTGGATGATTGTCGGGGTGGTTTTCGATTGTCAGGGTGGTTTGAGTATCGGGGTTTTGTTGAGGTGTATGGATTGCTCCGTTTTCGATTGCTGATTTTACTTCAGTTACGATAGCGGCATCGGTTTTTTGTCGTTCTTTTACTTGATCAGAATCTGTTACTCCCAGGTACCAATATCCTGTGGTTTTCTCTGCGGCCATAAGGTTACGAAAGCTGCGTCGTAACCCATCATTTCCAAAGATGTAACAGACTCCAAATGGTGAGGTTTTTTGTTGATTTCGATAGCGGTCGATAATGCCTTTCCATCGTGATTGTTTTTTTGCTGAGAGTTCGATTTCTACTTCGATTCGATATTCTCCCATCCATGCCACACCATCTGATATTTTTGATGCACCTTTACCTGTCGCTAACGCGGGCACCCATGTGAATCCTGCTCGGATAAATTCAACTGCTACTTCAGTGACTCGAAGCTCGTGTCCGGCTTGTACTTCAAGAAGCGGAATTCCTTGCTTATCTTCCGTTCCAATAATGCTTTCTTCCTGGCCGTTATTTTTGCGCAGATACACCAAGTCAGATTCTTGTATAAGTCGGTGGATATAGACGCTCCATGTAGCATCTTTTTTTTCACCCAAATAGTACTCTAGAAGCCTGATGAGTGTTGATCGCCTAATAACGCGCATAGTATGAATAAATTCGACTGCTTGCAGTTTGGCTTGTTGCTTGTTCATGGTATCCCTTTCTTAAGTAGCCAAAGACACGATCCCACAGATCGGGCCATTAAAAACAGCGATCTTACGATTACAAACTCAATCATAAAACCTCCTTCAAAATCTATGTATGAACTACCCGAAAAGATAACCATTTAGATCAAAAATATAAACAATAAGCTTACCTTTTCGGGTAGTTCATACATAGACTCCTCCCCCTTCTCCTACAACACATAAAAACCACCAAACCATTACTTTCCTCTGCCCGCCACCTGCACAAAGTTTCAACTTTGATGTTAAATCCTACCACCCATCACCAAGATTTTATCGCTGGGGGTGGGTGGTAGGATTTAACATTTTTTCCATTTTTATGGAAAAATGCAGGTGGCGGGCAGAGGAAAGTAAGATACATGTAAGATACATATAATTTCACTTACTTCTATATTACTTAACTACTACATCTACATTACACATTATGTTACACCATATACATCTCTATTCCTCTTTTTGTGGTGTCATACAATCACTACTTTGACATCCTGCTAGGGTGTAAAACCATGGACAAAAAATCAGAAGTTCCCAATCACCATTCAGACCATATTGTTGCAGCAGTTGACAACGCTCTCAATCACGCCCGAGAAGAATTTGAGCGCAAAGAAAAACAAGCCCGAGAACTCCTTCTTAACTCAGTAACTCAATACAAAAATTTGACAGAGTTAGAAGATGATATCACTCACGTCAGGGAAGGGTTTACATCATCAATCTACTCACTCGTTGAGCTTGGTATAGATAAAGCCACAATTTCCCACACTCTCGGCATCAGCGAAGCAACACTCAATCGCCGGTTAATATCACCCCGGAAACGCCGGGCTCGAAAACATGGGGGACGAAAAGTGGGGGTAGATATGCAGAAGAAACAAAATGAAGTAAAATCTATGCCTGAATAAAATCAATAGGGAGTTTTCTATGAGTTTAAAAAAGAAGATTAAGCACGCAACCGCTTGTGCTATCAGCGCTAGTGTTTTACTAAGCAACGGTATTGCTCACGCCGACCCCACTCCACAGGTGCCACAGCGCTCGACACCAAGCCCGCAAGTACCACAGCGCAACTCCCCCAGTCCACAGGTACCCAATCGTCAAGCAACACCTGTACCCGCACCGGTGCAAAGCGCACTCCCCGGAGTTGAACAAGCAGCACAGCCATTAGTGCCACAAGAACGTGTGGTTTACATTGAGTCGAAACCTGTCGTTATCACTGAAGTCCAATATGTCGATCGCCAAGTTGTTGAAGAATCTGGCGGACTGTTAATTCTTGACCCTGATGTTCAAAAAACAATCGGCCCGGCTCATGTGTATAACGCTGCCCAGAAAAACTTCTACTCAAGAACTGGACAAAAACGCGTACTCCTTGATCGAGCTGCCGCCGCAGCAGGCACTGGTGCCGTGATCGGCGGCGTTGCCGGAGCAGCCGGCGGAGCACTTCTTGCCGGTGCAGGCACAGGAGTTGCCGGAGGTGTAGTTGGCGGCGTTGCCGGAACCGCTGCACAAATTCCCGCACAAGTTGCCTGCGGAGTCACCACAGTTGTTGCCCCACAAATCGGCGTTCCTTGCCACGTCATTGCCGCCGCCGCAGGGCCTGCCGCAGGAGCCGCAGTCGGTGCCACTGTCGGTGCCGGAGTCGGCATTGGTGCCGGAGCAGTTGTCGGCGGAACAGCCGGTGCCGCCGCAGGAGCAACCGCAGGGGCTGCTACCGTCCCTGGCGGTACCGAAGCACTCCAAGCAGTTGCTGCCGACACCGTATGGGACCTAGAGGACTCCAAGCGCGAAGAATATGGATACAAACGGCTCGTCGGCAATAAACCATCCGGCGAACCAGGCCATACCCCCATCGAACAATCCACCCCCACCCGCATCACCGACGGCACTGTCACTGGGCAAGGCGCAAATGTTGACCCCAAACCTGACACCCCGACTGGAGATTCAACGCTTGCTCCTGCTGGCATGTCCCAAGCCCAACACAACCTTAATCAAGCTATCAACCAAGCCCAAACCCAATTCAATCAAATGATTACATCATCACCAATCAAAGCCTAATTTGATTGAATAATTGATTGAATTAAAGGCCACCTCCAACTGTTGGAGGTGGCCTTTAACGGATGAACCCCAGCCAGCCAACCAACCAACCCTATATCAGAACCGCCCCGGGCGGTGGCGATCAATCCAGATCCACTTCCACGAAGGAGTAGCCATAAATAAAACCACCCAAAACAAAATCGCCCCCCATTGCAAATCGCCATACTTAATCAAATAAATAATAACATAAATTGCAAAAAGCAACGCCAGAATAAAGGCAATAGAAAATACTATTTTTATCACCCGCATAATCTTTTTAACCCGGTATCGCCATGCTTGATTTTGATCTAGCATAATAACCTCAAAAAATCATTCTTCTTCGGCCATAATTTCATCTACTTTTGCTGCCAATAAATCACTCATTGACACTTCACGGTCAAATGCCCAGCGTCGAAAAGCACGGCGCTTTTCTGGCGTGAGATACACGCTGATTGCTGCTGTTCGTTTTTCTTCCTCATAGGCGGCCTCAGAAAATACCTCTTTTACACTTCCACTGCGCACCCGCTGCCGCTTTGTCACAGTCAAAGGTTTAATTGTTGTTGATTTTTTTCCTGCCATCATAACCTTCCTTGGGAAATAGACTATTTATCATTGAATAGTTGAGAAAAAACACTTTTATACCCGTGCGCACCCGGCCGCAGCCCATCTAGACTTCGACCCCACCGCCGTTTAATTTCTTCACGATCAGAGATATACCCACGAAAAACCGGGATTTCTGCATCATAAAATGTCTGTAATGTCTCTTCTAAAAGCAATCGACCGGCAGTGACCCGCACAAGGAGCACAGCGTAGTTACGATGATTTACAGCTGAAATAATCCGCAAAGCCTGGTACGTTACCGCTGGTTCTGGCATCGCAACAATAATGACAAAATCCGCAGCATCTACAGCAGCATCAATCACTGTAGGAATAATTGGTGGTGTATCAAAAAAGACAATATCTTCCTCCCACTCCGTTTCCAGCTGGTCACTATCTATCGACTCGACTGGAAACGAGAGCGATTCACCTTTTTCTTGTGCTTCCCTTGCCCATGACAAGGCACTTTCCTGCGGATCTAGATCCACCACCCGGGTGAAATACCCCGCTTCCCGCCCCATTTGAGCCAACATCATTGCCGTCGTTGTTTTTCCACACCCCCCTTTAGCATTCACAATTGCTATAGATACCATATGCCACCTCCCTACAAAATTAACAGCACACCATCATACTAGCACACCATCAAAAATTGTATTGATCATTGAAATAGTATGTGTTTTTGTGGTGTGTATATATTGCACCCAACCGCACAGTGTGCCGGTACACCAACACATAGGCACCTCAGCAAACATTGTCCTGAGGTACCAGCACACCGGCACAGCGAACTGGGAAAACAACCCCAAAAACTACCGGCACACAGTACTCAAGCACACATTGTACCAAACCACTGTGTACCAGCACACCACCAAAACACAACTAGTTAACACCCCAAAAACTATAAGAAAGACACAAGCGCCCACTATCACAATCACCTCCGTCACCCCATGCAATCAACGTTTTGTTATAAGATGTTCCTGCATTTACCCATCAAGACCCCTTACCCCAGAAAGATAAATTATATGTTTAAATTATTACTCTCTCTAGTACATAAAAAGAGGGAGAAAATTATTTTTATCCTTTTTGTACTTCTGGGAATTATGTCAACATTAATATTTATTTCCCTTGTCCTAATACTAATTCCAATCCTCATTTCAGGCGAAGGGGGAATTGCTTTATGGCTTCTACTGATATCAGCCTTTATAGCATTAGTTGTTATACTAATGACGATAGCATTGTATCTTTTCTCTAATCATCCAAAAACGTCAAAAGATAATCATCGTTTTCTCTCGCACAATCCTGGTCATAGTTTAGACTAAAAATACAGAAGTATTTCTATTTTTCCTTACCTATCTATGGCTGTATCACTACTTTCTACCGTGGTAAACCAGGATCAGACTGTCCTTTTTGAACAATCTTATCTTCCGCACGCTCCATTGGCGGCCATGGTAAAAACTGGCCCATATCGGCGCACTAGTAGGGAAAATGCCCTGGCTTTGCCGTATATTGAGGCGAATCCTGCATGTATTCAGTCACTGATTATCGCTGATATTGATGCTGCTGATGTTATAGATCTTCCCCGCCTGTGTGGACTGCCGCCCGCCACTTGGTCAGTGAGGACTCAAAACCCGGTTGGAACCGGCCATATCGGCTATGCGCTTGCCAACCCAGTATGTTTGACTAATGCCGCTAAACGACGGCCTGTCAATCTCCTTGCGAGGGTGGAGACCGGCATTACGACCGTATTAGGTGGTGATCCTGCATACTCAGGCCGAATCATGAAAAATCCCCTTGCTCCAGGAGATAACCAACTTACTCTCTGGGATGAAGATTTTCCCTGTTACGGACTCTACGAATTAGCGGCTGCACTAGATAAAATCAGGGCTTTACCAGCAGCAACAGATCCTCGACCTCGCCATACAAGCGGAGTCGGCCGCAACGTGGATATCTTCGACCGCCTCCGCTGCTGGGGATACCGTGCTATCAAGCACTACTGGGCCGACGAGCAAGAAGCTTGGTTGGAAGCTGTTGCGATTAAAGCTACAGATCTTAACTTAGCTTTGGAAAATGAATCACGGGAACCATTGCCAGAAAAAGAAATCCGCCGCTTAGCACGTTCAGTCGCCTGGTGGATCTGGCGGAAATTCACGCCAGAGCAATTCAGTGAAATCCAGCGTCATCGCGGACAAAAAGGCGCAAAAAACCGCTGGGGGCCATCGCGTCGTACCACCATTCAGGAGGCTATCAATGACTGTTAAACGCCAGTGCATCCCCCGTAACGGCAAGACCATTCGGGAAATTGCTGAAAAAACCGGTTTTTCAACCAATACGATCATCCGCTGGACTTCTGAACCCCGAGAGGTCTATCTTGCCCGTGCTCATGAAAAGCGTGTCTACGTTCAAGAGCTACGCAACCAAAGACTGACGATTCCGGCGATCGCTGAAAAAACCGGCTATTCGATCGGCACTGTGCACCGCTACGTCAAGGAGATGAAGCAGGTCAGAGCATGATTAGAATTCTTGAATCAGCGTTGCTGGGGTTCAACGCTGAATATAATCCACACTATCGTGGTCTGTTACTTGGATTACGTCCTGAGCTTGTGGAAGAAATTATGTCTAAAGCTCAAGCCGAAGGCATTGATCCACACGAACTACTCAATTACGCTGTAGAAGCATATCTAAAATAAGTTTGTTGGTTCGGGTTCAGCTAACTAAGCAGCGGTTTTTCCACAAGCTCAGGGCGTGCGAGAGCCAGCATTGAGTGTTAGTCTAGGGGTATTTCCTAGGTTCAGGATGGTTGGCGCTTCCTGAACCTAGGAAATACCTATTGGTGTTTACCATGTCGGTATTTTGATCTCTGTGATGGGGCTGCCGGCGCTGATATAGCTGAGGGTTTTTGAGAATCCCCATCCCCTTTTCGTCTGGTAGGCCCTTAAAACCCCTCTAGCGGCCTCATAGAAGCCATGAATCCTTAATCCCTAGTAACTTCTATCATCTATCGTGTTTTAATCCATTAGAGGCCAAGGAAATCACCGTGAGGTGATTTTCGCGGCAGCACAAAAAACCGTAACCCACGATGGGCCCTTCACATTTCGTTTCCCCCTTTTAATTATTCCACCCACAAAACACAGTTATTCACATATGTTTGGCTACGAAACACTGAACCCAACCTACAGGGTCTATTACAGGTATATAGGAAATATAGGTATTATAGGGGGACCCCGAAAAACATATTCTCACCAGCAAAAACATGGCATAGGGCGGGACAAGACTCACGCGCAAGCGGGACAAAAGTGGCCCCTGTTGTGGAAAACTTCAACAGGGGCTGAGGGGTGGGATTGAATTTTAATTAGAAGTAGTTTGGATCATCGTTCCAGAAATCATCTTGATCTTTTTTGGTGATGGCGGGATTTGTTCCGGTAAAGCGTACCCCATTTTCCCATGTAGTGATACCGGCTTCCGGCCATGCAGCTTTAACATCCTCAATAGCTTTAATCACCTTTTTCTTGAAATCTCGCATGCCTTGAGGAGTATTGGGGTATCCGGTGCCGAGTTGGGCTTTTAACTGTTGCCAGGTGACGCGGGTGTTGCCTTTGTGGTAGCTGATTCGGTAGGTTGCCCAGCAGTATAGGTCGATTGCTAGAGGTTTTCGGCTGATTTGTGCAAGATGTAGCATGTCGAGGGGGACTGCTCCTTCGACGATTTCCCGATAAAAGTCTTCGGATAAGTTGATGTAGGAGTAATCGTATAGGTCATCATTGGCAGGATTGGTGATATCCCACCACTCAAAATAGGTGTCACAGCTGATGGGGAAGTTTGTGAGGCGTTCTGTGGTTTTCACTCCGTTTTTACCGGTTACATCGATTCCAATGACTGTGGTGAATAGCCTGCGCATTTGTTCTTGCAAGTATTTAAGTTGCCGACCGTCTGCACGTTTAACACCACCATCAGGTGTGATTCCTTTGAGGATGCCAACATCACGGAGGAATTGGTTGAGGTTATCACCAAGTGGGATAATGCGGGCTTCGCTGATGGGCAAATATTGACGGCGGAGTGCTTGTTTTGTTAGCCAACATAGGATGAGTCGGGGGTAGTGCCCATAGGGCAGACAGCCGCCGGTATCCTCACGGTACTAGCGCACGTCGATTACCCCGACCAAAAATAAGTAGAACAAACTTTCCAATTATTGGATTGCTAGTCGGTTATCCGCCATGATTCCGCCACACTCCCGAAGTTGCTCTCGTGCCTCTAAAAGCAGCTTCGGTGGCACCCCGGCGCGCTCGGCTTCGGTAATCACCCGGCTTAGGGCTTCGCTGGCGTTTAGGGCTTCGTTAGCGGCTGCTATGAACTTCTCGGTGGTGTCGGTAAGTTCCGATAGCTTATCCGTAACTCCTGCCAGGCTTTCGCTAGCGCTGGGGTCAATAGTGAAAGCTTCCACTGGAACGCCTAGCACTTCGGCTAGGGCAGTAGCTTCCCAGATTCGCGGTATGCGCTCCCCGGATTCGATACGCCGGAGATTGGTCATGTGCATTGTATGGCCGGCTCCTTCTAGCTGGCGACCTAGCTCCGCTAATGACCATCCGGCCCTCTTCCGGTAGTAGATGAGATTCTGACCAAAAATGCTACTTTTATCCACCATTTAACCCTATCATGCGTACAATGTGTGTTGACATAAGGGGCGGCATTACTTAATATTTGCCCTATACATGTTTAAACACATATCGTGCTTGAAATTCCCCATATCCCCACAGAAAAAATCACAAATAGAACATTTATCACCGTTGTTAGCAAAAGCTAGCAAGCTGCCACCACCTAAAGGAGACCCATTATGGCAACGAAAACTGCCACTGCCCCCAAGGATGACCGGCTGTTTATCCGTATCACTCTCGATTTTTTCGGTAACCCAAAGGTGTTTCCGTTATCGCCGGGCGCCAAGCTGGCTTTTATCGAGATGATTGCTTGGTCGGCCTGGCATCATACTGATGGGCGAATCAGGAAGCGGTTAGCGCTTGCTATGTGGACGTCAGAAATCGTCGAAGAGCTTCTAGACAGTGATCCCGAACGCCCCCTGCTTTCCGAGGGCGACACCGATTATTTCATCCATGATTATGCGGAGCATCAGCAAACCACTGCCGATATTGAGGCGGTGCGTGAAGCCCGGCGCGCAGCTGGCCGTAAGGGTGGGCTTGCTAAAGCCGCAGCTCAAAAGGGTGTTTCTAGCAAAAAGGTAGCAAAAGCTAGCAAGCCGCTAGCAAAACCTGCCGAGAAAGAGAATGAGAAAGAGAACTATAAAAAGAAAGGGGAAAGAAAAGCCCGTGGTTCGGTAGCAGCCCCTGTTGCGCTTTGCCCCGTGCCCGACGCCCCCTCTCCCTCTTCTCAAATCGAAAATGGGTTGGACCCCGCAGGGGTGGCGCCTGCTGCCGCAGTCGGCCACTCTGCCGCCCCGGAGTCTCAAGAGCCGAGGCCGGTGGGCGCCCCGCGGCCGGTGGTGGTTGATCCCGAGCCCGCGCCTGCCTTGGTTCTTGAGGATCCGTGGGCTGGGCTGCCCGACCTGCCCGATCACCAGACCGCCCAGGCGTCCGACACGAATCGTGCTGATAGCCGGGTGCCTGCCTGCCTTAACCCCACCAGTGAGAAAACCGCGACCGCAGAAGACCATGCCGTGGTTGCTGCCGTTCGGGCGTACCAGGTGATTGGCACTCCTGCGGAGTGGTCGAGCCCTGACGACCCGCGGTGCCGGAAACACGCCTACCTGCCGCGGGAAGAAGTGCCGCCATGCCGTAACTGCATGCGGTCCCGGCGGTGGTTTGAACAGCGGGCTGATGCGGAAAAACAAGCAAAGTTGGCTGCTATCCACGCCTGTTCCCTGTGTGATGAGCTTGGCTATGTAGCGGTCAAGAACGCCGCAGGTGAAACAACAGGTGTAGCGCACTGCGACCACACTGGCGAACTACCCAAACCGAAAGCAGAGACCCAGCCACGACTCACTGGCCGGGGTATGCCCGCACACTTACGCGAGAAACTCGACAACATCCTGGGGCGTCAAACTGCCCAAGAAACCGCCCCAGAAGCCCCGCAGAAGCCCGAAACCCCCAACACCCACACCGATACCCCAAACCATGATCCAAACCCGGCAGAAGAGCGCTCAGGCGAGCTGTTGACGGTAGGAGCTGCGTCATGAGCCGCGACCCATTCTTCGACGCGATCCGCGACCAGCTTTTACCAGACGCCACCGACACCGAAATCGAAAGTCTGTTTGGTCAGTATTTGGGTGCCCAGCCCGAGCCTGCATTCATCGCCCACATCGCTGGTGGCCCCAAACCCCAAGGATCCAAGCGCTACGTGGGTGGCGGGCGCGTCATCGAAGACAACCCCGGCACACGGGGTAGTGCCCATAGGGCAGACCGTAGCGACCATACATGGTGATGGTGAGATTCCCGTTTGTGAGAGTGAGTTCTTTTCCCTGCCGGTCAATACGATAAGAGTGTGGAAAAGTGGCTTGAAGAAGAGTTCGGCTGAAGAAGGTAATGGGTTCTGTAATGCCAAGTTCTTCCATCATGATGGATCGGAATTCGATTTGGCGGATTACTTCTTGAAAGTTGATTGCCTGTTTTTCCTCAGGTGTGGTATCTTCAAAGTGCATGAAATTTCTCCTTCCTGGAGAGATTTTGTTGGTACCCGGCATGTAATTCGCAGCTTAGAACTAGCGTGCTGGGTACTATTTTTGTTTTCAGTGGGGTTAAACCCCAGCCAGGTGGTTACTATTTTTTTGTTTGCTGTTTTCTATTTAATCACATAGGTGTGATTTATAGGGGTTGGTGAGCGCCAGTATGTCAGGGGGTTTGAGAGTTGAACCCCAGCTGTTAACCCCTTTAGCGACCTGATAGAGACTGCAAATCCTAGCCTTCTAAGTAACTACCATCTTATCTTCTTTAGGTTATTAGAGACCAAGGAAATCACGAAGTGATTTTCGCGGTAGCACTAAAAACCTTAACCATTATCAAACATGTAGTTATCCACATACTTTTACGAAACGAATCATTGGGCCAACCTACAGGGTCTCTTACAGGTATACAGGAGTATAGGTATTATAGGGGGACCCCGAAAAACATACTCTCAACAGCACAAACATGGCATAGGGCGGTACCCCACTCACGAAAAAGCGGTACCCCACTCACGAAAAAGCGGTACCCCA
>ERZ772986.356-NODE-356-length-29397-cov-24.325779_pt1 | contig 29397 bp, 21 predicted proteins | sample MGYA00511898_ERZ772986 | MGnify/ENA primary metagenome ERZ772986 (study PRJEB29015, sample SAMEA2737934) | human oral metagenome | biome: human oral; feature: human-associated habitat; material: dental | place: China | collected 2148 ... | reverse complement strand
GCCAGATCTACGAGCTGGACGAGGTGCGCCTACTCTCCCCGGTGATCCCGCGCTCGAAGGTCGTGGGCATTGGCGATAACTACTCGGACACCCCGATTCCGGCGGATGAGCGCCCCGAGCCGCCGATCTTCCTGAAGGCCAACACCTCGGTCGTGGGCCCCGATGATCCGATCGCGATCCCCGCCTGGTCGAACAAGGTCGCCTTCGAGGGCGAGCTCGCGATTGTCATCAAGTCTCTGGCTAAGGACGTGAGCGTTGAGGACGCGCCGCAGGTGATCCTCGGTTACACGATCGCCAACGACGCGACCGCCCGCGACGCGATGACGGGCGGCCCCTGGGTGCGCGGCAAGTCTTTCGACTCGGCCTGCCCGCTGGGCCCGTGGATCACGGTCGACCCCACCCTCGATGTCACCAACCTGGCGATTCGCTCGTACCTGAATGGCGAGATCGCGCAGGACAGCACGACGGCGCACATGATCTGGACCCCCTTCGAGCTGGTGTCCTACGTGTCCCACCAGATGACGCTGCTACCCGGCGACGTGATCGCCACTGGCGCGCCTACGGGTGCCGGCCTCGTCGATGCGGGCGACCGTGTGGAGATCGAGATCGAGGGGATCGGGCGCCTGACGAATCCCGTCGTCCGAGCCTAATCGTGTGACCTGTGTGATAGGATTACGTCGTTCTGACAATATCTCCGTCGCATAGGAGCACACCGTGAGCGAACCCCAGTCATCGGGCGCTCTGGCCGTCGAAATGGCCGGCCTGGACGTCATCCCCGAATCCGAACGCAAGGGAAAACCCTCTGACCTGTTCATGCCGTGGTTCGCGGCGAATATCTCGGTCCTGGGCATCTCATGGGGCTCGTGGGTCCTCGGCTTCGGACTCTCCCTCGCCCAGGCGATCGTCGTGTCCGTCGTGGGCGTCGCTCTCTCGTTCGTCGTGTGTGGCCTTATCGCCATCGCGGGCAAGCGCGGCTCCGCCCCGACGCTGGTCCTGTCGCGCGCGGCCTTCGGTTTCAACGGCAACCGGATTTCTGCGGCGATTTCGTGGATCCTGACGGTGGGCTGGGAGACCTTCCTGGCGATCATGGCCGTCCAGGCCACGGCCACGGTCATGGGAGCGCTCGGCTTCACGAATCACGTCGTCGCCCAGATCATCGCGCTGATCCTCGTCGTCGTGCTGGCGGCCGGCTCGGGCATCCTCGGCTTCGAGGCGATCATGAAGGTCCAGACGTGGATCACCTGGGCCACCGCAGCCCTGACGATCGTTTACCTGGTTTTGGTCGCTCCCACGATTGACTTCGCGGTCCTCTCCTCGCGTCCGTCGGCGCCGCTGACCGCGGTGCTTGGCGCGGGCTGCATGCTCCTCGTGGGCTTCGGCTTCGGCTGGATTAATGCGGCCGCGGACTACTCGCGTTACCTGCCGCGCGCTGCCTCGACGAAGGGTGTGGTCGGCTGGACAACGGTTGGCGCGGCGCTGCCCACGGTCGTCCTCGTCTTCTTCGGCATCCTCCTGGTCGGCTCGGCCGATGAGTCCCTCGCTGAGGCGATCGGTAATGATCCGATTGGCGCGCTCACGACGCTGTTGCCCACCTGGTTCCTCGTGCCCTTTGCCGTGGTTGCGATCCTGGGCCTGATCGGTGGCATCGTCATGGATATCTATTCCTCGGGCCTGTCGCTGCTGGCCACGGGCGTGCCCGTCTCGCGCCCGGTCGCTACCGCCATCGACGGCACGATCATGACGGTCGGAACGATTGTCGTCGTGTTCTTCGCGGACTCTTTCCTCACGCCCTTCACGGCGTTCCTGACAACCCTGGGCGTCGTCATCGCCGCGTGGGGTGGCGTCATGCTGGCGGATATCGCGCTTCGCCGCAAGGACTATGACGAGCCCTCGCTCTTCACCCCCTCGGGTCGCTACGGCTCGGTGAACTGGGGTGCCGTCGCCTCCCTGATCGTCGGCTCGCTCGTGGGCTGGGGCCTCGTCGTGAACGCGAACGCCTCCTGGCTGTCCTGGCAGGGCTACCTCCTCGGCCCCCTGGGCGGCCGCGAGGGTGACTGGGCGGGCGCCAACATCGGCATCCTCCTGGCGATGGTCGTCGGCTTCGTTGGCTACTGGGCGACCAGCGCGGGCCGCGTGCGCGCGCAGGAGAAACTGGCCTCTCGTACCTACGCCGAAGGCGCGGAAGAGGCCGAGCAGTGAGCGTCGACCCGCGCTTCACGAAGGCTCTCCTGGACGACGAGGCCGTGGCCGGTGCCCGGGCCCTCACCGCTCTTGCGGGACGCCCCGACGCGCTCGTCGTGCTTGGTTCGGGCCTGGCCGAGGCTCTGGACGAGGCCTGGGGTGCGCCCGTCGCCACCGTTGCCCTGGGCGACATCCCCGGAGTCGTCGCTCCGGTCGCGGACGGTCACGGCGGCGAGCTTCGCGCCTACGAGACGCGCGGGGGAGTGGTCCTCGTTGCCACGGGCCGCACGCACCTCTACGAGGGGCTGGGGCCTCGTCCCGTCACGGCCTTAGCCCGTGCCGCCGTTGCTGCCGGGATCAGCCGCGCGGTTCTCACGAACGCGAACGGCTGCCTGAAAGACTGGAACCTGGGTGACGTCATGGCGATCACCGACCACGTGAACGTCAGTGGTGCCTCGCCCTTCGACGGGCCTCTGTTCCTGGACGTGTCGGCCGTGTGGGATGCGCAGATGACGGATGCGCTGCGCGGGGTCTGCCAGCGTGAGGGCATCTATGCGATCCTGCGCGGCCCCGAGTACCAGACGATGGCCGAGAGCCGCATGCTCGCGGGCCTGGGCGTGGACTGCGTGGGCATGTCGACCGTCATGGAGGCGATCACCCTGCACGCGCTGGGCGTGCGCGTCGCCGGCATGTCGGTCGTCTCCGACCTGTCGTTCGCCGACGCAACCACGGATCCGACCGCCGTCGTCGAGGCAGCCTCCGCCGCCCGCCAGACCGTGGTCGCAGGCATCGAGGCGGCCCTGAAAGCCTGAACGCGTAGTCGTAGACGAGGCCGTGGCCGGGAGGTGGATAACCACCGTTCCCGGCCACGGCCTCGTATCGCGCGAGAGAAGATCAGAGCAGGCCGAGGACCCGCTCCACGATCCGCGAGGCCGCGTCGGGGGCGCACGCCAGGTTGATGCGCGCCCACGAGGCGTAGTCTGCGCCGAGGGTGCGGCCCTCGTTGGCGGCGATGCGGGCACGTTCGCGCAGTGTCGCGGCGGGGGAGAGCGGTCCCAGGTCGACGCCTTCGAAGCCCCACCAAGTCAGGTATGTGCCCTCGGGGCGCACAAAGTCGATCGGGGTGTCGGCCAGGGCGCGCTCGACGAGGTCCACGTTGGAGCGGATCAGGTCCTTGACCTCGCGCTGCCAGGCGTCGCCGTGCTCGTAGGCGGCGATCGCGCCGAGCGTGCCGATCACGTTGGCGTCGTGGCGCACGTCGGCGGCGAACACGTCCCAGCGCTGCCGCAGCGCCTCGTCGGGCAGGATGACCTGAGCGGAGGGAAGTCCCGCGATGTTCCAGCCCTTCGACGCGGCGGTCGCGGTCACCGTGTGGGAGGCAAACGAGGGGCCGAGAGAGGCGTAGGAAACGAAGGGAATCGACTCATCGAGCACCAGGGAGGAGTGGATCTCGTCGGAGAACACGAGGGCGTCGTAGTCGGCGACCACGTCATGCAGGGCGCGCAGCTCGTCTTCGCGCAGGACGCGGCCGACCGGGTTCCACGGGTTGCACAGGATGACGAGACCGGCCCCGGCCTCGAGCCCTGCGCGGATCCCCTCCAGGTCGAGCGCCCACCCGCGGCCCCCGGCCCGAGTACCGCGCAGGGAAGGAACCTCGATAACGGGGTGGTCGAACTTGCCCGGAATCGTCAGGAAAGGCATGTAGGCGGGCGTGGGCACAATGATCGGGGCGCCCGGGCGCACCAGGTGAGCAATCGTCGCCTCAAGCGCGGGCAGGACCGATGCCACGAGGCGCACCTGTGAGGCGTCCACATCCCATCCGAAGCGACGCTTCTGGAACTCGGCGGTCGCCCCAGCCAGGCGCGGCTCCAGCCAGGTCGGCTGGTACCCGAGCAAACCGTCATCAATCGCGCCCTTCATCGCATCGGCGACCTCCGGGGCCGTCCCGAAGTCCATCTCCGCCACCCACGCGCCGATCGTGGGCTCACCGGCCGCGGTCGTGATGCCCGTCCACTTCAGGGAACCGGTGCGGTAGAGGTGGGAGTCGGAAAAGAGACGAACGGACACGGTGTCCTCCTGGGTGAGTCGATGGATGCGGCGCGGGCCGATCCCGGTGATGCAACCAGGGTATCCGCGGTCCCACCACGCGTCGCAGCGCGCCCACCCATCAAGCAAATGCAACAGCCACCGCTGGAGTAGGATGGAGGAATCATGAGTGAAACAACTGCCACCGGTGCCGACGTTCGCGTCCGCTTCTGCCCCTCGCCCACAGGAACCCCTCACGTCGGCATGGTCCGTACGTGCCTGTTCAACTGGGCCTACGCCCGCCACACGGGAGGAACCTTCGTCTTCCGCATCGAAGACACGGATGCCGCCCGCGACTCCCAGGAGTCCTTCGACCAGATCATCGAGTCCCTGCAGTGGCTGGGCCTCGACTGGGACGAGGGCATCGGTAAGGGAGGCCCGCACGGCCCCTACCGCCAGAGTGAGCGCATGGACATCTACCGCGATGTGGCCGCGCGCCTGCTTGAGGCCGGCTACGCCTACGAGTCCTACTCGACGCCCGAGGAGATCGAGGAGCGCCACCGCGCCAAGGGCGAGGACCCCAAGCTTGGCTACGACGGCTTCGACCGTAACCTGACGGAGGAGCAGATTGCCGCCTACCGCGCCGAGGGTCGCCAGCCCGTCCTGCGCCTGCGCATGCCCGACGAGGACATCACGTTCACGGACCTGATCCGCGGTGAGATCACCTTCAAGGCAGGCTCGGTGCCGGACTATGTCATCGTGCGCGCCAATGGCCATCCGCTCTACACGCTGGTCAACCCCATCGATGATGCGCTCATGGAGATCACCCACGTGCTGCGTGGCGAGGACCTGCTCTCCTCGACGCCTCGCCAGATCGTCCTGTACCGCGCGCTCGAGGCTATCGGCGTCGCCAAGTTCATGCCGCGCTTCGGCCACCTGCCCTACGTCATGGGCGAGGGTAACAAGAAGCTGTCCAAGCGCGACCCCGAGTCGAACCTTTTGCTGCACAAGGCCGCCGGCATGATTCCTGAGGGTCTCAACAACTACCTGGCCCTCCTGGGTTGGTCGATCGCCGCGGACCGCGACATCTTCTCCATGGAGGAGATGGCTCAGGCCTTCGACATCTCGGACGTGAACCCGAACCCGGCGCGCTTCGACCAGAAGAAGGCCATCGCGATCAATGCCGAGCAGATCCGTCTGCTGGATGGCGAGGACTTCCGCGGTCGCCTGGTTCCCTTCCTCCATCGCGACGAGCTGGTGTCGGCTGCCTCCTTCGAGGCACTGACCGATCGTGAGCGGGAGATCCTCACGGAGGCCGCCCCGCTCATCCAGACGCGCATCCAGGTGCTCGGTGAGGCTGCCGGTATGCTCGGCTTCCTCTTCGCCGCCGACGATGCCCTGGAGACGGATGAGAAGGCCGTCTCCAAGCTCAAGGACAACGCCGCGGACGTCCTAGACGCCGCCATCGAGACCGTCGAGGGCCTCGCCGAGTTCACGACCGCCTCCCTCGAGGAGTCGCTGCGCGCACGCATCGTCGACGAGATGGGCGTGAAGCCCCGCCTGGCCTTTGGTCCGCTGCGCGTCGCCGTGACCGGACGCCAGGTCTCCCCGCCGCTGTTCGAGTCCATGGAGATCCTGGGTCGCGATTCCTCGCTGGCCCGCCTGCGCTCCCTGCGCGCTTCCCTGGCCTGATCGCTGCGCTCGGCCCCGGCCTCGTGTCCTTTTTCTGGGACGAGGTCGGGGCTTCGTCGCGCATGGTGGCGTCCCGGTTGTGGGGGAGAGGTCGATGGGTGATCGGGACCACTGGCCTTCGATTTGGCATGAGGGCCTCGGTCCGCTACAGTTATCTCCTGTCGCCAGCGACGTGAAAACGAAGCGGGTGATACCCAATGGGGTATGGTGTAATTGGCAACACAGCTGATTCTGGTTCAGCCATTCTAGGTTCGAGTCCTGGTACCCCAGCGATCTGAAACGTAATTTTCAGTCAAGCCCCCATCGTCTAGCGGCCCAGGACGACGCCCTCTCACGGCGTTAACACCGGTTCAAATCCGGTTGGGGGTACGGATTCATAACTGAATCAAGGCCCCCATCGTCTAGCGGCCCAGGACGACGCCCTCTCACGGCGTTAACACCGGTTCAAATCCGGTTGGGGGTACCAACGACCTCGTCACCTTCGCGGTGGCGAGGTTTTTATTAATCACTTGGTCCGCATTTTCTCTTGTGCTTTGCAGAAACCTTTCGGAAACGTTGCAGTGTGTCTAACCTAGGAGCAGCCCCATGGGAGGGGACCGCTTTTAGACGAGGGAGTCTGTCGTGACATACCGACTCAACAGGACGACGCTGCGCCGAACGCTGGGTGTTGGCGCTGCAATCGCTGTGATGGGGGGTGTTGTGCCAGCCACGTGGGCGCTGCCTGAGAACGATGCGTCAAACCAGGAAAGTGCGGCTACGGCTGCCGAAGCGGGAGGTGCGCAAGCGAGCGCGGATGTGCTGGTGACAATCCCCGGCAGCCATAACAAGGCGATGGGATGCGACGCCGACTGGGCGCCTGACTGCGCCAAGGCGGCGCTCACGCGCGATGCGACGGGTGTCTACAGTGCAACGTTCACGTTGCCGGCTGGCGACTACCAGTACAAGGTCGCCGAGGGTGGCTCCTGGGATACGGCCTTCGGCGCCGGTGGAGCCGCGGGGGGCGCGAACATTTCGTACACGCTCAACGAAACCACGTCCGTGACCTTCTACTACAACCGTGCGACGCACCGCGTGTGGAACACGGCGACCGATCAGACGGTGACGCTGCCCGGTACCTTCCAGAAGTCGCTCGGCTGCTCGGACAACTGGCAGGCTCAGTGCTTGGCGCCTCTGTTGGAGCCGGTGGGTGATGGCACGTACACGTATTCCACCACCGCGTTGCCTGAGGGCGACTACGAGTTCAAGGTTGCTATCGGTGGATCCGACAACGAGAATTACGGGCAGGATGGCGCTGTCGGCGGCGCCAACTATCAGTTTGCAACGAAAGCGAACAAGCTCGTGACCTTCACCTACGATTCTTCGACGCACAAGGTCGACATCGCGAGCGCTGACGCTCCCGTCGCCGGCAATGGTGAGCAGCGTGCCTACTGGGTGACCTCGAACATTCTCGCGTGGCCGACCTCCCTTCTGCCCGAAGGCGTCACGCGCGCGCAGGTGCTGGACGGTTCTGCGAAGCTGTCCTACGAGCTGGTGACCGCCCCCGAGGGTGGCGCAGGACTGTCGGACGGCGCCGTCACGGGGGCCACGACGACCGCCCTGAGTGTGGCTGGTGACTTGCCCGCTGAGGTGACGACGGCGCATCCCAATCTCAACGGCTACATCGCGCTGAAGGCCCCCATCGACGAGGCCGTGGCTCGCGAGGCCCTCACCGGTCAGATCGCGGTCGCCCAGAAGTCGGGGGAGAGCGTCAACGCTTTTACCGGCGTGCAGATCGCTCCTGTCCTCGACTCCCTGTACGCGGAGGCGGCCACCCAGGCCTCGTACGGCGTGAATTGGAACGAGGCGGGCAGCCCGACGTTCGCGCTGTGGGCTCCCACGGCGAAGAGCGTAGCGCTGGTGTCGTGGAACACCTCGACGCCGAGCGGATCCGACGCTGATATCCAGGGTGATGGCCTGCGCACCGAAGCTGTTCGCGGCGATGACGGGCGTTGGAGCGTGGACAACGCTGCGGGCGAGATCCACGAGGGTGCCCAGTACCTGTGGGAGGTCACCGTCTACGTGCCCGAAACGGGCAAGGTGGAGAAGAACCTCGTGACTGACCCCTACTCGGTAAGCCTGACCGTCGACTCGACCCGCTCGGTCGCCGTCAACATGAACAACCCCTCGATTGCACCCACCGTGTGGACGAACTCGAAGGCACCCGTCATTCAGGACGACGCCCAGCGCTCGATCTACGAGCTGCACGTGCGCGACTTCTCCGCTGCCGACACCTCGGTGCCCGAGTACATGCGCGGCACCTACATGGCCTTCACGCAGTTCGAGTCCAACGGCATGCGTCACCTGGACGAGCTGGCCCGCGCCGGCATGAACACGGTGCACCTGCTGCCCACCTTCGACATCGCGACGATCCCCGAGAAGCGCGCCGAGCAGAAGACGCCCGCAATCCCCGAGGATGCCGGCCCGGCGTCCGAGGAACAGCAGGCCGCGGTGTCCGCAGTGGCGGACCAGGACGCCTACAACTGGGGTTACGACCCGCTGCACTGGATGGCCCCCGAGGGCTCCTACGCGACGTCCTCGCATCAAAACGGTGGCGCGCGCGTGCGTGAATTCCGCTCCATGGTGGGTGGGCTGCACTCGATCGGCATGCAGGTGGTCCTCGACCAGGTGTACAATCACACGCCCGCGGCGGGACAGTCGGCCAGCTCCGTGCTTGACCGCGTCGTGCCCGGCTACTACCAGCGCCTCAACGCCTCTGGCGGCGTTGAAACCTCGACCTGCTGCTCGAACGTCGCGACCGAAAACGCGATGAGCGAGCACCTCATGATCGATTCGATGATCCACTGGGCGAAGTACTACCACGTCGATGGCTTCCGCTTTGATCTCATGGGTCACCACCCGGCCACTGAGATGAAGCGCGCGAAGGAGGCCCTGAAGTCCCTGACGCTCGAGAAGGACGGTGTGGACGGTTCACGCCTGTACATCTACGGCGAGGGCTGGAACTTCGGTGAGGTCGCGAACAACGCGCTGTTCACCCAGGCCACCCAGGGTCAGCTGGACGGCACGGGCATCGGCGCGTTCAACGACCGTCTGCGTGACGCCGTGCACGGCGGCGGTCCCTTCGACGAGGACCACCGCGTCTTCCAGGGCTTCGGCTCGGGCGCGTTCTCGGACTTCAACGGCCTCGACACCCGCTCGGAGGCGGAGCGTCGCGCCGACTACCTGCACCGCGTGGACCTGGTGAAGCTGGGCCTGGCGGGCAACCTGAAGGACTACACGCTGACCACCTACGACGGCAAGACCGTCTCGGGTGCCCAGCTGGACTACAACGGTCAGGGCGCGGGGTTTGCCTCCCAGCCTGCCGAGAACGTCAACTACGTGGATGCCCACGATAACGAGACGCTCTTCGACCTGATCACCTACAAGATGCCGGCGGATGCTCCCATGGAGAACCGCGTGCGCATGTCGCTCATCAGCCAGGCCTCCGTGGCCCTGTCGCAGTCGCCCTCTTTCTGGGCGTCGGGTACGGAGATGCTGCGCTCGAAGTCCCTGGACCGCGACTCCTACAACTCCGGCGATCACTTCAACGCGATCGATTGGTCTATGCGCGACAACGGCTTTGGCCATGGTCTGCCCGTGAAGTCCAAGAACGGTGCGGCCTGGGATCACATGCGTCCGCTGCTGGAGAATCCGGATCTGAAGCCGAGCCCGGAGCAGATCGACACCTCCTCGGAGATCGCGATGGAGTTCCTGCGCGTGCGTTCCTCCTCGCGCCTGTTCACGCTGGGCAGTGCGGATCTGATTCGCTCCAAGGTGTCCTTCCCGAACTCGGGTGAGGGGGCCGTGGACGGCACGATCGTCATGCTCATTAACGACGAGGCCGGGGCGGGCAGCGACGTTGACGCGGCGCTCGACGGTGCTCTCGTCGTCTTTAACGCGACGGATAAGACCATGACGACGGCTGTTGACGGCCTGGCAGGGCGCGTCTTCAAGCTGCACGAGGCTCAGGCAAATGGCTCTGACGCGGTCGTCAAGGACTCCTCCTTCGACGCGAAGACGGGTTCCGTGACGGTTCCGGCTCGCACGGTTGCCGTCTTCACGCAGGCGGCGGGCGACCGCATCGATCCGAACGCCAACCCGGCTCCGGACCCGGAGACTGCCCAGTGGGTCGCCTCCGGTGACGGCCGCTGGTGGCTGCGCTACGCGGACGGAAGCTACCCCGCGAACGAGCGCGTCGTCCGTGATGGTGTCACCTATTCCTTCGACGCGAATGGCTGGATGAAGACCGGCTGGCAGGTTGAGGACGGCGCATGGCGCTACTACGCCCCGTCGGGCGCGATGGCCACCGGCTGGGCTGCCGTGGGCGGCACCTGGTACTACCTGGATCCCGATACCGGGGCCATGGCGACCGGCTGGCTCAAAGACGGCAACAGCTGGTACTACCTGAATAGCAACGGTTCGATGGCTACCGGCTGGGTGAACCTGGGCGGTGCCTGGTACTACCTGAACGGTAACGGCACGATGGCCACCGGTTGGGCTGCCGTGGGCGGCACCTGGTACTACCTGGATCCCGATACCGGGGCCATGGCGACCGGCTGGCTCAAAGACGGCAACAGCTGGTACTACCTGAATAGCAACGGTTCGATGGCTACCGGCTGGGTGAACCTGGGCGGTGCCTGGTACTACCTGAACGGTAACGGCACGATGGCCACCGGTTGGGCTGCCGTGGGCGGTCACTGGTACTACCTGACCGAGTCGGGTCAGATGGCGATCGGATGGGTGAAGGATGGCGATAGCTGGTACTTCTGCCAGGCGTCGGGCGCCATGGCGACTGGGCGCGTCGTCATCGGCGGCACGGCCTACACCTTCGACCGTTCTGGTCGCTGGGTCGCCTAGCGGGGAGCCCTGAAACGGCGGGTGGGCCGGGACGATTCAATCGTCCCGGCCCACCCGTTTGTTTATCGTCAGTGGTTGCGGCTTACAGGTCCGCGGCGTCTTCGACGGTGGAGAGGAACTCCGTGAGCCTGTTGGCGGCCGCCATGACGGAGGGGCCGTGCTGGCGTCCGGGCTGGCGACCCATGCGCTCGATGGGGCCGGAGATCGACAGGGCTGCGAGGACGCGGCCGGAAGGGCCGCGAACGGGGGCGGACACGGAGGCGACACCGGGTTCGCGCTCGCCCACGGACTGCGCCCAGCCGCGGCGGCGCACCTCGGAGAGCATCGTAGCGTTGAAGGACGCACCGTATAGGCCGCGGTGGAGACGGTCGGGCTCTTCCCAGGCCAGCAGGACCTGAGCGGCAGAACCGGCGCTCATGGAGAGTGTGGCGCCCACGGGGATCGAGTCGCGCAGGCCCATCTCGCGTTCGGAGGCGGCCACGCACACGCGGTAATCACCCTGGCGGCGGAAGAGCTGGGAGGATTCCTTCGTGTGATCGCGCAGGGCCTGGAGGACCGGCATGGAGGCCTGGAGGAGGCGGTCTTCGCCGGCTGCGGAGGAGAGCTCCTGGAGGCGGGGGCCGAGGATGAAACGCCCCTGCATGTCGCGGGCGACCATGCGGTGGTATTCGAGGGCAACGGCCAGTCGGTGGGCGGTGGGGCGTGCGAGCCCCGTGCTGGAAACGAGTTGGGCGAGGGTGGCGGGTCCTGCTTCAAGAGCGCTGAGAACCAGCGCAGCTTTGTCAAGAACGCCAACGCCACTGGATGTTTGCTCTTCCATACAACTATTTAATATCTCAGCTTTTGAGATAGCAAATTGTCGGATAGTGAAACAGATCAAAGGTGCGTCCGAGACGTGAGATCAGCGGGTCGCATGGCGGATAAGGCGGTTCCATTGATTGCGACGTATGAATGACACCGTGTCTCCAAAGTGGGGACCAGAGGAGGAACAATGAGCGGAACGATGGCAGAAAAGGTGTGGCGAGACCACATCGTGTCCAAGGGGGAGAATGGCGCCCCCGATCTGCTCTACATCGACCTCCATCTCGTGCATGAAGTGACGAGCCCCCAGGCGTTCGAGGGCCTGCGCCTCGCCGGACGGCAGGTCCGCCGCCCCGATCTGACGATTGCGACCGAGGACCACAACACGCCCACGGTCAACATCGACCTGCCCATCGCGGACATGACGAGCCGCACCCAGATCGACACCCTGCGTAAGAACGCCGAGGAGTTCGGCATCCGCCTGCACTCCCTGGGCGACGCCGACCAGGGAATCGTCCACGTCGTCGGCCCGCAGCTGGGCCTGACCCAGCCTGGCATGACGATCGTGTGCGGCGACTCCCACACCTCCACGCACGGCGCGTTCGGCGCGCTGGCCTTCGGCATCGGCACCAGCCAGGTTGAGCACGTGCTCGCCACCCAGACCTTGCCGATGGCTCCCTTCAAGACCATGGCGATTACGGTGAACGGGTCCCTGCCCGAAGGCTCGACGGCCAAGGACATCATCCTCGCCGTCATCGCCAAGATCGGCACTGGCGGCGGTCAGGGCTACGTCCTGGAATACCGCGGTCAGGCGATTCGTGAGCTCTCCATGGAGGGCCGCATGACGATCTGCAACATGTCGATCGAGGCGGGCGCCCGCGCCGGCATGATTGCCCCCGACCAGACGACCTTCGACTACATCAAGGACCGCCCCCACGCCCCCGAGGGCGAGGACTGGGATCGCGCCGTCAAATACTGGTCCTCCCTCGCCTCCGATGAGGACGCTGTCTTCGACGCCGAGGTCATTCTCGAGGCTGCCGACATCGAGCCCTTCGTCACCTGGGGTACCAACCCCGGCCAGGGCGTGCCGCTCTCGGCCACCGTCCCCGCCCCCGAGGACTTCACCGATGAGACGGCCCGCGCTGCCGCCGAACGCGCCCTCGAATACATGGACCTCACAGCCGGCACCCCGATGCGCGAGATCGCCGTGAACACGGTCTTCATCGGCAGCTGCACCAACGGGCGCATCGAAGACCTGCGCGCCGCCGCCAGCGTCGTCAAGGGCCGCCACAAGGCCGAGGGCGTGCGCGTCATGGTCGTGCCCGGCTCCGCCCGCGTGCGCCTGCAGGCCGAGGCCGAGGGCCTCGACAAGATCTTCACCGACTTCGGCGCAGAATGGCGTAACGCCGGTTGCTCCATGTGCCTGGGCATGAACCCCGACACGATGAACGCGGGAGACCGCTCGGCCTCCACCTCCAACCGTAACTTCGAAGGCCGCCAGGGCAAGGGCAGCCGCACGCACCTGGTGTCCCCGCTCGTCGCGGCCGCCACCGCCGTACGAGGCACCCTGTCCTCCCCGGCCGACCTCTGACGCCCCTCCGCCACCCGACAGCGGGGGAGGGCCCCGGCCTCGTCCCCCACGGAAGAAAAGACTGACGCACCCATGGAAAAGTTCATCACCCACACCGGCATCGGCGTCCCGCTGCGCCGCTCCAACGTCGACACCGACCAGATCATCCCCGCCGTCTACCTCAAGCGTGTGACCCGCACGGGCTTCGAGGACGCCCTCTTCGCTGCCTGGCGTGGCGACCCGGAGTTCGTCCTCAACCAGGACGCCTACAAGAACGGATCCGTCCTCATTGCCGGCCCCGACTTCGGCACCGGCTCCTCGCGTGAGCACGCCGTGTGGGCGCTCAAGGACTACGGCTTCCGCGTCGTCCTGGCCCCTAAGTTCGCCGACATTTTCCGCGGCAACTCCGGCAAGCAGGGCCTGGTCACCGGCATCATCTCCCAGGAGGACTGCGAGTCCCTGTGGAAGCTCCTCGAGGCCGAGCCCGGCACCGAGGTCACCGTGTCGCTGGAGGACAAGACCTGGCGCGCCGGTGCGATCTCGGGCACCTTCCAGATCGACGACTACGTGCGCTGGACCCTCATGGAGGGACTGGACGATATCGCCCTGACCCTGCGCCACGAGGACGAGATCGCGGCTTACGAGGCGAAGCGTCCCTCCTTCAAGCCGCGCACGCTCCCGGCGAAATTCCTGCCCAAGGAAGACGTCGTGTCGGCTCGCGACTGAAAGCACTGCGCATACTGGCCCCTACCTAGCTAGAGTAGGGGCCAGTTAGGTTATAGTGAGGAGCACTCATGTCATCGATCCTTCAGGTTGAGGGCGGCCATCCGCTGCGCGGTGAGATTACGGTGCGCGGCGCGAAAAACTTCGTCCCCAAGGCGATGGTTGCGTCGCTGCTCGCCGACACCCCCTCCGAGCTCTACAACGTGCCGCTGATCCGCGACACCGACGTGGTCTCGGACCTGCTGCGCCTGCACGGCGTCCAGATCGACTTCGATCAGGACCGCGGCACGCTGCGCATGGACCCCTCCAACGTCAAGATCGCCTCGCGCTCGGATATCGACACGCTCGCGGGCGCCTCGCGCATCCCGATCCTCTTCTGCGGCCCGCTGCTGCACCAGCTGGGCGAAGCATTCATCCCCGAGCTCGGTGGCTGCGCGATCGGTGGCCGTCCCATCGACTTCCACCTGGAGACGCTGCGCAAGTTCGGCGCGATCGTCGACAAGCAGCCCGACGGCGTGCACATCAAGCGTCCCGCCTCCGGCTTGCACGGCGCGATTATCGAGCTGCCGTTCCCGTCGGTGGGCGCGACCGAGCAGACCCTGCTCACGGCCGTGCGCAACGAGGGCATTACGACGTTGAAGGGCGCGGCCATCGAGCCGGAGATCCTCGACCTTATCAATGTCCTGCAGAAGATGGGCGCGATCATCTCGGTGGACACGGACCGTACGATCCGTATTGAGGGCGTCGCGAAGCTGACCGGCTACCGTCACACGGCTCTGCCGGACCGCATCGAGGCTGCCTCGTGGGCGGCGGCGGCCCTGGCTACCCGCGGCGACATCTATGTGCGCGGTGCGCACCAGCCCGACATGACGACGTTCCTCAACACCTTCCGCAAGGTGGGTGGCGCCTTCGATATCGATGCTGATGGCATCCGCTTCTACCACCCGGGTGAGCCGCTGCACTCGATCGCGCTGGAGACCGCCGTGCACCCGGGCTTTATGACGGACTGGCAGCAGCCCCTCGTCGTGGCGCTCACCCAGGCCGAGGGCCTGTCGATCGTGCACGAGACCGTGTACGAGAATCGTTTCGGTTTCACCGAGGCGCTGCGCAAGATGGGCGCGAACATTCAGGTCTACCGCGAGTGCCTGGGTGGAACCCCCTGTCGTTTTGGTCAGAAGAACTACTACCACTCGGCCGTCATCTCGGGTCCGACCCCGCTGCACTGCGCGGATATTGAGGTCCCGGATCTGCGCGGTGGTTTTTCGCACCTGATCGCAGCCCTGACTGCTACGGGCACGTCCACCGTGTCGGGTATCGACGTGATTTCGCGCGGCTACGAGCACTTCACGCGCAAGCTCCATCGGCTGGATGCTCGCGTGCGTTACCTGGACGCCTGAGATCATGGGCGCATCGGGCGCATCGGGTGCGCGACGCAGCATTTTGTTGCTGGTCTCGTCGATGTCTGCGGGCGGGCGCAGCGTGCGCCTGGGCCCGCGCATCGTGCGCATCCTGCGCGGCGGCGGCTGGGAGGTCGCGGTTCGCCTGACGACTCCCGGCGACGACCCGGTGGCGATCGCCGGTGGGGTTGTGGCGGGTTCGATCGTCGCGGCCCTGGGCGGGGACGGGTACCTGAGCGCTGTTGCGCGCGGGTGCCACGAGTCCGACGCGATCTTCGCTCCCCTGCCGGGCGGACGCGGTAACGACCTGTGCCGCGCGCTCGGAATCGGTACGGATCCGCTGGCCCGCGCACGCTCCCTGGCGCGCCTCGGCTTGACGTCCGGCGAGGCCGGGGTGCTCTCCTCCGATTCCCTGACCTCCCGGGTGCGTCCTCTGGACGGTATGTGGGTGCGCACGCGTGAAAGCGTGCGCCTCGCCCTCGGGGTCGTGTCGATCGGTCTGGACGCTCGCGCGAACATTCTCGCCAACGAGTCCTCGCTGACGTCTGGACCGCTGGCCTACGGCTACGGGGCGTTTGCCGCCCTGGCCTCGCACGAACCCACCGACATTGTGGCGACCGTGGATGGGCGCGAGCGCAACATGAGTGGCTGGATCGCATCAGTGTCTAATTCGGGGCGTTTCGGCGGCGGTATCACCCTGGTGGACTCCTCCGACATGAACGACGGCATTCTCGAGGTGTGCCACGTCGGGCCCCTGCCTATGTCTCGCGCTCTGCCAGTGCTCGCCAGCGTTGTCGCCGGGCGGGCGAAGACGCATCCCGCCATTGAGGTGGAGAGCGCGCGCGTCGTTTCTTTCGCCGCGCCTGTGGGAACTGTCGCTATGGCAGATGGGGACCGTGTCGCCTCGATTCCCTTCACCGCGGATGTTGCCCCGGGGGTTGTCTCCGTCCTCGTGTGAGGTCGATGCGGGCGTGCGCGCCGGTGGAGTGGTCCCCGTAGAATGAAGCCATGAGTGCTGTCTCCGGCTTTTACACCTTCGCGAAGGGCGTCCTGACGCCCATCATGACGCCCTGGATCAAGTTCACCGTGAGCGGTGAAGAGAATCTTCCCACCGAGGGCGGCTTTCTCCTGGTCCCTAACCACCTGTCCAACGTCGACCCGCTGTGCCTGTGCTGGTACTTCATGAAGCGCGACACCGCCGTGCGCTTCCTCGCGAAAAAGTCGATGTTCTCCGTGCCCGTGTTCGGCTGGATCATCAAGGGAATGGGACTGATCCCCGTCAACCGCGACTCCAACCCCTCGGCCGTCCTGGCACCCACTCGCGAGGCTCTGAAAGCTGGCGAGGTCGTTGGCATCTTCCCCGAAGGCACGCTCACACGCGACCCCGACCAGTGGCCGATGGAGTTCAAGTCCGGCGCCGCCCGCCTGGCCCTCGACACGGGTGTGCCCGTCATCCCCGTCTCGCAGTGGGGACCGCAGGACATCATGGCCCCCTACAACGCCAAGGGGATGGACATGCGCCCGGGGCGGCGCGTCTCCTACCACTTCGGTGAGCCGGTCGACCTCTCCGACCTGATGAGTCCCGCCGGGTCCGAGGATCACGAGGCCGTCAACGAGGCGACCAGGCGCATCAGCGATGCCGTGCGTGCGGGCGTGGGCAAGCTGCGCGGCCTGCCCGTCCCTGACGAGGTCTGGGATCCGACCACGCAGGCCGGCCCCTGGTGGGAGGAAGAACTCGCCAAGAAGGCGAAGGAAGCGAAGAAGGCCCGCAAGAAGGGCTAATCGCGGATATCGATCACCATGCGCACCGGATTGGATAAGAAGCCAATCTGGAACTCGCGCGCGGTCGTCGCGCCGATGACGATGTGCGTGTTGTCCTCGAAGGAGCCGTCTGAAACGACGTCAAGATCCCCGGCGCGCGTATGCGTCCCGCTCGGGTATGGGGTGTCGGAGGCCCTCATGGGGGTGCCGTCGATGACCAGATCCAGGACCGCCTCTCCGTCGACCTGGATGGGCAGGCCTCGGCCCTGTTCAACGGCCTCGTCCGTCCACGCGTCCGTGCGGGCCCCGGGCGTGCATGCGCCGAGTAAGAGCGCACAGGCGGCTGCGCTCGCGGCGAGAGACCCGCGGTGAGACACAGTTCCTCCAGGTAACAGTCGGTTGATTCAATCCTAGTAGAATGGCCCTGACAAGGAGGTCTTGATGACTTTGACAACAGCAGCCGTTCTGGGAACGGGCGCATGGGGAACGACGTTCGCACAGGTGCTCGCTGACGCGGGTGTCACCGTGACCATGTGGGGGCGCAACGCCGACACCATCTCGTTCATCAACGGGGGAGAGAACCCGACGTACCTCCCGGGGATCTCCCTGTCGGATCATATCAGTGCGACTGCCGAGATTACCGAGGCCGTGGCCAGCCGCGAGCTCGTCGTCGTCGCCGTGCCCGTCAAGGCCGTGCGCGCCACCCTGAGCGCCGCGCGCGAGGCTTTTGCGCCCGGCGTCGCCCTGCTGTCCCTGGCCAAGGGCTTGGAGCTCGGCTCCCTCAAGCGCGTCGACGAGATCATCGCCGAGGCCTCGGGTGTGCCGAGTGGCCGCATCGCCGTCCTGTCTGGCCCGAACCTCTCGCGCGAGATCGCGCAGCGCCAGCCTACGGCGACGGTCGTTGCTGCAACCGACGTGGAGCTGGCCAAGGAGATCGCGAAGGCCTGCCACAACTCCTACTTCCGCCCCTACGTGTCCACCGACGTCGTGGGCACGGAGATGGCGGGCGCGACGAAGAACGTCATCGCGGTCGCGATCGGTGCCGCCGAGGGCATGGGGCTGGGCATCAACACGCGCTCGACCCTCATCACCCGCGGCCTGGCGGAGATGACGCGACTGGGTACCGCACTCGGCGCGGACCCCGCGACCTTCGCGGGCCTGTCCGGCATCGGTGACCTCGTCGCCACCTGTTCCTCGCGCCTGTCGCGTAATTTTTCCCTCGGCCACCGCCTCGGCTCCGGCATGGGCCTGGCTGAGGCCCTGGCGCTGTCCCCGGGCGTCGTCGAGGGCGTTGCCTCGGCTTCGCCGATCCTCCAGGTCGCGGCCTCCGTCGGCGTCGACATGCCGATTACGGGCGCTGTCGTCGAGGTCGTCGAGGGACGCGCGAGCATCGAGGACATGGGCCGCATGCTGCTGGCTCGCCCGCAAAAGATGGACGGCTGGAAGATCGAGCTCGTCTGAACGGTGTGCACGCGGGCGGGACATGCCTCCCGCGCGGTAGTCTTGGACCTATGACTGCAATTTCTCGTCCTCGCGTCCTCATTGTCTTCGGTGGACGCTCCTCCGAGCATGAGATCTCGTGCTCGACAGCCGCCGGCATCCTGACCGCTATCGACCGCACCAAGTGGGACGTGATCCCGCTGGGTATCACGCGCGACGGCCAGTGGGTGCGCGTCGCCGACGATCCGTCGGCGCTGGAATTCAAGGACGGGAAGGGACAGCGTGTCACTGCCGGATCGACCCGCGTCGCCCTGACCCCGGGCGAGGGCAATCTCGTCGAGCTCACATACGAGGGCGACCCGGATGCCCCGGAATCGCGCGTCGTCGGCGTGGAGGACCTGGGCCACGTGGACATCGTGTTCCCGCTCCTGCACGGCCCCTACGGCGAGGACGGCACCATTCAGGGCCTCTTCGAGATGGCCGGCGTGCGCTACGTGGGCTGCGGCGTGACCTCCTCGGCCGTGTCGATGGACAAGCACTTGACGAAGACCGTCCTGGCCGCCGCCGGCCTCGACGTGGGCCAGTGGGAGCTGGTCACGGCGCGTCAGTGGGACGCCGACGCCACCGCCTGCATGGACCGCATCGAGCGCCTCGGCTTCCCCGTCTTCGTCAAGCCCTGCCGCGCCGGCTCCTCCGTCGGCATCTCGCGCGTCACCTGCCGCGAGGACCTGCCCGTGGCCATCAAGGAGGCCGCGAACCACGACCCGCGCATCATTGTTGAGGCCTCCATTTCCGGCCGCGAGGTCGAATGCGGTGTCCTCGGCTCGCGCTCTGACTGGCGCAGCGGCACCGCGCCCCTGGGTGAGATCGTCGTCCCCGAGGGCGAGTTCTACGACTACGAGCACAAGTACGTCGACGACGTGGTGGGCCTGTCCTGCCCGGCGAACGTGTCTGACGAGTACGCCGATCGCATCCGTGAAACCGCGTGGTGTGCCTTCGATGCGCTCGAATGCGAGGGCCTGGCGCGCGTCGACTTCTTCCTCGACGAGGCCAGCGACACCGTCATCATCAACGAAGTGAACACGATGCCCGGTTTCACCCCCATCTCGATGTACCCGCAGATGTGGGCCGCCGCAGGCCTGTCATACCCGGACCTGCTCAGCGAACTTCTCACTGAGGCCGCGCATCGTCCGCTCGGCCTGCGGTGAGTTCCCAGCCACGACCTCGTTCGTCCTTCATTCCCGACAGAAAGAACACTATGACGGCCCATCCCAAAGTCACGCTGGTGACCTGCAAGTCCATGCCCAACCTCTTCAAAGGCGAGGAAGGTCTGCTTGACGAGCTAGCGGCGCGCGGGTGCGACCCCCAGATCAAGGTGTGGAACGACCCTGACGTCGACTGGTCCGAGGCCGGCATGGTCGTCGTGCGCTCCGTGTCTGACTACGCGAGCGACCGCGCCGCGTTCCTGGAGTGGACGAAGCAGCTGCGTCGCGTGCAGAACTCCGCGGACGTGCTGAACTGGAACACGGACAAGCATTACCTCAAGGACCTGTCCGCCCTGGGCATGCCCACGATTCCCACGAACTGGCTCGAGCCCGAGCAGAACCTGTCCAAGCACCAGATTCACACGCGCTTCCCGGCCTTCGGCGAGTTCGTCGTCAAGCCCGCGGTGTCCTCCGGCGTGCGCGACATCGGCCGCTACACGACCGTTGACACGAGCCAGCGCCAGGCCGCCATGCGCCAGGTCCAGGGCCTGCTCGGCGAGGGGCGCTCCGTCATGATCCAGCGCTACGTTGAGGAGATCGACCTGCACGGCGAGATCTCGCTCGTCTTCTTCAACGGTCTGGTCTCCCACGCCGTTGAGAAGCGCTCCGCCCTGCACCCCGCGTCGGTGAGCGATCCCTCCATGCACGAGGCCGTGGTGACCGCCGAGGCCGCCGACTCCGTCGCGTGGAAGTGGGGCGAGGAGATCCGCCGCGTCCTGCACGGCTACGTGCGCTCGCGCCTGGGGCATGACGAGCAGTTCCTCTTCAACCGCGTGGACCTGGTCCCCGACGGCAAGGGTTCTTTCCTGGTCATGGAGGTCTCCCTCGTGGACGCCGACCTGTACCTGGGTGCCACTCCGGGCGCGCTCGGCAACTTCGCCGACGCGATCTCCGCTCGCGCCCACTGGTGACGCACGCCACCGCCGTGAGGGCAGCGCTCGAGTTTTCAAGCTCGGGTGGGTAGTGCTAAACTCTATCCGTTGCCTTCATGGCGACGCGATGGTGGCTGTAGTTCAGTTGGTAGAGCACCTGGTTGTGGTCCAGGACGTCGCGGGTTCGAGTCCCGTCAGCCACCCCATCACCCCGGCGCTTATGCGCCGGGGTTTTTGTTTCTGGAGTATGCTTGTAGCAATCCAATTGACCGGACAAAGGAGTTGTCATGCCCAGCGTGATCGCCTACGGATGCGACGATGCCACCACCCAGTTCCATCCCCTGCAGATCGACATCCGTGAACCCGGCGAGGGGGAGATCTACTTCGACGTCGCCTACGCGGGCATCTGCCACTCTGACATCCACGCCGCCCGCGGCGAGTGGGGTCCCGTGTCCTACCCGCTCGTGCCCGGCCACGAGTTCGTCGGCACCGTCGCCAAGGTCGGCCCCGGCGTGACTAAGTTCAAGGTGGGCGACCGCGTGGGCGTGGGCTGCATGGTCGGCTCGTGCGGCACGTGCGAGATGTGCGAATCCGACTACGAGCAGTGGTGCACCTCGACGCCCGGCACCCTGTGGACCTACCGTGCTGACGCCGACGGCAACCCGACGACCGGCGGCTACTCGCGCGGCTTCACCGTGCGTGAGGACTTTGCTCTCCATGTTCCCGAGGAACTCGATTTCGCGGCCTGCGCGCCACTCCTGTGCGCCGGGATCACTACCTACTCGCCCCTGAAGCACTACCGCGTCGGTCCCGGTTCGCGCGTTGCCATCCTCGGTATGGGCGGCCTGGGACACGTGGGCGTGCAGATTGCCAAGGCGCTGGGCGCCGAGGTCTCCGTCATGTCGCACGGGCGGTCCAAGGAGGCCGATTCTCGTCGTTTCGGTGCCGACCACTTCTACGCGACCAGCGAGGAGGGGGTGCTGGATTCGCTGCGCGGCTCCTTCGATTTGGTCCTGTGCACCGTGTCCGCCGAGGGACTCGACTACGCCGCATACATGGCCACCCTGCGCCCCTACGGCGTGTTCGTCGACGTGGGCCTGCCCTCCGAGCCCGTCTCCCTGCCTCTGCGCGCATTCGTCAACGGAGGCAAGTCCTTCGCCGGCTCCCAGATCGGAGGCATCGCGGAAACCCAGGAGATGCTGGACTTCTGCGCGGCACACGGCGTCATCCCGCAGGTCGAGATGATCTCCGGTGAGGACATTACGGCTGCCTACGACAACGTCGTTGCCTCGCGCGTGCGCTACCGCTACGTCATCGACACCTCAACGTTCCCGCACAGCGTGTGAGGTGCGTGGCGCCCGAGCAGCGTGTCCCGGCGACGGGGGCTTCGCATGTGAGGGTGCGAGGGTGGCGGCACGTTGTGCCGGCGTGTTCGGCGAGGTTGGGGAGCGGTGCACCCGATGGGTCACAGTGCACCCGTTGGGTCGCAGTGCACCCGTTGGGTCGCAGTGCACCCGATCGGAAGGGGTGCATGGTATACCGATGGGGTGCAGCGCATACCGATGGGGTGCAGCGCTGCCGCCCGCAAGCGTGAGCGCGCGCGAGGGCGCGCGAGCGGTGGTGCGTTGAAGCCGACGCGGCCGGGAGTGCGTCTAGCACCCGGGCGCGTGGGTGCGAGGTGAACGGTTCGACAGGGGAGTGGTGCACCCGTTAGGTCGCAATGCACCCGTTGGGGAGCGGGGCTGGTCAGCTTGATTGGGGACAGTAGGTCCACCAATCGCATCGCCGCTCACCTGGCGCCGGCCGGGCATTCCTCCAACGCCACGATACCGGAGCATGGGGAACTGCTCCCCGCGATTCCACTCGCTTAGAGGGCGCGCGTCATTGGGATCGATGAGCAACTGTGGCGTCACCGCGGTGACGGTCGGTACGCCGGTGATCGTGGACTCGACCCATGCGCGCTGGTCAGGGCCCGGCAGATGCGAGTGCCCGTAGAACGCCTCCCGAAGACGTCGAACTCCCAGGGCACCTCCTCACTTATGGCCTCGCGATGTTCGCCCTCGATCGTGACCACCGGCCCAACACCGATTCACCTAACCCTCGATACCATGCCGCAGCCGGGATCGTGGAAGGCGTATCCAACACGAGACCAGCGACATCGCGACGATACTCAGGGGTGAAACGACGCCGAGAACCCATAACAGACACCTCGCTATCCGCAGGCAACAACACCCGCAAGACTTCGCGCGATCGCCAAAGAGGCGGGCGATGCGAAAACGGGAAAGCCCCGGGCCGAGCGGCCCGGGGCTTTCCCGGCTGTGGAGCGGATGACGGGAATCGAACCCGCGTGATCTGCTTGGAAGGCAGAGGCTCTACCATTGAGCTACATCCGCGTACCCCGGAGGGAACATGAGAATCCTAGCGTCAAACGTCGACGTGCGCGACATTTAGGAGAGACTCCCGTATGATTGGGCAGCGGACGCACGTCCGACGGGGTGTAGCGCAGCTTGGTAGCGCATCTGCTTTGGGAGCAGAGGGTCGCAGGTTCAAATCCTGTCACCCCGACCAATTGCATAGCACTCAAACCCACGTCATGGTCATCCCATGACGTGGGTTTTTGTATGGAAACCGGGGTGTTTGGGGTAGTTTCGGGTGGTTCTAGGCCGCCCAGGCGGGCTGGAGGTGTCGTGACGTGAGCAGGTCGAGGGGCGACGAGGTCGGTTGTTCCGACTTCGTCGCCCCTTTCGACTTCGTCGTCGGTGGTGGGCTCTGGCCCAGCGCGTTCGGCGCCTCCTATGACCTTCATCTCTCCCTCCGTGCCCTCCACGTCATCGGTTGCTCTCCACCTCAGGATGCTGTCGAAGGGTGGGAGGCAAGTGGCGGTGGTGGTGAGCTGGTCAGTGTCTTGGTCGGGTACGAGGTAGACGTGGTCGAAGAAGAGCTGGTTGAGCATCCGGTGGATGTGGTCTGGTGCCTGGTGGTAGGCAGCAGCCGTGTGCTGAGCGAGGTCAAGCGCTTGGGTGATGAGCACCTCTTTGTCTTCCAGGTCGTGCTCTAGGACCTCGATGTGCTGGGTGGTGGTGTTCAGACTGCGGGTGATGCGGTGCTGCTCCCGCTTCAGCACATCGAGGGAGATGGCGTCTTCGTAGTGAGCCTGGAGGAGCTTGCTCTGTTGGTGCTCGAGCTTGTGGCGGGTGGCGGTGAGCTGACGGAGCTGCTGGGCAGTGTCCTGGATCATGAGGTCGAGCTGGTGGCGCAGCGCCTGCTCCAGGGTCTGACGGCGCTCTGGTGGAAGCTGGATCTGCTGGTACAGCCCTTCGACCTCATCCTCGATGACATCGCTCAGGGTGGCGCGGAAGGTGCACTCAGGATGCTTCTTGGAGTGCCTGCCCAGGCAGACGAAGTACTGGTAGGTGATCTGCTTCGGCCTCGCCTCCGTGATGATCAGTCTCGAGCCGCAGATGCCGCAGTAGACGGTGGACTTCAGGTAGTGCGGGTGGCGGATGGTCCGCTCACCGTTGACCTTGCTGCTCAGGACGGCCTGGACACGCTGGAAGGTCTGGGTGTCAGTCAGGGGCTGGTGGGTCCCTGGGTAGAGCGCTCCCCGATAGGTGACCTGGCCGGTGTAGAACGGGTTGGATAGCACCCGGTGGAGCGACTGGATCGAGATCGGACGCTCCGGCAGGCGAGCCGTGGCCGGGACGGTCAGCCTTCGGCTATTCAGCTCGGCGGCCAGCGACTTGAGCGTGTACTCGCCGGTGGCATAAGCCGGTGAACGCCCAGGCGACCAGGTCGGCGCGCTCCGAGTCGAGGACGGCGACGTGGGCCTGGCCGCCACCAGCGTCAATGGTGGTGTTGCGGTAACCGAGGGGCGCGCGACCGATACAGCCACCGTTCCGAGCCTTCTCACCCATGCCCTTCTTGACCTCGTTCGACAGGTTGAGCGAGTAGAACTCAGCGATCGAGCTCATGATGCCGTGCAGCAGCATGCCGCCCGGCGTCTGGTCGATGTTCTCGCTGGTGGAGATCAGGCGGATGCCGAGGTCGTCGAAGCGCTGGTTGAGGGCGACATCGTCAGCCCGGTTGCGGGCCAGCCGGTCCAGCTTGTGGACGACGACGTAGTCGATGGTCTCGCCGTCAGCGCTGGCGTCCTCCAGGTAGCGCAGCATCGCCTGGAGGGCGGGCCGCCGGGTCAAGGTGCCCGAGACGCCGCGCTCGACGAACTCCTTGGTGATGACCGCCCCGATCGTCTGGGCCTTGCGCTTGTTAGCGGCCCGTTGGGCTGGGATGGAGAAGCACTCCTCCCGCCCGCCACGCTCGGCCTGCTCGCGGGTCGATACCCGCAGGTAGGACACGGCGCGCTTGGGCGTCAGGGCTTGGCTCATCGCGGCGAAGGGGTCGGCAGCGCCGAGCGAGTTCATAGATGGCGAAACAACGGCGCCACACCTGAGCGCAGGGCCACCGCTCGGGCCGAGACCACCATCCAGCTCGGCGATGCTGTTCGCTTCTGCTCTTGCTGTGTCTCTACTCATGACGACATCCTTTCGTACCCTATCCGATTGATCCGGGTAGGTTCTGAATCTATTGACGCTCAGCGGGGCGGAAGAGTCAAGTGGCTCTTCCGGTTTGAGGGTGTAGGCGGGGTGGTGGGCGCGCGGGGGTAGACGGCGGGGCGTCGGGGCCCTTGGTGGGCATGATGGGTGTCGCTGAACTATCCATCGCCTGCCGGAGGACCCCGACGCCATGTTGAAGGCTACCGTGCGCGCCCTGGCCGGGGAGCGCTTCGAGCCGATCGAAACCGACGGCCTGCTGGGCCTGGGGCCCCTGGGCCTGCGCGCCACGGGCCAGCGCCTCGCCGATGGTGGCGAGCTGGTCGTCGAGGCCCGCCCCGTCATCGCCCCTGTTGACGAGCGGCTGTTCTGCGCCTCGTGCGGGGCGATGGGGCGGCGGGCCGGCACGGTGGCGCGCTTACTGGCCCACGCCCCCACCGCGGGCAGGGTCACACGCCTGCTGGTGAGGGTCCCCAGGATCGCCTGCCAGCTCTGCCACCGGGTCTGGAGGGTCGACATCAGCTCGGTGGCCGGGCCCCGGAGCATCCTGACGCGCTCGGCCGCCGCCTGGGCGCTGGAGGCGGTCGCCCTGGACAATATGGCCGTCTCACGGGTCGCGGCGCGCCTGGGCGTGGGGTGGGACGCCGCCAACGACGCCGTCCTGAAAGCCGGCATAAAGGCCCTGGGGCCCCTGGAGGACCGCCTGACGGGGGCTCGCGTGATCGGGATAGACGAGCATGTGTGGCGCCACACCCGCCGCGGTGACAAGTACGTCACCGTCATCATCGACCTGACGCCCGTGCGCGACGGCGCCGGGCCGGCACGCCTGGTCGACATGATTCCCGGCCGATCCAAGAAGGCCCTGGCCTGCTGGCTGGCCGACCGGCCCGCCGCCTGGCGCCAGCAGATCGAGATCGAGGCGATGGACGGCTTCACCGGCTACAAGACCGCCACAACCGAGCAACTGCCCGGCGCGCGGGCGGTCATGGACCCCTTCCACGTGGTGCGCCTGGCCGCCGACGCCCTCGATGAGACCCGCCGGCGCGTCCAGCAGGCCATCACCGGCGTGGCCGACGCGCTGTACGCGGCTTGCCGCACCCTGCTGACCAGGGAGGGCCTGCTCACCGAGAGGCAGCGGACCAGGCTGGCCGGGCTGTTCGCCGACCAGCGCCACACCCCCGTGGAGATCATCTGGGCGGTCTACCAGAAGATGATCGACGCCTACCAGCACCCCGACAAGGCCCACAGCCGAGGCCTCATGAGCGCCCTGATCAGATCCATCTCCTCTGGGGTGCCAGCCGGGATCCAGGAGATCGCCCGCCTCGGGAGAACCCTGAAACGCAGGAGCGAGGACATCCTGGCCTACTTCGACCACCCCGGCATCTCCAACGGCCCCACCGAGGCCATCAACGGCAGGCTCAAGCACCTACCCGGCATCGTCCAAGGCCTTGCGCAACCCCACCTACTACATCACCCGATCCCTCATCCACACCGGAGGCCTCAGACACCGACTGAACACCTGACCACACCCTCAAACCGGAAGAGCCGCTTTATCGTGTGAGGACTATTGCCGACAGGGCACTTAATCTCCCACTTCCGCCCGAGCATCTCAATGTCTGGCGTATGAAACCCTTCGTGCTGGTTCGGCGGCAAGAGCACTGCATAATAGCCCTGCTGGGTAAGATAGACAACCGTCGCAATTTCATGCTGACGCAGAATTACGACATTGGTCGCTATAGTTCCTTGTGACATACTACTCTTTCAATAGTAACATCATTCTTTTAATCTGGCCATGCAATGAGGCGTCTTCCTCAAGTCGTTTTTGTCAAATCTGAAGGCTGCCACTATCGTTGTGTTTGTGCCGACATGCTTTCACTACGATAAATACACTCGATACTGTCAAGCAGTGTGGCGTCGATAGCCCCGCCGGCGGTGGCGATGATGTGCTTCTCAGATGAGTCTCGTTGGAGGCTTGACATGAACCATTATTCACGTAGACTCATCTTGAGTCCAACCAGTTCTCGTGACTCAGTTGTTCAAGCTACCACCTCCAACGGAAGGGGTCATTATGGGACTGCTCTGGGATCGAAACATCGGCAATGGTACTGGCGCGAGGTGAAGGAGACTGAAATTCCGCTTGACGGCTCTTCCATGCACGTCACGCAGTTTGACCGCCACACAAACACACGTGTTTCGTGGGACACGAACGGTTCGATTGATGGCGTCGAGCCAGGTTCAAAGCACCCCACCGATCAGAATGTCGGTAAGCACCACTCTCGACGCCACGTTTAAGCGGCCACGACCTGGGCATGTCAATAAACTACCCATCAAGCATATTTCTGGTGTATACTGTCATTAGTATGCCATGGTACACCCTAAGGGATCAGTTGGTCGTTGCTCGGGAAATTATTGACCTCTATCGGAGTCGTAGAACTTCGGATATTGCCGAATCACTAAGTGCTAGTTGCTTCTCGTTGGCTAGGGTATTTGAGTATTCTTCGAGCCAAAACGCCATATGGGGCTCTTCATAATTGAGGGTGTGGGGGTGGTATGCGGGGTTCGGCGTGTCGTGGCCGGGTAGAGGTCGAGGTCTTCCGATGATGGGGGTTCCGACACCGTCCATCTGAAAGACCTCGACATGTCCAATGCTACCTTTGATCGCCCTGACCTGAGCGCCTTCACGGGCCTGGATGACCTAGGACTGGAAGTGATAGGTCAACGTGTAGGAGACGATCGGACCGTCTTGGCCTGCAAGGTAGTGGGTGAGGATCGGTGGTGCCGACAGTGTGGGGGTGAGGGCGTCGTACGTGACACGGTGGTCAGGCGCTTGGCTCATGAGCCCTGCGGGTGGCGCCCCACGATCTTGCATGTGAGCGTGCGCCGCTACCGGTGCCCAGAGTGTGCTCACGTGTGGCGCCAAGACATGAGTCAAGCGGCCGATCCACGCGCCAAGCTCTCGCGTGGGGCGGTGCGCTGGGCGCTGACGGGCGTGGTTGCTCATCATGTGACGGTGGCGCGCGTCGCCCAGGCTCTAGGGGTGTCCTGGAATACCGCCAACACTGCTGTCCTGGCCGAAGGGGTGCGTCTGCTGATCAATGATCCTGATCGTTTCGAGGGGGTGCGTGTCATTGGCGTGGATGAACACGTGTGGCGCCACACCCCGTATGGGGACAGGTACGTCACCGTCATCTTGGACGTAACTCCCGTACGAGACCGTCGCGGTCCCTCCCAGCTCCTGGAGATGGTCCCGGGCCGATCCAAGCGGGTCTTCAAAGCCTGGCTGGCCTCCCAGCCCGATACGTGGCGTGAGCGCATTGAGATCGTCGCTATGGATGGATTCACCGGGTTCAAGAGCGCTGCCGCCGAAGAGCTCCCAGACGCGAGGGCGGTCATGGATCCCTTCCACGTCGTGCGCCTGGCCGGTGATGCTCTCGATGAGTGCCGCAGGCGCATCCAGCAAGAGCTTCACCATCGGCGCGGGCGTGCCACGGATCCCCTGTACAAGGCCCGCAGGATGCTTGCACACCCGGTCATGCCTGCTCACCCCACGCCAGCAACACCAGCTAGCCGACCTGTTCGTCAGCGATTGCCACGTTGCGCTCGAGATCACTTGGAGCGCCTACCAGAACATCACCAGGCGTCTACCGTGATCCCAACAAAATCCGCGGTAAGGCGCTGATGCAAGCCGAAATAGCCTGTCTTAGCGACGCGGGCGTACCTAGCTCCCTCACACAGATCGTCACACTGGGCAGGACACTCAAACGTCGAGCCGGGGACATCCTGGCCTACATCACACCACCCCCACACCACAGGCGGCCCCACCGAAGCCATCAACGGACGCCTCGAACACCTACGCGGCTCCGCCCTCGGGCTTGCGTAACCTCACCCACTACATCATCCGAGCACTCCTCGAAACAGGAGGATTCAAACCCCAACTACACCCCCAATTATGAAGAGCCCCATATGGGACGAACTATTCTCCTACTTCGATCAGGAGTATATTGCACTGACCGGGGCGTCGCGACATCCAGACCCAAACAAACTCGAGTTAATTTACCGTCGGCTATGTCGAGAAATTGAAATTGAACAACATACAATCGACGAGAAAGCCTAAACTCATAGTATCACCGGGCTCAGCGATGCCGATATCGATGAGCCCGCCGGGCGCATTCGGCGGTGTCATAGGGTGTAAGCAATTTTCGTGTAGCGGTGATGCTGTTCGGAGGC
>ERZ772986.351-NODE-351-length-29446-cov-30.670784_pt1 | contig 29446 bp, 29 predicted proteins | sample MGYA00511898_ERZ772986 | MGnify/ENA primary metagenome ERZ772986 (study PRJEB29015, sample SAMEA2737934) | human oral metagenome | biome: human oral; feature: human-associated habitat; material: dental | place: China | collected 2148 ... | reverse complement strand
CTCCTCCCCTCGTACGACGGGAGGAGGTGTGCCATTTCGCGCTCGCCCGTCAGTTGCGATGTCCGCAGAGGCAACGACCCGAAGGAGTGAGTGCCCATGCTGAAAGAATTCGACGATCTCATATCCACGCTCTGCGCGAACTCTCCAATCGTGCGCGAGGTGCGAGAGAATAGATTGTTCTTTACCGTCGATGGATTCCTCTTCGATTCTTTCTGGTACTCGACAGACAACTACCGCTTCGGCACGAGCGAACGCCCAAGCCGTGTCGGCGCAACGCTGCGAACCCCGAGTTCGACAGTCGCGAGATACGAGTTGCTGCGCCTTCTGGGCGGCTACAAACGATGGTCGCATGGGTGGCAGTCCATCGAGCTAGCAGCCGACCTGAATTCTCTCCAAGCGAGCTGGACAGTAATCCCAGGCCAGCTGGTCGGCGAACAGGTCCTATCACTGCGCAGTTGCCCCTACGTAGAGTTCACCTCGTTCGACGAACAACGCGCGTACAAGCTCGCACATCTCATACAGCATCCCTATGAGGACGCACTAAAACTCTATCTGGGTGAGTAGAACCAACACACCTAACAGAGTTTGACGCGCGCGGCTTCATAGTCGATCACTCTCGCAGCCACCGCGTCAGAACGCCGCGTCTAGGTAGGATGGCGGTAGCCTGCCTCGATGACGCAATCGGTGCAGGCCCCGACCTCTCGAAGAGAGCCGGTCGTGTGGGAAGAGTTTCGAAGCCTCGCGCTCCCACTCCTCGGCGAGCACTTTCCCCCGAATCTCGTCAAAGATAACGGTGACCGTCTCGTCTTTATCGATAGGCGTAGTCTGGCAAGCTCTTTCGTCACCGAGCACGCACGAGGACTTACCATCGGCCGCTACGAAGAACGCAATACCGTCGGTACGTTCTTCACGAGCCCTTCCATTGAGTTGGCGACCATAGCACTGACACTCCTCGCACGCGAGGGGCTCGGCAAGCTCGTCGATATGCACTATCCTACGGACGAGCTTCTAGGCCCCGTGCCGGGCACCGACTACAGCATCAGAAAAAACAGATCCAGAGGATTTCACCTCACCCACAAAACCGACAGCTCGCTCAGGGCAAAATGCGAGTATTTTACATACGCGCGCGCAATTGCCGTCGCCGCTTCAGCACGCGGCGCCTAGGTAGGATGGGGATAGCCTGCCTCGATGGCATAATCGGAGCAGGACCCAACCTAGCGAAGGGAGCCAGTCATGTGGGAAGAGTTTCGTAGCCTCGCGCTCCCCCTCCTCGGCCAGCACTTTCCCCCTGAGCTCATCGAAGACAACGGCGACAGCATTGTTTTCACCAGCAGGCGTGACTACACAAGCTACGTTCTCACCGAGGCTGAGAGAGGAATCATCATTGCCTACGAGGGTGAACGAAACACCGTGGTCCCGTTCTGCATAACCAAATCTCCCGAACTCGCCACCACATGTCTCACTCTGCTCGCACGCGACGGGATAGCCACGCTCACGGACATGTCGTACACGCCTCGGGATCTCTTGGGCCCCGTCCCGCACACGGCATTCACCATTTCGAAGAAGTCCCCACCGTTCTTCGAACTCACCTCGACTATCGATCCCACGCTATCCGCGAAATGTCGATCATTCGCATGTGCTCGAGCTATGGCCGAGGCCTCGGCCCCCTCCCCGGACTCACCGCGGCCGTAGAATCAAGACAGCCGATAGCGCACGCCGAGGAAGAGAAGCCGTCACATGAACGAAGAACTCGCCGCATACATCACGCGCCTGTGTGAACTCTCCGGGCACACGACTCGGATCAAGAAAGACTTAATCCTGATCGAGCCGGGTGAAGACTTCATCTACGACGCATTCACCATGGTCGAGGAGTACTACGCCTACGGCGAGGTCGATAAGTACTCATTCGGCGGGGCACGCTTCAGCTCGGTCTCCTTGGAGATCTTCAAGAAGTTCGCGATTATGCATTTCGCCGCCGACGTTCGCGCAGCTCACCAGCTCCCGCCCCTCAACGTCCCAGCAGTGACCGACGTTCACCCCAGCTTCTCCATCGAATTCGTAGAGCCGATTAGCTACTTCCTGACAAGCAAAGCCTCCCCCATTCCCAAAACATACACAAACGTCTCGCCAACTGCGCTGCTCTCGTTGTCATATCTGATGGGCACGTCAAGCGAGGACCTGCTCTCCCTGGTCCTCGAACCGTCCGGGGCCGGATACGCCGCGCTGTACCAGCAGAGCTGACACTCCTCTCTCCCGCCTTGTGCTCACGGAGCATAGGACGAGAGCGTCGGTCACACCTCCTCCCCTCGTACGACGGGAGGAGGTGTGCCATTTCGCGCTCGCCCGTCAGTTAGGATGTCCGCAGAGTCAATGCCCCGAAGGAGTGAGTGCCCATGCTGGAAGAATTCGACGATCTCATATCCAGGTGGCGGCAACACCCGGTCGCCCACGCTCAACACGGAAGAGCCACGAACCGCAGCCACAAGTTCGAAGACATCAAGACATGAACATCTTTCTCACGGCGAATATGGAAACATTTGAGGACTTCGTCGCCCTCTATGCACCAGGGGACGAGGCACGCGCGAACCGGGGGCGCTCCCTGTTCAGTTACGCTCTCGGGAACTGCGAAGCGGAGGAGCGATACAAGATCGTCGACTTCCTGCTCGAACGCAATCCGTCGTTCGCCCACAAGTCAAGTGACGGGGCGTCACTCCTGCACATCCTGCTGAGCAGCAGCGATCCTGACCCCGCGCGCGACGCCGCCATCGCACAGGTCCTGGTCGACCACGGGGAGACCTTCAACTGCCTCGATTATCGTAAGCGCCTCCCCCTCCAGTACCTACTCCCCCTCCACCGCTACTCAGACGAGGACCTGACGCCCATCTACGACGTCGTCTTCGCGTCCCCCGACCCGGGTTTTACGACCGTCGTCGACGGAGGCAAGCCCTTCCATGAACTCGTCCGTGCATTCGAGGACCGGCAAGCCCTCGCCGACCGCATCGACAACTACCTGCGCGCGCAGGGTGACACTCACCGAGAGGAGCAATAATGCGCCCCACCTACATTCGCGGCGCCGGCGCGGCCATCGTCTCTCGCAAGATTGTTGAGCGCACAGGCAACATCAAGTGGCTGACCCGCGAGGACCCCTTCGCCCCTCAGGACTCCGGCTGGCGCGTCCTGTCCGACCGCGACACCGCCGAGTACCTGGACGATCCTAAGAACATGACCGTCGTTGACTTTAACGAGCTGTGCGCCCTCGAACCTGCCTGTATCGGTATCTACGACCTGCCGATCGGCTCCGACATTCAACTCGTCGTCGAAGCTGACGGACGTCGGCGTTGGTTCGATAACAAGACCAAGAAGGAGATTTCCTTCCGCTGACTCACGCAGCGGCCCCGCCCTCACAGGTGAGAGAGCCACACGAGGGTCGCATACGGGATGGCGACCTGCTCCCCCGGCGCGTATCCCAGGTGCTCATACAGGTACCAGCGCAGGTTCTCCTGCATGCGCTCGCGCCCGGACGGGGACGACCTGATGAACGAGGAACGCGTGGTCCCCAGGGTCAGGATCTGCTCCGGGGTCATCCGGTCCTCCCAGGCGACCTGCGTGAGGGTCATCGGGGCGAAGCCCCCGCCCGGCGTGGGCGGCCTGTCGGGGCGGTGCACGTCGCCCGAGCGCATGATGCGGGTCAGGCGATGCACCCACGGGATCGATACGGCCATCTGATTCCACACGATGGCGAGCACGCCTCCGGGCGCGAGGATCCGGGCCGCCTCGAGGCCCGCACGCTCAGAGTCCATCCAGTGCCAGGACTGGGCAAACACGACGATGTCATACAGGCCGTTCGGTAACCCAGTGTCTTCCGCGACACCGTCGTGCCACCTCACACCTTCGACAGACGAGGCCTGGGCGCGCATCGCCTCGGAGGGTTCAACCGCGTCCACGAGGAGACCGCTGCGAGCCAGGAGCTCGCTCATCTTACCGGTGCCTGCGCCGATGTCGGCGGCACGCAGAGGGCCGCCCTGCCCCGGAGCATTCACGCCCCGCCCGCGCCGCGCGGCATCGATCAACGTAGCCACGGCCTCGTCCGGGTAGGCGGGGCGCACCGAGTCGTAGGCGCCACCCTCCCCGACGAAGGGGTTCACATCGAGAGAATCGGACACGCCGTTCGATATCGTGTCACGATCAACGTAATGCAGCCACGAAGGAGTGGTGGCCGCACGCCCGGCCACGGCCTCGTTATTGGGCGCGCTCACAGGAGTGAGCTCCCGAGTCGGCACACGTTGTCGACGTAGTGGACGTGCCACGGCTGGCCCTTCCACTCCTCGTACGTGAGCTCGCGGGACTGCGCGCGCGTGCGCTCGTCGTTGCCGTGCAGCATCTCGACCAGGCGCGCACTGTCGGCGACGAGCACGATCTCGTAGTTGAGGCCGAAGGAACGCACATCCATGTTGGACGAGCCGATGATGCACAGGCTCCCATCGACGATCATGTACTTCGAGTGGAGCATCCGCGGCTTGTGGTACAGGTGGATGCGTACGCCCGCCTTCAGCAGCGGCCCGTAGTAGGAGCGCTGCGCGTGGCCGACCAGGAACTGGTCGAATTGCTCGGAGACGAAGAGCTCGACCGTAACGCCCGACAGCGCGGCGTTCGTCAGCGCCGTCATGAGGGCCTCGTCTGGGATGAAGTAGGGGCTGGTGATCGACACGTGCGTACGCGCCGAGGAAATCATGTGGACGAACGCGCGCAGGTTCGGCTCGCCCTTGAACGCGGGGCCCGACGGGATGATCTGCATCGCCGAGGCCTGCTCCTCCTCATGCTCATCGGCGACCTGCGCGTCGGGCGGGGTGAGAACCTCGGGGGTGAGGACCTCCTTGCACGCGTAGTACCAGTCGACGGCGAAGACCGCCTGGATCTGGGCGACGATGGGGCCGGTGACGGACACGCTCGTGTCGTCGTAAAGCATGCCGGCCTTCTGATACGAGGGGGTGTCATAGTCGGGGGCGACGAGGTTGTGAGACCCGATGTAGGCCTCGCGTCCGTCGACGACGAGGATCTTGCGGTGATTGCGTAGGTCCGGGCGGCGGATCTGGCCGCACAGCGGCGCAAAAGGCAGCATCTCGTGCCACTCGATGCCCATGGCGTTCAGGCGGCGACGGAACTCCCTGTGTCCCGGGATCGTGCGCATGCCGTGGTGGTCGACGAGCAGGCGGACGGTGACGCCACGGGCGACGGCACGTTCGAGGGCCTCGTAGAAGGGGACCGTGTACTCGTCCCAGGACGTCTGGTAGTACAGGGCGTTCACGTGGTGGGTGGCCGCGTCGATGCTGGCAGCCATGGCTCGGAAGGTCTCGGCCGTGTCGTTGTAGAGGCGGCCGACGCGCCCCGCCGAAGCCGGGAATCCACTCAGGTTTCCGGACAGGCGCATAATCGAGGCCGTGTCGCCGTCCGAGCCGAAAGGCAGGCCGTCCGGGCCGGTGGGGACCTCGTACGACTCGGGTTGAGGGGCGGTCGACCCCGCCACAATGGCGTCGACCAGCGCACTGGCCTCCGGGTCGTCGTCGAGGCGACGTCCCATCGCCCACCACGAGCCAAAAATAACGTACAGGGGCACGCCGAGGAGGGGCCACAGGAAGATCAGCAGCAGCCACGCTGTCGAGGTCGATGCGCGCCGATGCTTGGGAACAACACCCAGCGCGACAAAGCGGATGACGAAATCGATGGCCCCAACAAGGAGCCATCCCCACAGCGGCGGTTCAGGGGGTGGCGGCAGCATGCGCCTAGTGTATCGAGCGCACCAGGTCCTGGTCGGCCCAGCGCCGCCAGTGTGGCGCGTAGGTCTGCCCATCGCGCGCCAGCGCCCGACTGCGCCGCTCGTCCTCGCCTGGGTCGGCGATCCAGATGGCGATGTCGGCCTCGGCCTCGATGGCACCGCAGCCCTCGATGATGGTCGGGACGAGGGGGACGCGGATCGTCGCCCCGGTCGTTCCCTTGTCCCAATCCCAGGCCTCGTAGGACGAGGCCCGTCCTTCCCGCAGGTCGGCGGCAATTCGACGCGCGATGTCAGCGCCCTCCGCGAGGCCGTCCCAGCCGGGGTACCAGTCGTCGAGGTGCAGCACCTGCCAGCCGTTCACGAGCCGAGCGATCGCGGCGGCCAGCGTGGACTTGCCCGCCCCGGAGTAGCCGTCGATCGTGACGACCGGGACGCCGAGCTTGTCGCTCTTCTCGTCGAACGAGGCCGGGGCCCGCTCCCCCGCCAGGGCACTCAGGCGGGGGGCGAGCTCACGGGCGGCCTCATCGGGGCCCATCGTGACGGGGACGGTGACCCGCAGGCCCGCTCCCCCGCTCACGTCTTCCCAGGTCAGGCCGCTCATCGGCCCACCAGGGCGAAAGTGCCCGCCCAGACGCTCGCGGCCAGCGCAATCGCGGGAACAGCGACGGCGACAATCATGAGGACCGCGTCGGCGGCGCGCAGGCGCGAGGGGCGCGCCCACGTGCGCGTGCCTGCCGCACCGAAGCCCCGGGCCTCCATCGTCGTGGCCAGCTTGCCGGAGCGACGCAGCGCGAACACCAGCAGCGAAAAGGCGCCGCGCAGGAAGGAACGGATGCGCGAGGCGTCGCCCACGCCTCGGGCGCGCCGCGCACGCTCGAGGGCCTTCCAGTCGGCCGCCATCAGCGACGTCATGCGCGCGCCCGCGAGCGCGGCGAGGACCGGGCGGGCGGGCAGGTGCAGGATCTGCGCGAGGCCGTCGCCCATGTCGGTGGGGTCGATGCGGTCGAGCAGCGCGATCGCGGGCATGACGATCGCGCACATGCGCAGGCCGATGCCCAGGGCCAGCCACATCGAGTGGTCTGAGATCGCTGCGGGACCAAGCTGCCAGTAAACGTGTCCACCCGGGCTTGCGTAGAGCAGCATGGACAGCGCGCCCAGCGGCGCGGCCACGAGCAGCGGCGTGGCCTTGAGGAAGAAGCTGCGCGCGGACACGCCCGACAGGGGCATGAGCGCGAGCTCGAGGGCGAGGGCCACGCCCGCGCTCACCGGGTCAATCGTGATCAGCAGGGGCGTCGTGGCCACAAGGAGGGCGAGCACGCGGGCGACGGGATTCGTGCGGGCGAGCAGGCCTCGGGCACCGCGCTGCGGGCCGGGCTTCGTGCCCTCATCGTGAACGTTACCGACGGGGGCGGCCCCGGCCTCGTCCGTGGAATCCTCGGGGGCTCCGCCGCGCGTTCCGACCTGCCCGAGGTCGACGACGCGCTGGCCCATCGCGGCCACGAACGCGGGGTCGTGCGTGATCGAGACCAGGGTGACGCCGCGCGCGAGGGCGGCACGCAGCAGGCGCACGAGGCCCAGCCACGTGCCGCGATCCTGGCCGAACGTCGGCTCGTCGAGGATCAGCAGCTCGGGGGCGCTGATGAGCGCAGTCGCCACCGACAGGCGGCGCTTCTCACCGCCCGACAGGGTCATGGGGTTGGCGTGCGCAAGCCTAGTGAGGCCCAGCGCCTCGAGGTGCTCGTCGACGAGGGGGGCGATCTCCTCGTCGGTCATGCCGGCTGCGCGCGGGCCGATCGCGAGTTCCTCGGCGACGGTGGAGGCCAGGAACTGGTATTCGGGCTCCTGGAAGACCATCGACATGCGGCCGAGCAGCTGCTTACTGCTCCACTCGTGGGGGTCGCCGCGCGTGCCGTCGGAGGTCTCGACCTCGACCGTGCCCGAGATGGGCGGCAGGAGGCCCGCCAGCGTCAGCGCGAAGGTCGATTTTCCGGCGCCGTTAGCGCCAACGATGCAGGTGGAGACCCCGCGCTCGATCGTCAGGTCGATGCCGGATCGCACGGGGGAATTCTTGTCGTAGCCGATCGTCAGGTCGGTGACGCGGGCAATCGGGGTGGTGCCTCGCGCTCCCCCTTCCGGGCCTTCGGCCGAGGCCGGGGGGACCTCGGGGGCGGGGCCGACCTCGGCTGCGACGTCGTCGCCGGGCAGCCAGATGCCTCGCTCGCGCAGGGCATCGCCCTGCTGCTCGAGCACCTCGGCGAGCGGGCCGTCGGCCGCGACCGTGCCGTCCGCGACCACGATGACGCGATCCACGAGGGAGGCCCACACGTCGACGCGATGCTCGACGACGACCACGGTCGCGCCCGTGCGCTCGACGACGGCTTCGACGGCGCCGCGCACCTCGGCGACACCACTCGGGTCCAGGTTCGCGGTGGGCTCGTCCAAGAGAAGCAAACCCGGGCCCATCGCAAGAATCGACGCGAGGGCCAGGCGCTGCTTCTGCCCGCCCGACAGCTCCGTCGTCGAATGATCAAGGGGGACGCTCAGGCCCACGGCCGCCAGCGATTCCTCCACGCGCGGCCAGATCTCCTCGCGCGCAACCCCCAGGTTTTCCATGCCGAAGGCCACGTCGTCGCCCACGCGGGCGAGGACCACCTGGGCCTCGGGATCCTGCATGAGCAGGCCCACGCGGCCCCTGGCATCGGCCGGGGCTACGCCATCGACGGTGAGCGTGCCGGTGGCCTCGCCCTCCTCGGCGCCGCCTAGCAGGCCGGCCAGGCCGCCCATGAGCGTCGACTTGCCCGACCCGGACGGGCCCAACACGAGCACGCGCTCGCCCGGCGCGATATCGAGATCAACGCCCGACAGCGCGGGGTTCTTGCGCCCAGCGTGACGCCATCCCCAGTCGCGCGCGCACACGCGCGCGCCCGCCCCCTCACCCAGCGGCACCCGGCCATCCGGGGAGGAAACGGGACGCGAGGAGGCGGAGTGGGCCTCGTCCATGGATCGGGAATCAGACAAGCTCACGCGCTCCGCGTCCCGAAGCAAAACGGTCGAGCGCGCCCGTCTTCGCGAGCGCGCTCGTCAGCGCCCACGCGAGCAGGCCCGCCAGGACGGCGCCCGAGATCGCACCGCACACCAGGTAGATCGCGTTGTAGAGCACGCCCTTTTCGAGGTGGCCGGAGAGGAAGAGCTCGAGGACCCACTCACAGGCGAAGGACATGGCGCCCGCGCCGGACACGATCATCGCGTTGAAGCGGCGGTAGGCGACCAGGGCGAAGACGATCTCAGCGCCAAGGCCCTGCGCGAGGCCGGAGTAGATGGTCTCGACGGCCCACTGGGACCCCAGGGCCATGGAGACGGTCGCAGCCATGAGCTCGACGAAGAACGCGGCGCCGGGCTTGCGGATCACGTAGCCGCCGAGCGTGCCGCCCAGCAGCCAGATGCCCGTCGCGAGGCCGCCCAGGCCGGGGGCAACGGCCTTGAGGACCTCGTAGGCGGCACCGCCCACCTGGTTCCAAATGACGAAAATGAGGCCGCACGCGACGCCCAGGACGGCGGCGGTGACGATGTCAATGACCCTCCAGCGGAGGGACGGAGCAGTGGATGCCATGCGAAAATACTCCCTTCGTTTTGCACGGCGGCCACGAGGGAAGAGCCTTCCTACGCCGGTATGATCCGGATCAGGTTCTACGGTCGGGGGTTTCCCCCTCTCAGCTCTCGTCGAGCTCCCGTGGCACTCAAGCGAGGATAGTCACTTGGTATTCATTGCGCTACTCGTGCAGGTGAGGGCCCTGATGAGGTCCCTCGCCCGTACCACCGTCGCCCAGGACGCCGCGCTCGGCGCGACGCAGCAGGAAGTGACGGTTCGCGAAGGCCGCGCCCACGATGAACGCGATCCAAATCAGGGAATAGAAGAGGCCCGGGCGGGTATCGTCCCACATCGCCAGGATGACGCCCATGCAGCCCATGAACGCCAGGACGACCCACGCGCTGACCGAGCCACCGGGAGCCTTGAACGTGGAGGCCGTGTGCAGCTGCGGGCGCTTGCGCAGGTAGACCAGGTAGGACACGACGATGACGACCCACACACCCATGAACAGCGTGGCCGACACCGAGGTCACCAGCGTGAACGCCGCGGAAATCGAACCACCCATGCCCATGATGACGATGCCCGACAGCAGGCACACGCACGACAGGAACAGGGCGTTGAGGGGCACGTGGTGCTTGGAGAGGCGCGCGAAGATGCTGGGTGCCTGCTCCTGACGGGCCAGGCCGTAGAGCATGCGCGACGTCGAGTAGATGCCCGAGTTCGCGCTTGAGGCCGCCGAGGAGAGAACCACCAGGTTCACGATCGTCGCCGCTGCGCCCAGGCCGGTCAGCGAAAACATCGTGACGAAGGGTGATTTCTCGGGGCTCACCTGATCCCACGGGGTCACCATCATGATGGCCGCGAGCGCCGCCACGTAGAAGAGCATGATGCGAACGGGGATGGAGTTAACGGCCTTCGGGAGGGTGTTGTCCGGGTCGTCGGTCTCAGCGACGGTCGTACCCACCATCTCGATTCCGATGAAGGCGAAGAGAGCGATCTGGAAGCCGCCGAGGAAGCCGGTGAATCCGGTCGGGAAGAAGCCGCCGTGGCTCCAGAGGTTGGAGACCGCGGCCGCGGTTCCCTCGGTATCGACGGTGCCCATCGCAACCATGGCAAAACCGACGATGACCAGCGCAATGATCGCGACGATCTTAATGAGGGCGAACCAGAATTCCGTCTCGCCGAAGGCCTTGACCGTCATCGCATTCAGAGCGAAGAGCAGCAGGGTCGTCGCGCCAATGGGAACCCACGCAGGCAAGTCCGGCCACCAGAAGTGCGTGTAGCCGGTAATCGCAATCATGTCCGCGACGCCGGTGACCACCCAGCACGCCCAATAGGTCCACCCGGTCACGAAGCCAGCCCACGGGCCGATCAGATCGCGCGCAATGTCCGCGAAGGTCGCGTACTTGTGGTCGGAGAGCAGCAGCTCACCCAGAGTGCGCATGAACAGGAAGAGCACCGCGCCAATGATCATGTAGACCAGCAGGATCGAGGGGCCCGCGACGGAAATCGTCTTACCCGAGCCCATGAACAGGCCCGTGCCGATCGCGCCGCCAATGGCAATCAGCTGAATGTGGCGGTTTTTCAGCGTGCGCTGAAGCTTTTCGCCGCCCTGGCGCGGCTCGCCGTGTTCGATGTTCTCGACTGTCATCGTTGTTCCTTCTGCCTGCTCCCGCCCCACCTGGGACGTTTTGCGCGGTCTTTGCGCGCTCTCGCGAAGCGCTTGACTCTCCAACGCTACCGCACGGGCACGCTCATGACCGAATCTAGATCCCCACATGGCAGAAGGGCCGCATTCAAGTTAGGTTTGCCTTATGACGCTAAATTCGACGCGTTCGACGGGCGAGACCTCGTTCCCCCTGATCTCCGTGGCCATGATCCCGACCGAGCGGGCGGCGCGCTACGGCAAGCAGCTCGTCAGCCACATGGGACACAAGATCACCGGCTTCTGGGACGAGGAAGCGAGCAGCGGATACCTACTGTTCGACCGCGAGGGTCCGGTCCTGGGGCGCTTCGACGTCGTCGCGTCGGCATCTAATCTGAGGCTTGAGCTGCGCACGGAGCCCGAGCGCGCTGATCGCCTCGAATTCATCGTCGGCATCCACCTGGCGCGTTTCGGCGCGCGCGACAGCCTCGCCATTTCGTGGGAGCGCACCGACGGCAGCGACGGTTCGACGCAGGGCCCACTCACCCCCGAAGAGGTCGAGGCCCGCGCCCGCGCCAAGAAGGCAGCCCGCGAGGCGGAGCGTGAGGCCGCTGAGCGTGAGGCCGCTGAGCGTGAGGCCACCGATCATGTGGCAGCAGAACAAGAGGCCTCGGAACGGTAAAGCGCAGCTCACGACGCAGTCGGCACGCGCCGGGAGGCGTTGCGCTACTTGCGCATGTAATGCACTAGTTAGCCAGGCATTGCACTAGCTACTATCCAGTGCAACGCTCCCCCATCTAGTGTTTTGCTCCTTCAACTAGTGCAATGCTTGCCCACTCACACAGTGGAGTAAACACGGCGGCCTCATCAATTTCGCATGCAATTCCCCGACGGCCACACACAGCACCACCTCAAAAACCGCATGATTTCAACGTTCTGACTTCAAAAGTTGAAGTACACACAGGGGAATTGCATGCGAAATTTGGGAGCGCTGACGCCCGCTCCCCGCCCACGTCAATACAGCTCCCCATCATTCGGCACCGGGAGGCATTGCACTACTTTCGCCAGCATTGCACTACTTAGCAGGGCATTGCACTAGCTACTATCCAGTGCAATGCTCCCCCATCTAGTGCATTGCTCCTTCAACTAGTGCAACGCTTCGAAGTCACAAGCTCCACCATGGTTCGCACAGCAACTCCCACACCGGGCATTACACCTCTTACGGGACGCTGCACCCGATCAGAACGGGTGCACTGCCCACGGATCGGGTGCAGCACCTACGCGCACAAGCCCCACCGCGGCGAACGTCCGGCGGCCCGCAGCCAACACCGCGCCACCGTCCCCACACTCACCAATTCCGCACGTAATTCCCTGACGGCCACACGCAACAACACCCCAGAAACAGCAGAATTTCAACGTTCTGACTTAAAATGTTGAAGCACCCACGGGGGAATTACGTGTGAAATTTGGGAGACACACCCGGACGGACACTCAGCTCACCATCCGTGAACCGCACCGCCAACAAACAACCCCTGCGGGCGTGAGGCCGCGGGAGTGCAAAGTCTGGCAACACGCTAACTACGAGTCACTTGCGGCGGAATGCCGCAACGACGGAACCTCGACGACACCAGCAGATGCCGCAACGACGCCAACCCTCCGCAGCCAACGACCCTGACGTCGAAAGGACGGCACTCCGCCGACACCAGCAGGTGCCGGGAGCTCGCAAGCCTAGACGCTCAGCGGCCCTCGAGGTAGGTCTTCGCCGCGGCCAGGACCTGTTCCCACATGCCGATCGCGTCCTCGTACGCCTGGCGGGCCTCGGCCTCGTCGTCGGAGACCGACGCCAGACCCGACTCCTCCACGTGGATGGCGACGCCGCCGCGCTCCTCGGACAGGGAGACCTCAATGCGGGTCGCGTACTCGTCGGGCAGCTCGTCGTCGGCCAGCGGGTACCAGCGGAAGGCGACGACATCCATCGGATCCTCGTCGGCCTTTTCGATCAGCCAGTCGCCGGCGTCCGGGTCGCTCACGCGATAAATTCCGTCATCCCCGAGGCTCACCTCGTGGTCACCCAGCGGGCCGTCATTGACCCACCAGCCCGGCTCCGACACGAGCGCCCACGCGGCCTCAATGTCGCAGTCCACGACCATGTCGGTCTCAACGCGATCCAGGTCGTCCTCAACGTCGGCGTCAGAAGTCATGTCAAAGAAGCTCATGCATCAACGGTACCGGCTCGGGCGCTCCCAGGCACGCGAATGGACACCCGAACGGGAGCACATTCGCGCATGTCAGCGTGCACGAGGCATTGGGACGCCGCGTTTGCGCACATTCGGCGAGGCCGTGGCCGGCCCGCGGGGAAGCGGGAGTGGGCCACGGCCTCGTTGAGGGGAGGGCGATCAGCCGAGACGCGTGATGCGGTAGCGCCAATCCACGGGACCGGCCTCGAGGGTCTCGACGCGGTAGTGCTGCTCGGAGTCCTGAAGGTGCGCAAACAGCGGCTCGGGCTGGTGGGGCGCGCAGATCTGGATGTTCTCGCCGACGGGCAGGTTGTCGACCGCGGCGAAAAGGACCGCGTGGCGTACGACGCGGGGAATCGAGTGGATGACCAGCTCGTCCGCGCCGGGACGGTGGATGACACCGGCACCAGCCGCGTGGGCCTTGCCGTGAGCATGCCCGTGGCCTCCTCCGTGTCCGCCGCAGCCGCAGCCGCCAGCGGTGGAGGTCATGGGCTCGGCAGCCATCTCGTGGGGGCGCTCGGCGGGGGCTTCGGCGGCCTGCGCGCCATGCCCGTGGCCACCGCCATGGCCGTGGCCCTGTCCACCGCAGCCGCAGCCTCCACCACGCTGGTCAGGAGCCTGCTCGGCGGGAGCCGGAGCCTGCTCAGCGGCAGCGCGCTCCTTCTTACCCTCGCCGCCGCAGCCGCACCCGCAGCTGCCGTCCTCGGAGGGGACGGTGTTGGCGTCGACCAGCTTGAACATCTGACGGTCAGTCATGTCTTTTCCTTATCTGTCGGCCCGAAAGGCCATTTCGGCATACCTCACCCAGTGTAGGCACGCCTCAGCCGCGCCCGCGCGTTCACTTGATGAGGAACTCAGCCTCGACCTCGACGCTCACGTTGAGGGGCAGCGCGGCGACGCCGACGGCGCTGCGCGCGTGCTGGCTGCCGAAGATCTCGCCGAACAGCTCGGAGGCGCCGTTGATGACGTCGGCCTGGCCGTAGAAGTCGGGGCGCGAGGACACGAATCCCACGACCTTCACGACGCCCGCGAGGTTGTCGATGCCGCCCGCTGCTGCGGCGGCTGCGGCCAGGGCGTTGAGGGCGCACACGCGTGCGGCGTCCTTGGCGTCCTCGGGGTCCGCGCCGTCCTCGCCGACCGCGCCGATGCACACGGGCTCGCCGTTCACGACGGGGATCTGGCCGGAGGTACGCACGACGCCACGGTCGATGACGGCCGGCACGTACGCGGCGACGGGGGTGGCGACGGCGGGCAGTTCGAGGCCGAGTTCGGCGAGCTTCTCGGAGGGGAGCATGTGAGGTCCTTTCGTTCTTATTGACGAGGCCGGGGCCTCGTCCTCCTGTTCCAGTTTAGTTGCGCTGATCCCGGGGGTGGTGAGCGAGGGTGCGGGCGTGAGATACCGGCCGAGGCCTCGGCGAGGAAGAGTAAGCGCAGGTATAGGCGTGCGCCCCGCGTGTCGACAATCACGCGGGGCGCACTATTCAGGAAGCCTCAGCCCTGGGGAGCGGCCGGGGCTGACCGCCCTGACCCGGACCGCCCGCCGGGGGCTGACCGCCAGTCGGCGGCTGGCCACCCTGTCCCGGACCGCTGACCGGGGGCTGTCCGCCCTGGCCACCGGGGCCCATCCCCATGCCGCCGCCCTGGCCGGCGGTCGCCTCTGTGGCAGTGCCGTCGACGCTCACCGTGTAGGTGGAGCCGTTGGTCATGCCGGAGGTCGAGTAGATGACGTTACCGAAGGCCTTCAGCGAGGTGTAGGTGCCCAGGACGGAGCCGGAGGAGTCGGTGATCGTCACCGTGGATCCAGCGGAGCCGGTCGCCGAGGCGGAGACCCAGCCCTGGCCGTCGGTCGTGGTCGGGGTCTCCACCATCTCGTTGGTGGCGAAGGCGATAACCGTGCCGCCCGTGATGCTCATGGCGCCGTTGCTGTCCAGGGCACCGTTCGCGCCGGACGCCGGGCCGTAGACGGTCGTCGTTCCGCCGCTGATGGTCAGCGAGCCGTTGGAATCGAGGCCGTCGCCGTTCGCGTTGACGGTCACGGTTCCACCGGTGATGGTGAGCTGCTCGCCGGTGTCCTCCATCGAGCCGCCGCCGTCAGCCATGCCTCCGGGGCCCATCTGCTGGGTGGTCGTGGTGGTATCGGTGGTGGTCGAATCCGAGCTGGACTCGGCGACAGCGGCCAGGCCGGCCTCGACCGTGATCGAACCCGAGGCGTTGATGCCATCGTCGCTCGAGGTCAGGTCAACGGTGCCGTCGGAGATCGTGATGAGGCCGCCCTCGAGGGCCTCGTTCGACTGCGTGACGGTCACGGTTGCGCCGTCCAGGACGGCCGCAACCTCGGTGTGCACGCCATCGTCGCCGGAGGCAGCGCTGATCGTGCCGGAGCTCAGGCGCAGGGCGCCATTGGAGTGGATGGCGTCATCCCCGGCGTCGATGGTGGTCACTCCGCCGTCGACGATGATGTAGGTCTGCGCCTTGATGCCCTTGGCCGAGCCCGTGGAGGGCTTGCCGGCCGAGGCGCCGCCGCCCGAGGTGATCGACAGGGTGCCGCCGGTGATGATCGCGTCGGTGTACGCGTCGATGCCGTCGCCGCCCGAGGTCAGGGTGACGGTGCCGTCCACGATGGACACGTAGCCCTTGGTTTTGTCGTTGTCCTGGTCGGACTTGAGGGCGTCGCCGCCGGAGTTCACGGTGACGGTGCCGCCGGCAATCGTCAGGGAGTCCTTACCGCGCAGGCCATCATCCGAGGCGGTGGCGTTGATCGTGCCGCTCAGGACGTACAGGTCGTCCTTGGAGGTGATCGCGTCCGAGGCGCCGGAGGTGACGTTGAGGGTGCCCGAGCCGGTGATCGTCAGGTCCATGTCGGCGTAGATCGCGGCGTTCGCGTCCTCGGTGCCGGTGTAGGTGCCGTCGGTGATCGTCGAGGTGCCCTCGAGGGACAGGACGAGGTCGTCGCCGCTGGTCGCCTCGATCGCGGCGCCCGCAGGCGAGGTGATGGTCGCATTGTCGAGGATCAGGACGACCTGGTCCTCAGCTCCTGCGGCCACGACGACCTTGCCAGTGAAGGATCCGCTGAGCTTGTAGACGCCGGCCTTGGAGATGGTCAGCACGCCGTCGCTCACGCTCACGGCGTCGGACGAGGAGGTCGCGGTCATTCCGCTCAGCGTCACGTCGACAGCGTCCGAGGCCTTCCAGTCGCCGTCCTTCACGTAGGAGGCCTTCGCGTTCGAGGCCAGGGCATCGGCCGCGGTGGGCGGCGCAGTCGTGTCGCCGTTGGTTCCGGAGGCCGCGACGACAGCGGTCGCGCTCGTCGCGGTGGAGCCGGAGGAGGTGACGCCCGAGGCACCGCAGGCGCCCAGCGCCAGCGTTCCGACGAGGGCGATCGCGCCGATCGTCCGGGCGGGGGTCATGATCTTCTTCAGGGCTTTCATTGATTCATCTCTTTCATGCAATTTAGGCTTATGTTTCATATGCTTGGCGCTTGCGTTTTGCGCGCGTTCGAAACCGTGAGGGCCGATGTGGCAAAACCGGAGGGGCGGCGTGGCGTCGTCCGCGCATGGTGGTCGCCTGCGCGTGGTGTCCGCCTGCTTGACAGCCAGCAGCCCGATGGCCATCTGCATGACGCCCGTCAGGCCACCATCGCGAGGGGCGCCTCGCGGCTCAGCTCGGGGACCTCCACGTATTCGTGAAAGTACCGGTCCAGCGTGCGGTGCCACTTGTTCGCGGGCAGGTGGTGCATGGCGGCCATCGCGGTCCCGTACTTGGAGATTGTCACGGGTCGCACTCCGCCCTCCCACAGGAGGTGGTCGACGATCGAAGGGGTCGCGCCCGACTTCGTTTCGATGATGACCAGGTCGGGGCGGGCAACCTCGGTGCCGTCCGTGCGCAGCGAGCGCCACTTCAAGTCGGTGTCCACCGTCGCGCGTCCCACGCCACCGGGCAGGAGCAGAGTGTTTCGCTCGTACGATCCGGTCAGCACCGGCTCAAGGGCAGGCACCAGGTGACCGTACCCCGTCTTCTCGACCTTGCCAGCCACCCACGTGCGGCGCTCACCCGCGAGAGGAGCCCCGGCCTCGTCCCAAGAGATCGGCATCCGCTTCTTGACGGTCACGCCGCGCGGGCCGCGGGTCTTCACCTCTAGGAAGGACGCGCCGGACGAGAGGTAGGAGCGGGTGCGGACCTTGAAGCGGCGGCGGCGCTTGAGCGCGGTCAGCAGGTACGAATCCATGTCGGGCGTGTCGTAGTAGGTGGACGCGTAGCCCTGGGACACCTGGCCGTCGATCTGCAGGACCTTCGTATCCTCAGGGAGGCGGCTCAGAATCGCCGAGGCCGTGGCCGCGTCCAGCGCGTACTTGCGGTCCACTCGGGTCAGCATCGCCGCGCGCTTATTCAGTTCATCGAGGCCGATCGCGTCGAGGTCGGCGAGAATCGAGTTCAGGGTGGCGTTCATGAGTCGTGTCCTTCGTAGAGGTTGGCTGCTGGGTGGCGGTGTCTGCTGGCGGGTCGGCGAGGCCGGCGTTTCAGGCCGGCGGGTCAGGCGACCTTCGAGCGAACGTCCACGAGAGTCAGGTCGTTCACGAGGTCGAGCTTGACGACATTCACCGACGCGACGGACGCGCCGAGGCGCTGCTCCAGGGCGGCCTTCAGCTCGGCGGGGTCAGCGATCGCGCGATCCAGCTGGACGGTCTGCGAGGTGTAGCGGCCGAAGACCAGCTTCGAGTCCCCGAAGGCCAGAGCCACGAGGATCAGGGCAATGAGGCCACCGAGCAGCGGGGTCACCGCCGAAGACATGCCCGTCAGCAGGCCGAGGGCCAGCGACGCGAAGTAGTAGGCGATCTCCGTCTGCGAGATCTGATCCGAACGCAGTCGGATGATCGAGAGAACACCGAAGAGGCCGAGGCCAAGGCCCGCGCTCACGGTCGAGTTCGCGAGAATGATCGTGACGGCGAGGACGCCGACGTTCACACCGAGGAAGGCTGCGACCAGGTCGGCACGGCGGTGCCGTGGGAAGTAGAGGCCGAACACGAGGGCGGCCATGGCAACCAGGTCAATGGCGATCAGGATCAGGGCGGTCATTGGGATCTCCTTTTGTCGATGCACCAATTTCCCCACGCGACCCTGTGAAGAACCTATGAAGCTCTCATATTTCTCATATGACTTTTGGGAGTATTGCTGTGTGGCGCCGCTAGTGTTTCGGGCGCCGGAGGACCCGGCCAGGCCCTGCCGCCACCCACGGGCACCGCAGCCAGAACTCCTCATCCGCGTCTAGGCGCCACATGCGCGACAAAATTCGCCCTGCTCGCCTCCATCAGCGCCCACGCGCGAAAAAGTTCGCCCAGCGCACACAAAACACCCCAAAATCGGCCTTTTTTCGCCTGCTGGGCGAATTTTTTCGCGGTTTGGCCCAGAATCCACTCCTGCTGGGCGAATTTTTTCGCGCCGATGGGGCCACAGCCGCCTCACAACACCTGCCGACCGCCTTGCCTGAAACCGACGACATCAATGCTCGCGGATCACTACCGCGAGATGAAACCACTGACACCTTTGCTCGCAGAAAAAGAGCGCTTCCAGGCCATTTTTCACCCGCAAAGGCGTCACCGGTTTCAGACACCCCTCCCCAACCGCCCACAAAGGCGCTGCCGGTTTCACGAACTCTCATCAATGTCCCAACAGAGTTGCCCCCGGGATCACCCCGCCAGGCGCTACACCCACAGCACAAACCTTGCGTGGCGTGCGCACATGCCACAACGCCGGTGGCACACTGGCCACATGACTGACACCCCCACTCCTGAAGCCCGCACGAACGAGCCGGCCCAGGCCTCGTCCCTCCCGTCCCTGGCGGTTACCGGCGCATCCGGGAACGTCGGAGGTACCACCGCCCGACTCGTGTCCGAGCGCGGCCTGCCCCTGCGCCTGCTCGCGAACACGCCGTCGCGAGCGCCCGAGCTGCCGGGTGCCGTCGCGGTGAAGTGCTCGTACGAGGACACACTCACGACGCGCGGCGCACTGGAAGGTGTTGACATCCTCTTCATGGTGTCCGCGCCCGAGAGCGAGGACCGCCTGGACAAGCACCTCGCTTTTGTCGACGCGGCGGCCGCCTCCGGTGTGCGTCATATCGTGTACTTGTCGTTCATGAACGCGGCGCCCGACTCGACGTTTACGCTGGCGCGCACGCACTTCCACACGGAGGAGCACATCAAGGCGTCGGGCATGACGTACACGTTCTTGCGCGATAACTTCTACGCGGACTTTTTCGTGGCGCTGCCGGACGAGGAGGGCCGCATCCTCGGACCCGCGGGCGACGGGCGCGTGGGCGTGGTTGCGCGCGAGGACGCGGGGCGCGTGGCCGCCGGGGTCTTGGCGGATCCGGGGCGTTACGAGAATCAGACTCTCGACGTGACGGGCCCCGAGGCCCTCACCCTCGACGAGATCACCGCGATCCTCACCCGCGTGTGGGGCCGGCCCGTCACCTACGTGCGCGAAACCGTCGAGGAGGCGTACGAGTCTCGCAAGAAGTGGCCGGCCGCCCAGTGGGAGTACGACTCGTGGGTGTCGACCTACACGTCGATCGCGCGCGGCGAGATGGACGTCGTCTCCACGACCGTGCGCGACGTGACGGGCCGCGATCCGCTCACCTTCGAGGAGGTCGCCCGGGCGGCGCTCGCATCGAACCGCTGACCGTCGCGGTTTTTGGCTTTGTTGCCCCCGGCTTCGCTTCTCTTCTCAGGGACGAGGCCGGGGTTGCGCCTTGTGGGCGCACTTGCCACTGCGGGACCCTCATCGGTTTCAACACAGCAGACCAATCTGTCAAACCACTTATTTCCTCAAAAGCATGTAGAGTGAAAGACTGTCAAGCCACAAAGGGGTGAGAGCTACGGCCGGATAGCCGCCATCAGGGATCTCGCTCCCCGCCCACCACGAGAAAGTCCTCAACATATGGAAGCGACACCACATCACGAGTTCAGCGGGCTCTACACATCGGAGCCCCAACTCACGCGAGCGTTGGCTGCAGAATTCCGCCACGATCCGCAAGCGACTGAGCGCTACTTCTCGTCTCTGTTGGGCGTGAAGCTCGGCGAACTGACCGATGTAGGGTGCGAAGAAGATCAGCGCGTGGACATTCTTCTGGAGTTCGAACACTCGACCATTGCCATTGAAGCCAAGATTGACCACGCCATCAGCGAGGATCAACTAGAGAGAGAATCGAAAGTCGCCGATTACCTGATGCTCCTCCTCCTCGACGCTGATGATGCTGCGGAACACCGAGATCAGGTTGCTCACGTTCTAACCTGGAAAGAAGTACTCTCCGAGTTCCCAGACGCTCGCGTTCTACTGTCAGACGTCGAGTCTATCTCCGCATTGAAGGTCCAGGTGGAGCGGGTACTGCGCAAAACGCTGAGAAATATGACGATCCCAGACGGGTGGTACCTCGAAGTCAATCGCGGGGATTCAGGAATGCCCGGAATCACTGTCGAGTCACCAGAGCTTCCTAACGGCGATTGGCTGTGCGGACAGATTCAGGTAATCGGACGGGAGATGCCATTGTCCTTCAACGATGTCCACCTCGAGTACTACGCTGGAACCCACGTTGAGGAAACTGACGAGTGCTATCCACCCTTGGATTCAAACGACGTACCATCGTGGGTAACAAACGCTCGAGTGCTCTATGAGACCGTGTTGGAGGGGGATCCCAGCACATTCGATCTCAAAACCAATAAGCCTGGCACCTCGCAACGACCTCTCGGGCAACTCCGTAAAGATCTCACGATGAAGTACCTGGCAGATGCTCCCTGGCTTGCCCAGGGATACATCGATACGGCCATCGGCGTCCGAGCACACCCCAAACCAATCTCCGAGATCGATGACCTTGCAGATACGGCGATGCGTCTCTTCACAACCTGGTTCGACGCTCTCGAACAACAATCACATGAGTAAGGACATGGCCGAGCCTCAGACCTCTGCATTGCCTGAGTTCTCGCCCTGACCACGAGTGCAGCCGATTTACACAGGTGGGGGCTCCCATTTGGGAGCCCCCACCCATCTACAGCAGCATCACAACCTCAGTAGGCCAACCCCTTCGGCTGCTCCGCCAGGACGGCGCTGCCCGGGTTGACGACCTCGAAACCGTTGGCCTTGTAGGCCTCGTAGTCGAAGTTTTCGCATTCGTCGTACCCGATGCGGTGGTACTCATAGAAGCCGTCCCAGTCCTCGTACCCGGACCCGAGCGACGACTCGAGGAACGCGTCGGCCATGGCCATCGCGGTGCGCGGGGCGACGTAGAAGGCGCCCATGGCGAGCAGGTTCGCGTTGTTGGCGGCGGCGCAGCGGCGCGCGGCGGGCACGGACTCGCACACGGCAGCGTGTACGTGGGGGCACTTGGAGGCGGCGATGTGGATGCCCATGCCGGTGCCGCAGAACGCGAGGGCGCGTTCGAACTTGCCTTCGGCGATCTGGGCGCCGAGCGCGAAGCCGACGCGGTGATACATGGGCGCGGTGTCGGTGTCGGGCGTCAGGTCGGTGACGGTCCAGCCTCGCTCCTCGAGGTGGGCTTTGACGGCTTCCTTGAGGGGGTACCCGGCGAAGTCGGCGCCGACGACGACGTGCTTGTCTTTAGCTGTCAGCATGCGCGTGTCCTTTCCTGAGTTTGCGCAGTTTGGAGAAGGAGAAGAGGCCCTCGTTCATGCAAATGACGAGCAGCAGCACGCCACCCCAGATGAGAGGCCTGTAGAAGTTGGAGATATCGGGGAACATGTTCAGGCCGGAGGAGAGGACCTGGAGCATGAGGATGGACAGGAGGACGCCGCTCAGGCGCCCGGATCCGCCGTTGGGGTTGACGCCGCCGAGGACGACGATGAGGACGGTGAGCAGCGTGTATGAGGCGCCGTAGTCGGCTTTCGCGGAGTTGTAGTTCGCGAGCATGACGATGCCCGCCATGGCCGCCATGACACCGGAGAGCACGTAGGTGCGGATCAGCAGGCTCTTGACTTTCAGGCCCGAGAAGCGCGCCGCGGTGTCGTTCGTGCCGAGCATGAGGATCGTGGTCCCAAAGCCCGTGAAGGCGACGATGGCTCCCGCGACGGCCGCGCACACGAGGAACACGACGAGGGGGATGGGGACGAGGCCGGCCACCTTCCCCGTGAACACGGCTCCGAACGCTGCGGGGACGCCGGAGACGGGTTTGCCTTGGGTGAGGATGAGGGCGACACCGCCGAAGAGCTCGAGGGTGCCGAGGGTGGCGAGGATGGGTGGGATCTTCAGGACAGCGACGAGCGTGCCGTTGATGAGTCCGCACACGACCCCGACCGCCAGGGCGACGCCCAGGGCGATGAGGGTGGCCATGCTCATTGACGAGGGGGTGACGGCCGGGCCGAGCATCGAGCGCAGCGTGAGGGCCGCGCAGATCGAGGTGACGTTGGCGATGGCGACGACGGACAGGTCGATGCCGGCGGTGAACATGGTGAACATGACGCCCAGGCTCATGAGGCCAAATTCGGGGAATTGGACGGCCATCGACTGCCAGGTGCGCACGGCGAAGAAGGGGCCGGGGCGCACGGCGGCGAAGAAGATGAGCAGGAGGAGGAAGACGATGATCAGTCGCGTCATGTAGCTGTCCTTTTTGAGGAAAGCGAGGCGCGGGGAGGCGAGAAGCGTTGACATGTGGTCCTCCTAGTGTGCGTTACGGCGGGCGCGCATGACCTGAAGCGCGGAGACGCCGGTTCCCACGATGATGAGCAGGCCCAGGGCGAAGCCCTGCCAGAACGTCGGGATTCCCATGAGGATCATGGAGTTTTGGACGATGACGATGAGCAGCGTGCCGAGCATGACGCCCGTGAGAGAGCCCTTGCCGCCGGTGATCGCGGTGCCGCCCAGGACGACGGCCGCGATGACCATCATTTCCATGCCGAGCAGGTTGGTGGGGTGCATCTGTCCCATGGAGCAGGTGCGGACCATGCCGGCCAGGGCGGCGATGATGCCGACGAGGACGTAGAGCCAGAACTTGGTGGCGCGCACCTTGAAGCCGACGCGGGCGGCCGCACTCTCGTCGCCGCCGAGGGCGAAGAGGGAGCGTCCGAACATTGTGTAGCGGGTGACGAAGAAGGCCACCGCGACGACCGCGACGAGGATCAGGAAGGACACAGGCATCGAGGACTGCAGGCCGGAGCTTTCGTTGCGGGCGACGAAGAGGGACGCGGACCCGAAGGAGCGCATGGACTCGGGGATCGTGTTGATCTGCACGGATTTGAGCGCGCCCTGCATGACGCCGTTGAAGACGTTGGCGGTGCCTAGGGTGATGATCAGGGTGGGCACGGTCAGCCTCGACGTGAAGATGCCGTTGAATGCGCCGAGGACCGCGCCGAGGGCGGCGGCAATCAGGAAGGGCACGATGACGGGCCCGTTCCACCCGTTGTCGACAAGGACTTTCGTGGTCACGTAGACCGCGAGGGAGGCCAGCGCCGGGAAGGACACGTCGATGCCGCCGGAGAGGAGGACGAGGTGCGCGGCGACGGCGAAGAGGCCGGGGACCACCATCGCGCCGGCCAGGTCGACGAGGTTGTTAGCCGTGAAGAACTGGCCGGATCGCGCCTGGATAACGAGGGTGAGCGCCGCGATGACCAGGAACACCCAGAATTCGTTGGCGCGCAGGACTTTCGTGATGAGTCGGGGCATTAGATCTCTCCCCCTTCGGTCGACGAGGCCGGGGCCTGGTCTTCGGACAGGAGCCGGGTCAGTTCGGCCTCGGTGAGGGTGTCGGGGTTGATCGGGTCGCTCAGGTGCCCGGCTCGCATGATGGCGATGGTCGAGCAGTTGGTGAGCACTTCGGCGATGTCGTCGGAGATTATGATGACGGCCATGCCTTGCGCGGCGAGTTCGCGCAGGATCGAGTGGATCGTGAATTTGGAGCCGATGTCGACGCCGACGGTGGGCCCGTTGAGGATGAGGACGGAGGGCTTGGTGGCGAGCCACTTGGCCAGGACGACCTTTTGCTGGTTGCCGCCCGACAGTGTGTTGACGGCGTTGGCGGGGTCGGGGGTGACGACGTCGAGGCGCTTCACCCACTTCTTCTCTTCGTCGCGGATGGCTTTCTTGTCGATGAATCCGAGGGCCTTGGTGAAGAATTCCATTTCGGAGATCGTGATGTTTTCGCCGATCGAGCGCGAGAGGAAGAGGCCTTCGGTGAGTCGGTCTTCGGGGACGTAGGCGATGCCGGCTGCGATCGCGTCGCGCACGCCTCGCAGGGTGACGTCTTGGCCTGTGACGCGGATGCGCCCACAGTCGAGGGGGAGCATCCCGAAGAGGGACATGGCGAGTTCGGTGCGTCCGGAGCCGAGGAGTCCGGTGATGCCAAGGATTTCGCCGGGTCGCACACTCAGGGTGGCGTCGGCGAAGGCGCCGGCAACGGTTGCGCCCTCGACCTGGAGGATCGGGGCGTCGGTGATGTCGCCGGGCTGGTAGCGCTCCTCGTCGAAATCGCGCCCGGTCATGTGGCGGGCGAAGCTGGCGCGGTCGAGCTCTTCCTTCGGGCAGGTGATGACCTTGTGTCCGCTTCTCAGAATGGTGAAGCGTTGCGCGATTTCGAAGACTTCTTCGAGCTTGTGGGACACGAAGAGGATCGCGATGCCGCTCGATTGCAGGTCGGCGACGATGTTGAAGAGGGCGCGCACTTCCTTCTTGGTGAGGGCGGTCGTGGGCTCGTCCATGATGATGAGCTTCGCGTCGCCCATGAGTGCGCGGCTGATGGCGACGAGCTGTTTGTCGGCGACGGAGAGGTTGCCGACGAGTTCGTCGAGGTCGACCTCGAAGCCGATTTTGGCGACGGCTTCGCGGGCGACTTCGCGCATGCGCGAGCGGTTGACGAGGCGGCGTCCGGCGGCGACTTCGCTGCCGAGCGCAATGTTCTCCATGACGGAGAGGTTGGGGAAGATGGAGAAGTCCTGGTAGATGACGCGTACGCCCGCGTCGATGGCGTCGGCGGGTGTCAGTCGCGTGAAGTCGCGGCCCCCGATGGAGACCGTGCCCTGTTCGGGGGTGTGGACTCCGGAGATGACTTTGATGAGGGTGGATTTACCCGACCCGTTTTCTCCAGCGAGGCAGTGGATTTCTCCGGGTGCGATGTCGAGGTCGATGTCGACCAGGGCTCGCACGCCTGCGAAGGATTTGCTGACGTGTCGTACCGCCAGCACTGGGGTGTCCATGTGGGTCCTTTCCGACGCGTGGGCCGACCCGGGACCGCCCCTCACGCGGCGGTGTGGCGCTGGTGGGGGGGTGCGGTGCGCGAGCGTCAGTGCACGCGCTGGGGTGGCCCGGCCACGGCCTCGTTCATTGGGACGAGGCCGTGGCGCGCGGGTGGTCGTGTGCGGTGAATCGGTTAGAAGCCGAGGGAGTCGACGTTGTCCTTGGTGATCTGGATCCAGCCGTTGCCTTCGAGGACCTTGGTGGAGCCTTGCGAGAAGTGCATGGATTCGTATCCCTTGACGCCGAGGTTGACGCCGTCTTCGATCTTTTCACCGTTGAGGATCTTGGTGGCCAGGGATGCCATGGCGTAGCCGGCGTCCGCAGGGTCCCACAGGGTCAGGGTGTGGACGGAGCCGTCCTTGAGGATCTGGGCGTTGGCGGCGGGCATGCCCGTGCCTGCGGTGAAGACTTTGCCTTTGAGGCCGAGTTCTTCGATGGCGCGGGCGGTGCCGGGCGCGTCGAAGGAGGAGGTGCCGAGGATGCCCTTGACTTCGGGGTACTTCTTGAGGACTTCCTTGGCGGTCTGGTAGGCGGTTTCACCGTTGTCCTGGGACTCGACGCGGGGCTCGGCTTCGAGCAGCGTCATCTTGGGGTACTTCTCCTTCTGGTGGGCGACGGCACCGTCTGCCCATTCGTTGTGGGAGGCGTTGGTGACGTGGCCGACCATGGTGGTGTAGACGCCTTCTTCACCCATGGCTTGGGCGAGGTTGTCCATGATGAACGCGCCGTATTCGCTGTTGTTGAAGGCTTCGATGTCGTACATCGTGTTCTGCTGGGAGGCGCCTTCGTGGGTGACGACGACGATGCCGGCGTCCATGGCCTGCTTGAGGACGGGTTCGATGGCACCTGGGTCGACGGGGACGACGCAGATGGCGTCGACGCCTTGGGCGATGAGGTCTTGGATGACCTGGGCCTGCATGGTGGCGTCGGTTTCAGCGGGGCCTTTCTGGAAGGCGTTCATGCCGGTGTCTTCGGCGTACTTCTTGACGCCGGTTTCCATGCGGACGAACCAGGGGTTGGTGGCGTCCTTGGGGACGACGGCGATCGTGTAGTTGCCGTCTCCGCCGCCCTTCGCGGCGGGGCTGGATGAGGATTGTGCGGTGTCGCCGGGGGTGCAGGCGCCGAGGGCGAGGGCGCATGCGGATGCGGCAACGAGGGCTGTAGCTGCGAGGCGGGGCTTCATGGGAGTCTCCTCTGTGTGGGTCAACGTCGGTGTTGAGGTCGTGGTTGTGCGGCGGCTCTGCTGTGTTGCGGTGGTGCCTGGCGTGTCCGTCTTCGTTGCTGGACCTGCCCTGCGGTGCCGCGTGTGCGGTGCTGCTGCGTGCCGGGTGCTCCCGTCCTTGGGGGCGCGTCGGCGTGCCCCCAATCCTAGGACACACGGGTGGTGGCGTTCACTTTCCGGATCCGTGTGGGACGAGGCCGGGGCGGGTTTTTGGGGTGTGGTTGCGGCGGTTTTGGGCTGATTTGTCAGACCAGTGACGTCATAGTACTAATCGAATTGAGACGTACTGAATTCGTTAAGCACGGTCCACTACTCACGCAGCAAACCATCTGCACAACCGTTCAGTGAATCGCGTCATATGTGCACATCTGAGCGGTGAAGGGGCAGCGCCTAACCGGCTACCACGCAGGATAAGACGCTCCCCATACCTGCGAAAAGTTTAGTACGGCTTACAACGCGGACGAACGCCCTTGTTGATCTTCTTTGCCAAATCAATCAGCTCCTTGGGATTTCCTCGGCGCCATCCATGAGCAACCGCCCACTCAGCCATCTTCTTCGGAGGAAGAATGACCCCCTCATCATGTAGACGAAGCAGAGGCCGAACCACATCTCTCTTGTCACGGCCCGCAGAGATCGTGTTGTTATGGTTGATCATCTGGGTTATCCGCTCGAGCGCATCAACAATTGTCGGGGTGAGCTCAGCTTCAGGCTCAAGCCCAGGGAGAGGACCGCGATCCACAACCGGCTCAAACGTGTGAACGATTTCAGCGTTCACTTCCTGGGCCCAGGTCTCCAAAGGACTCGACCACTGGACGACCGCTAGTGCTGTCACCCCCATTGCTCCAGCTGGATACGCCAGATTCTCAGCATCGGGATACATCGCAAGAACAGGGCCATTCACGCGGTGCACATCTTTCCCTACCGCGATCATAAGATCCACTCCGTCATGTTTCGATTGTTCCTGTAGGAACTCGTTGTTATTGAGGATTCCCCTCTGCGCGACCCATAATGTGAGCATTTGCCCTGCATGCACATGCTGGCGTGCCCACCGCAGTGCCACTTTGGCACCTTCTTCAGTATGGTCCGAAATAGCGCAGGGATAATCGATCATTCTCGCAAACATCGTGGTAACTACCTCCGATTTGTCGTCATCATGCTGTGTCTTCAATCGGCGCGAACAGGATTCAGGTCCTTGAAACTTGAGGAGAGCCACCATCTTCGACAACTCATCCCCGTAGCCCTAGCCGACATACAACACGTTAAGGAGGGGCATGCTCATCTGCGTCCAAGCCCGGTTCATGTAGGCCATCGACGACAAGGATCGGCCCTGGACTCCCCACCGTGAGGTGAGTAGCGGAACCGGTCATATTGCATACAACAATACCCTTAAACAACGCGGGTACCACAGCGAGCGCTAGGACCATCGTCACCTAAATACTCTCCTCGTACCCCACCCGCGACGCTACCTAGCTTGTGTGTCGTAGATTACCCGCTATTCTTGGTCGCATGACTGCTGCGCGCGACGACGACTTCATGGCACTGCCCGGTATGGAAGCGGATTCCACCGACACCCACCACGCTCGGGAACGTTTGTCAGATGACACCGACCCCCGCTCGGCAAACACCTCGTCGAACACCTCACCAAACGCCTCCTCGAAGTCCGCTCTCGATGCCCTGCTGGACGAGTACCGTGCTCGCGCGAAGAGCGAGCGCGAGAAGGGCATGCTCTTTGAGGAGCTGACGCGCCAGTTCCTGCTCCATGACGCGCGTTTCGCGCACCAGTTCAAGGAGATCTGCCTGTGGAGCGAGTGGCCGGAGCGCCGCACGGGCGACACGGGCATCGACCTGGTAGCGATCCCCGCCCGCGACGGAGAGGGCCCGGTCGCCATCCAGTGCAAGTTCTACGCGCTGGGTCACCGCATTCAGAAGGCGGACATCGACTCGTTCCTGTCGGCGTCGGGCAAGGAGCCGTTCGGCCACCGCATCGTCGTGGATACGTCGGGCGCGCCGTGGGGCAAGAACGCGCAGGACGCGATCGAGGGCCAGCAGATCCCGGTTTCTCGCATCACGCTGGCGGATCTGCGCGATTCGGACATCGATTGGCGCACGTATTCGCTGGGGTCGACGCAGGCGCCGAAGACCCGCGAGCGCAAGGTTCCGCGCGACCATCAGGTGCGTGCGCGCAGCGCGGTGATGTTGGGCTTCGAGGAGCACGACCGCGGCACGATGGTCATGGCGTGCGGTACGGGTAAGACGTTTACGGCGCTGACGATCGCGCGCGAGTTCGTGGAGAAGGAGGGCGGCACCGCCCGAATCCTGTTTGCGGTCCCCTCGCTCGCGCTTCTCAAGCAGACGCTCGACGATTGGGCGGCCGAGGCCGACGGCGCGTTCACGGCGTAGGCGGTGTGTTCGGATACGAAGGTATCCTCGTCGGCGCGTAACGACACGGCCGAGGAGTCGGCGGTGGACCTGCCGATTCCGGCGACGACGGACGGCCAGCGCCTCGCGGACTCCCTGAACGCGAACAACGCGACGGAGGGCCTGCAGGTCGTCTTCGCGACCTATCAGTCGATCGAGGTCATTCACCGCGCGCAGGAGATCGCGGGCGATGAGTGGCGCGATTGCGACCTGATCATCTGCGACGAGGCCCACCGTACGACGGGCGCAACGCTGACGGGCGAGGACGAGAGCGCCTTCACGAAGATCCACAGCGACGAGTTCATCCGCCGCGCGAAGACCCTGTACATGA
>ERZ772986.338-NODE-338-length-29987-cov-7.773286_pt1 | contig 29987 bp, 16 predicted proteins | sample MGYA00511898_ERZ772986 | MGnify/ENA primary metagenome ERZ772986 (study PRJEB29015, sample SAMEA2737934) | human oral metagenome | biome: human oral; feature: human-associated habitat; material: dental | place: China | collected 2148 ... | reverse complement strand
GACGTCCGCCGAAATAGCGCAGGAGTCCCGCCGCCGGATAGACCGCGAGCGAGGTCCCGCCGACAATCAAAAGATCCGCTTCCGCGATGCGGCGTGCTGCTTCGCTAAGCAGGGCACTGTCCAGCGCTTCCTCATAGAGCACCACATCCGGCTTGATGATACCACCGCAGTCGCAGTGCGGTACCACACCGGAGCGCGATAGCAGCTCCACCAGGGAATAAAACTTTCCGCAGCGCATACAGTGGTTTTTCAGGACTGTTCCGTGGAGCGGCAATACCTGTTTGCTCCCGGCCTTCTCGTGCAGTCCGTCAATATTCTGGGTAATCACCGCGCTGAGTTTTCCCTGCCGCTCAAGCGCGGCGAGTGCCAGATGTGCGGCGTTCGGCTCTGCGTCCGGATAGAGCATTCTTTCCTTATAAAATTCATAGAACTGCTCCGTGTGCGATAGAAAGAAGCTGTGGCTCACAATCTGCTCCGGCGGATAACTCCGCTTCTCTGCATAGAGTCCGTCCGCCGAGCGAAAGTCCGGAATCCCGCTCTCGGTCGAGACACCCGCGCCGCCGAAAAAGACAATGCGCCGACTCTCCGCAATCCACTGTGCGAGCTCACGCAGCTGTTCCTGATATTCTGTCTGTTCCATCTACCTCTCCCCTTTGCCACTCCGGCAATCCGCTTCTCACATTTCTTCGTCAAAATAGGCCCTGTATAATGTCAACTCCTCTGCCCAGGGCGCGCGCTGCATGCCGAAAAATACGGTGACCAGTTCTTCCGGCGTGAGCGCCGTGACATGCTGCCGCCGCTCTGTCTCTGCCGAAAGCCGCTCCATGAAACTTCCCTGCTTGGTCGCGCGCAGCAAAAAGACGCCGTTGTTCTCCGCAATCAGCGGATCTTTCAGCAAAAAGAAAAACTTCCGCTCCTCCGCTGCAACTTCCTCCCGGAGCGAAATACCCGCAAAAAAGGCGGGAAGCGAGAGAATGCGCGCCATGATAAAGGGCTCGGTGCCGTAGCGTTTCAGGGTCGCTGCATCCGGCAATACGACACGGGCATCCTGCTCCCGTGTATCCGGATAGTCAAAGACCTCCATCCCGATCAGCTTTTCGCCGCCGCCTGCCTGTCTCTCCCAGACAGACAGCACCCGTCCTTCCCCTGCGGACACTTCGCCGCACACACAGCGCAGGTAGTCGGGGCTTCGCAGGCAGAAAATATCATACTTCTCCGCGAGTACCGCGTTACAGCAGGCGGACAGCTCGTTGAATAAGTTCTCGTCTCCGTCATCCACCGAGCGGCAGTGATAGCAGGCATCGTTTTTTAGAATGCATTTTTCCCGCCGCGAGGCATAGGCAAACTGAAACGGCGTATAGTAGGCAGGGTTCGCGGGCTCCAAAAACACAAAGGGTTTGCCGGTCGCATACTCCTCCCGGAGCGCCTCGGTGAGGATACGCCGCATGATACCGCGCCGCCTGTACTTCTGCCCCGTTGCCACCGCGACAATATAGGAGAGCGTCAGTTCTTCTCTCCCGAATTGCACCCGGCTGGGGTTCAGGCAGAGCATCCCTTCGACCTCCTGCTCGTTCTCTATGACATAGACCGTATTTTCCCGCATACGCGACGCATAATAAAAATCCCGCATGCGCGCGCTGTCCTCCGGAAAAGCCTCCTCATAGAGCTTCCGCGTGCGCTCCTTTTCCGTCTGTTCCAACTTCTTGACTTGCATGCACTTTTCCCTCTCCTTGTCAAAAAAGATCTGCCCGACACGGACAGATCTTCGTTCTTTTTTAGTATTGCATCTCTGTCTGAATCTGCCGGTCGCTCAAATCCGCGCCCTTTCGCTCCAAGATCAGATATTTCTTTGCAAATCCACAGGGATAGTAACTCTGCTTCGATTTCCGCAGTCCCTCCAGGCCGACATCGTCCTCGCGGTTGATGATGGCCGCCTCCGGAAAGGCGTGGCACAGGAACTCTTTGTTGATAGCCTGGTAGAGGCCGTCAATCTCCGGATTTGCCTTTTCGATGTGAATGACCGCCATGTTGTCGCGCCGGTTCAGGCTACCGACCGAAAAGGCCGCGAGCTCGCCGTCAATCAGAATCGCGCCGGTGCTGACACTTTTTCCGAGAGCCAGCTCTTCGCCGTGATTCAGAAGGTCGTGAATGCCCTCAACCTCGCGGTCCAAGTGGTCTTCGACCTCATCTCCCTTGCCGTCCCGCCACTTTTCGAGGAAGCGGAGCACAGCCTCGTGGTCGCCCGGCTCCAGCGGACGGTAGGTATAGCGCTCGCCGTAGTTCTTGATAAAGTTATTGTAATGGTTCTTTTTCTTGTGAAGTTTTCTGCCCGAGAGCGTGCGAAGCGCGTTGCCGTCATAGAGATAATCGGCCGCATTCTCCTCTTCCTCGACCAGATACTGATCCTCCGGCAGCTGCAGTGCGCGCACGGCGCCCTCATCCGCGAGTTTCAAAATGAGCGGCTTTTTCAGCACCTCGCGAAAATACCGCTGTAGCGCTGCAAAACACGCGGGCAGATCCTCCTCCCGCGCGAGCGGCATGGCCGCATAGGGCTCGTCCTCGGTGCCGTAGAGCCAGAGCAGGCCGAGTTCCTGCTCGCCGTCTCTCAAAACCGCAGCCCGCGCGTTAAAGTACTTCCTCCAGAGAAAACTCTCGAGCGGTGTGCTGTCTGAGGTGAGATTGGAGCGCAGCTCATAGAACTTTGCGTAGCGTGCCACATCGCCCGCGTGAAAATGATGAAACTCCGGCTGACTTTCCTTCTTACAATCCATAACGCCCGAAGCAGTGCTTCAGTCTAACTCCTTTCCCGTGAGCATCGCATACGCTTCCTTGTACTTTGCGATGGTCTTGTCAATGACATCCTGCGGGAGCTTGTAGTCGCTGTCCGGATTCGCCTTCAGCCAGTCGCGCACAAACTGCTTGTCAAACGACGGCTGGGACTTGCCCGGCGCATAGCCCTCGAGCGGCCAGAAGCGCGAGGAATCCGGGGTCAGCATCTCGTCCGCAAGGACAACCTCACCCGCCGCATTGAGACCGAACTCGAACTTCGTGTCCGCAATAATGATACCCCTGGTCTTTGCATAGTCCGCGCAGAGGCGATAGAGCGCCAGCGTCTTATCGCGGATAATCTCCGCATACTCTCTGCCCTTGCCCGGAAATGCCTTCTCAAGCACTTCGATGCAGCGCGCAAAGTCGATGTTCTCGTCGTGATCACCGATTTCCGCCTTGGTGCTCGGGGTAAAAATCGGCTCCGGCAGCTGCTCGGACTCCTGTAAGCCGGCCGGGAGCTGAATGCCGCAGACCGTTCCGTTCTTCTTATAGCTCTCCCAGCCGCTGCCCGTGATATAGCCGCGGACAATGCACTCAATCGGCAGCATTGTGAGCTTCTTGCAGAGCATGCTACGGCGCTCGAATTCCGGCGTCCGGAAGAACTCCGGCATATCCGCCGTGTCCGTGCTGATCATGTGGTTCGGCATGACATCCTTGGTATATTCAAACCAGAAACGGGACAGCTGCGTGAGCACTGCGCCCTTGTCGGTGATGCGATTCTTCAAAATCACATCAAACGCGGAAATGCGATCGGTTGCGACCATCACAAGGCCCTCTCCGACATCGTAAATCTCGCGCACTTTTCCCTCTTTTACCGGTCTGTACTCCTGCATATTGATTCCTCCTCTGTCAATCGAAGACTACTATGCGCTATCGTATCACAAAGCACACAGCTTGTACATGCCGCAGAAACCTTGTAAAACCCGGAAAGTACAATCTTCAAATTACCATTTTTTGCCGCAATACCGCGCCTTCCGATAACAAATCAGTAACACAGTTCATTCAAAGCAGAGGGCACGGCCCCTCTGTTTGCCATATCAAGTATGCTCTTTCGGCAGGTAAATGCCGCGGCGGATTGTCTTCCGCCAAAAAAGCAGGACAGAGAGTATTTCTCCCTGTCCTGCTTCTATTTCTTTTATTTCATCGCGCGCCGGGAATCCAGGCGCCCGTGGCATCGACCCGGTAGCCGTCCGGTGTCGCTTCATTCCGGTACATGGAGCCGTAGGGACGCACCGTCGCATTGTCCTTGTAGTACCAGCGCTCGCTGACCGCATCATACTCATAGGTCTCGGCGCTCGCAGTCGGCGCGAAGTAATACCACTTGCCGCCGAGCTCCTGCCAGCCGGTCTGCATGACTCCGCTGCTCTCGTCGAAATAGTACCAGCGCTGATCAAAGTCGTCGAGGTGCCAGCCGGTCTGCATTCTGCCGAAGAAGCCGTCGTGATTCCGGTCGAGATAGTACCAGTTCATCGCCTCGTCGCGGTACCAGCCGAAGTCCATGATGCCGTGCTGCCCGAAGTGATACCAGTGGGTCTCGGTGTGATCGCCGTAGCTGTAGACAAGCTTTCCCCAGCGGTTTGCGAGGCGCATGCCGCCGTTTAAGGTGAAAATCCACTCGTGCTGCGTTGGATTTACAAGCTCCCACTTGCCGTTCGTGCCGACCGCATAGCTCTTCTCATAGTCCGCGACAAAGGGCTCGCCGCCGAGGAGCTTCAGACTGCCGGCCGTATTGAAGCGCGCGCTTCCGCCGCGACCGCCGTTGCCCCGGCCGCCGCCACCGCCGCTGCTACCGCCCGACAGATTGTTATTCTGCTGCGCGTCGTAGTGCCGGTAGCGCGGATTCAGAATATCGTCGTATTGCGCGAGCGTCTGCAGGATGGAGTTGAGCGCTGCCTGCAGCTCCGCGAGACTTGCGCGCGGCGCTGTCCGCTCGAGCACCGAAAGCGCATCGCGGATGCCGTAGAGCTCCGGTCTGCCCGCGACGCCGTGCACGCCGTTCACGAGATCCGCGGTCTCCCGCCGCTTTAAGAAGAAGTCGTCCGCAATGCGGATTGCGCGGCGGGTCGCCTCGTCGAGCTGCCGTCTCGCATCGTTCAGCTCTGCGCGGTTGTTTTCATAATACGCGTAGAGCGTGAGGTGCTTTTGCACCGGCGTGCCGAGGTCAAAGCCGAGGTAGCGGTCATTCCGCCTGCTCCAGACCGGGGCCGCATGCAGGCGATATTCGACGCCGTCGGTATCGACCGCATAGGGATCCAGATCTGCGAGGCCGCCAAGCGCATCGCTGCCCGCATAGTCGCTGTCCTCGGCAGCTTCTCCGCGCCGCACCTTGAAGCGATAGCGCGGCTGCACCGCATTCGGCGCCTCGTTGACAAATGTCAGGCGATACGCCTTCGAGTAGACGAGGTAATAGCGGGTACCTGCCTTCGCGGTGAAATGGAACAGGCCGCCGTTTTCCGCGACGCTGCCGGACAAGGTCTGCAGCGCGACGCCGACATAGCCGCCACCCGGCTGCTCCTCAAAGAGCTCGTAGTCGAGCATGTCATTGTCCTTGTTTTCGAGCTGCACATAGGTCTCAAAGGTTGCATTCGAGGGCGTCGCGTTGACTTTTCTGCCGTCCACATAGCGCTCAATATCGGTCTTCAGCTCAAAGGCCGCCGTATAGGCATCCGGGTGCTGCGTGCCCGCAATGCTGACTGCCTTTAACGCGTTCGATGCTGTCTGCGGCACCTCTCTCTTGCTGTAGACCGTGCGATATTCTACCTTCGCGCCGTTCACACCCGAGAGGACGCGGTCCTCCAGCGTGGTGAGCAGCGCCGATAGCCTCGCCTTCTCATCCGGCACCAGCGAAAACTCGCCCTTTGCCGCGTTGCGGCTCTCGTCGCTGACTGTTGCATCCGTGCCCGGCCCTGCCTCATACTCTGCTTCCAGCACGAGGTTGCTCTTCGGCATTGTAAATTGCACAACCGCCTGTCCCGGTTGGAACGTCACATCCGGGATATCTCCTGCGACGACGCGCCAGCCCTTGAATGCCGCTCCCGCGGCGTTGACAAGCGGCGCGTTCAGTTCCACGGTCTCGCCCGCGTGCGCGTCGCTGTCAAAGCTTCCGTTGACCGCCCGCGCCGCAATCGTCTGAATCTCGCCCGCATAGGTCTGAAGCATGAACTTCAGCACTTCGACCGCATCCGGGTCCGGATTCTGATTCGGCAGCGGGATACTGACCGGATGTCCCGGTCCGACCTTTGCGTGCGGCGCCGCCGGATGTGCCGCGATGACGGTCGCAATCGCATCGCCCGGCTGCACGGTGACATCTCCCGTCGCCTCATAGACCACGAGCTGTTCGCCCGGTGTCCGGTTGTCAAAGTAACTGCGTCCCGCAATCGAGCCTGGCACAATGTCGAGCACCGCGCCCGAAGGATCGGTCAGAATGTACTGATAGCCGGGCTTGGTGTCGAAGACTGTCACGCGCCCCGTGTTGTCGGAGAGCAGGCCGCCGACCGCATCCACATCCTGCGCCGGGAGTCCGAAGACAATCGGATTCTTCACATATCTGAGCCGATAGATCTCACCGTCCTGCAGAACCGTCGAGGTATCCGCCTTGCTGCCGTTGCCCGTATACCAGTCCTCGCGCACATAGTTCGCGATGCCGTTAAACGCAGCGTCGGCGCTCGCCCGGATGCTGCCGAAGAGGCTGTCCTTCTTGACATGGTACTGCAGTCGCATGCCCGGCACCGGCAGCGTGTTGCTGTCATAGGGCGCAATCGTGACATCAATCCAGTAGGCCGGATTCTCCCGGTAGTACGCCGTGAGCACCGTGTCGGCCGTAAACCTGTCGGTGTCGGCCGCAAGGGTTTCGCCTGCGTCGAGCGTTCCGTTGCCGTTGTCGTTCACAATCCAACCCGCAAAGTCATAGTAGGGGCTCTCGCTAACCGTGACAGCCGGCACCAGCCGCTTTGCCTTGATATCCGCAAAGGTGTAGCCCTCGGTCGCCGCACTTCCGGCGCGGAGCACTTCCGCGTAGAGCCGACCGGCCGCGTCGGTCTTTACATCCGCCGAAGCACCGGTCGCCGTGAGACTGCCGTGTGCACCGGGCAGGTAGCTTACCTTCACCCATTGACTGCTATCACGGTGATAATCGAGATTCAAGTCCAGCTCGCCGCCCGGCATGGTAGCCGTATAGCTCTGCGCATTGCCGCTCACGCTGACAGTGCCGCTCCCCGCGGGCGCATCGCTAAAACCGGGCTCCGTCGCGCTATAGCGATAGCCGTAAATCTGCGGGAAGGTCTCGGTGAGCGCCGCGCCGATCGGCCGGTTCGAAATCTGCTGCGGTTTTAGGACCTGCAGCGCGGGATCCAGACTGTCCGCATCCCGGAAGCTCATCACAAACGGGACGCCGGTGCCGTCCGGCTCGAGATAAATCTCGATTTTTACATCCTGGTTCGGCATCTCGGCCGTCAAAGTCGTGCCGGTGATGTCCACATTCCGCACCGCAGAGACAAAATTGTTGGTCGCGGTCGGCAGGCTCGGCTGAGCACCCTGCACGACCCGGAAAGGCGTGCTGCCGTTGACCTGATAACCGGTTGGCAGGCTGAGGCTCTGGCTGATCTCTGTCTCCGGGAGATAGCGCACCGTAATCGGCGCTGTGCCCGGCACCAGACCGCCCGGCGCTGCCGCCGTGCCCGTGTGATATTCAATCGTGAAGTTCGACTTGTCGCTCTCCGCGTTACCCGGGACATAGTGGAAGGCAATCGCCACATCCTGGTTCGGCATGATGCCCCGATAGTCGCCGTTTGCCTGCCAGTTCGTGTCCACGCCGCCGACCATGTTTTGCAGCGAGGTCGGTGTGACCTCGGACAGGTTCCGGTCGGGCAAGAGCCGGTAGCCCGGAATCAGCTTGTTGCCGACCATAAACGCCGTCTGGAAGGTAATCGGCACAGCCGCTGTCTGATGGAACAAAATCGAACCGTCGCCGTTCATATACTGCGCGTAAAGCTGATAGTGAATGCTCGGATCCGGCTTCCACTGCACATAATAGGTCTTGATGCCCGACACGAAGGTCAGGAGATACTGTCCCGCCGCATTGGCCGTGACGGACGCACCCGTGCCGTCCGCGTTCTCGGTCAGTTTTTCGATCACATAGCCGTAGCGCGTCGGCAGCGGCGCCACAGTCTGTGCGCCCGCCATTCCGTTCGTCGAGTTCAGTCCCGGAAGTCCGCCGTTGCCGTTAATGACAATGCGGCCCATGTCGTCGCGGTAGCGGTACTGGAGATTGACCGTGTCATTCGGCATCACAAAGTTCGAGAGCGTACCGTCCATCGCGGACAGCGCTGCGCTGCTGCCGAGCGGAACCGAGAGTTCCGCGTGGTCAAAGACATAGCGGGTACCACCCGACACAAAGCTCTGCACGGCGACCGGAAGTCCCGCGACCGTCAGATTGCTGCCGACCAATTCGTCGGAGCTCTGCGGCGTGAGCACCGGAGATCCGGTAATCGGCAGGCCGTACAAGTCCGTGATGCTCCGGTTCAGCTTTTGCGTGACTGCGTGCAGGACAATCGACGTGCCGCTCTTCTTTTTCACAATGCCGACCGCCGTGCTGTCCTTTTCAAAGCGGTCCAGCGCGCCGTCGGCATTGACCGCAACCGGAACATCCGTTGTCGCGGTCGGCAGCACGGCGGTCGTAAAGCCTATGGTCGAAGAGGCATCCAGCGGGTCCGAAGCGCTGACCGCAACCGTTTTTCCCGCCGCGAGATACAGATTCTCGGCCTTGCCTGCGGTATTTTGATTTCCGGTCAGCTGCACCGCGCCGCCGACCGTGAGGCTGCCTCCCGCGCCGAGGTACACGGCGCCCTCGGAGACCGCCGGTGTGACCGCGGTATCCTTATGTGCGTTGTTATTCCGGATGGTCAGCGGATACTGCCTGCCCGTCTCCCCGCTCGCGGCGAATTCAACGCTGCCGCCGGTGATGCCGAGCGCGCCGCTTCCGCCGCCCTCGAGCACGGTCTTTGCACCGAGTGAGAGCGTTCCCGCCGTATTTTTTAACATAAAGTCACCGCTGCCGTTTGCAAAGCGAAGATCCTCAATCGCGACCGGCACCGTGCTCTGGTTATTCTCAAGCAGCGGCCCGCTGTAGCCCGCCGCGGGCGCAATGGTCTTGGTCTCGCTTCCGAAGCTCACCGAAGTCGCATTATTGTGCATATCCGTGCTCGCTAGGGTCAAACTGCCTCTGGTTCCCACCTTGCTCGCATCGATGGTGAGCGGTGCGGCAAGCGCCTGGTCGTCTTCAAAGTAGATGACCGCATTTTTGTCCTTTGCGAGTTGCAGCGCCCGGTCAAAACTATGCACCGGGTGGTCAAAAGTGCCGCTGTTCGCATCGACACCGCTGCTCGAGACATAAATCGCGGCTTCGACATAGCTGTAGGCGACACACTTATGGATGGTCTCCCCTGGGTGGAGATTCAACTCCCAAGAGAAAGCCGGGGAGAGGTCCTCCCCTTCGGTGGATTGCCCTGTCATTGCCTCAGTGCTGCCGAGAGGGTTGAACTGATAGAACGGTCGTCCCAACGCATCATGCCCGGCGACCGAGTCATAACCGCTGTGAAAAGCGTACTGTAGGCGCCTCGAGAAGTCTCCGATCCACTTGCTGCCCGGCGCCGAGGTGCCGAGGGTCGCATCGTCGAGGACAATGTTCACCGTCGCAATGTCACCGTTCTTTCTCGCATAAAAGCCGCGGTCCGTGCTGATCATATCTTTCGTGCGACCGTCTCCCGAAGCGAACTGTCCCGAAAACCCCGGATATGTCATCGGGGTGTCATTAACCGAGAGATCGTAGGCCATGCCGACATAGAATTTCTGTCCGCCCGGCGGCAGATTCTCGCGCCCGTAGAAGTAGTAGTCGGCATAGACATAACGGCCCGCAATCCGGGTCTCGACCTGGGTCTCAATCGTGCGGTAACGCCCGGAAGGACCGAAGCGCGTGGTCTCGACCGCACCGTTCTTTGCAACCAGCGCCGCGCCGCTCAGGTTCTGATTCGCGCCGTTCGCTACATTGCCCCCCGCAAGTTCCGAGGCTCTCTGCCCCATTTTTGCGATGTAGTAGGTATTTCCCTGACTGTCGGTTTCCGCAACACCCGGCCAGTAGCCGGTTCCGCCGGACCCCGTTGTGGTATCCACCTGCTTCGGATACGGCGCCGGACCCTGATCTGTGTCCGGCATCACGATGTAGAGCGGCACACCGTTTCCGGCTGTCAAGCCGTCCGAATCCAGCGTAATGCCGGGCTCATAACCATCCGCATTCTTTCCCAGAATGTTATAGCGGCTTGAGCGCAACGCCGGGCTCAGCTCGCGGTCGTCATTTCCCACCTTCCAGGAAAAGGTCATGCTGTGGTTCGTGGTCTCGCCGCTTTGCGGGAGCGCCGGCACGGCAGGCTGCAACTCCGTGGCCGCCAGTGCTTCAAGACTCGCTGCGGGCACAAAAACAGAGAGCAGTCCGAGCGCCGCGCTGAGCCCCAGACTCAGTGCGGACCGCCCCGCTCTCCGCATCCAACTTGCTCCTGACACTCGTTTTTCCAAATGGCACCTCACAAAAAATTAAGAAATTATGAATAATTATAGCAGATATACAGCACTTGTCCAGTAAAAATGCAAAAAAAGAGCTCCCCGGAGGGAGCCCTTCTTGTGAAGCGAAAAGGATGGTCTTACGGTGTCTCGCGAATCCAGGCACCGGAGGCGTCCACATGGTAGCCGTCCGGCGTCTTCTCGCCCGCAAACATGGAACCGTACGGTCTGCCGCCGCGGTTTGCATAGCCCCAGCGGTTTGTCTCGCTGTCCCATTCCCAGGTCGGTGCCGATGTCTCCGGATTGAAGTAGTACCAGACGCCGTCGATCTGCTGCCAGCCGGTCAGCATGGCACCGGTCAAGAGATTCAGGTAATACCATCTGCCGTCCGCGCTGTCATGGTACCAGCCTTTGTCCATGGAACCGAACCAGCCGTCATGATTGGTCGAGAGGTGGAACCAGGTGCCCTGATCATTCTTCCACCAGCCGCTGTCCATCACGCCGTCGGCGTCGAAGTGATAGCTGTAAATCTTCGTCTCGCCGCCGTAGGTATAGGCGACATCCGCCCAGCTGCCCCTGATTTTCTTTCCGGCGCCGAGATCAAAGTACCAGCCGTACTGTGCGACATCAAAATTGACCCAGTTGCCTTCCACACCGTTCTGATAGACGCGATTGCCTGTGCCGGTCGGCGTTGTTCCACCGCGCAAGCCACGGCCGCCGCCGCGTCCTCCGCGTCCTCCGCCGCCACCGCCACTGCCGCCGCCGCCCGGCGTCGGAACCGGAGTCGGCGCAGGGGTAGGGATAGGCGTCGGGGTAGGCGCAGGTGCGGGTGTCGGCGCCACACTCGCATCGTGAATTGCCTGGTCCAGCGCGACCTGTGCCGCGAGCATAGCCGCAATCGAGGAGGACGGTGCCGTCGCATTCGACACTGCCGCCGCATTGTTCAAGGCCGCCTGCAAAGCTGCCGCGAGCGTCGGGTCGGAGACATTCGGGAGTGCCGCCATGCCCGTCGCGCGACTCGCATCGAGTGCCGCGCGCGCCGCCGTCCAGGCCGGATCCACCTCATAGTACGCGTAAACTGTCAAATCCGTGTTGACCGCATCCGTCGCCAGATCAAAGGCCGTATAGCTGCCCGCCGTCTTCGAGAGACCCACGAAGCGGTACTTGCCGTTGTCGAGGTTCTGCGTGAAGTCGAGCGGCAGCACTGTATAGGCTGTATTCGCCGCGGGCGCCGAACCCTTCCGGAGCAGCACGGTCGCATTGTTGCTCGCCGTTCTGCCGTCGATGATGCGGAACTTCACCGCCTTATGGTAGGTCAGTACGAGCTTGTCGCCGATTTCCGCCGGGAGCTCGTAAATCGCCCCCGGGTTGGTCGCAAAGTCCGCCGGAAGCTGCGAGCTCAAATCCACTGCCGTCAGGGCACCGCTCGCATCTTTTCGGACGGCATAGAGCGCGTAGTCGGTCTTGTCGATTGCCGCCGTGTTCAGGGCTGTCGTAATTGTAAAGTCCGCAATCCGCGCCGCCGCATCTTCCGGTACCGGGCGGTTTAAGACCGCGCCGTCGGCCGTTCTGGTCAGGCTGCGGAACAGTTTCACGTCGAGCATCCAGCCGAAGCGGAACGAAGCCTCACCGCTGTTTCCATCGGCCTGCGAAACCGCCTGTCTCACATCCGCGCTCGGCGCCCCCTTCTGGAGCTTGATGGTGTAAGTCGCGTTGCTGTTGGTCGCCCAGACATTGTCCTCCGGAAGCTGCGGGCTGTTGAGTGCATCCTGCTTTGTCCGGCGGATGTTCTCCGCGACACCGAAACCGTTGTCGCTCGACGAAACCTGCAGTTCCACCTGATTCGCGCCGATTGCACTCTGATAAATCGGCTCGAAGACCGCGTTGCCGCTCACCGTGACGCTCTGACTGCGCAGCGCCGGATTAAAGCCGAGCACACTGCCGCCGAGGAGCTGCCAGCGCACAAAGGCCGCGCCGGTGCTGTCGGTCGCATCGGCCGAGAGCATCACGATGTCGCCGCTCTTGGCATCGTCGATTTCTTTCTCATCCGAGACCTGGAGCGTTGCGCCGGCTCTCGTGTGCAGGAGCAGGCGACCGCTGTTTGCCGGGTCATTGTGGACCTTGACCGTGAAGGTGTCGTTTGCGACCGTAGCGCTCTGTGTCGCCGCCGGAACGGTCGTGCCGTATCCCGCCGCCGCATTCGCCGCCGGGTTCTGTGCGCTGCCATTCGGCTGTGCGACAACCGTATAACTTCTCGCCGGGTCAAGCCCCGCGAAGACCACGCCGCTGCTACTCGGGCTCACAAAGCCCGGTGCGACCGCATTGCCCGCATCGTCAACGAGCGCATACTGGCTGTTTGCATCCGCCGGGTTGACTGTGATCGAGGCCGTGTTGTTCGAGGGATCCGGCACTGCCGTGAGGTTCGGCTGTGTTGCCGGAATCACCGCGAGCGCCTCCGGTCCCTTCTTATTGGCCGGAACCGCAGAAATATTGGTTCCGGCCGCCGGGTTCTGGTCGGATGCGAGCTCATAGATATGATAGGGCTGCCCCGGACGGAGGCCCGTAAAGTTGCCTGTCGAGAGTGCAAGTCCCGTCATTGTCGCGACCACATTGCCGTTCAGATCCGTGACCGTATAGACGCGCGAGGTGTTCGGCGTGTTGACTCGAAGCTGTCCCGTACCGTCCGCGCCGCTGACACTTGCGTCCACATTCGGCACCGCAAAAACTGTGTCGCTGAGTGCGGCGATCAGGACAAAGTGCGCGGTATAGCTTGCATTGCCCTGCACCGTCAGACTGCCGAAGTTCTGATCCGTCGACACGAGGTTCCCGGCATTGTCATACCAGCCCTCGAACTGATATCCGGTGTTTGGCGTGACCGCCGGCGCCAGGCTGCTGAGCGCCGTGTTCTTTAACACCGACTGCACCGCCGTGCCGCTGATGCTGCCGTTCGCCCCGCTGAAGAAGCGCACCGTGCCCCAGTCGGCCGGGTTCTTTTTGAACACATAGATGTACTTATTCGGCCCCGCAGCCGTAACCGAAAGCAAGTCTGTTCCGCTCAGCTTCGGTCCGTCCGGCGCGGTCCCGCTCGCATTTGCCTTGTACCAGCCGTCGCCGAGATAGCCGGTGGCCGGTGTCGCCGAAATCCCGTGCAGCGTGAGTAGTTCATCGAGCGTGTAAGTCTTCGGCATCGTCATCTGCTGTACGAGTACGCCGCTGAGCGAACCGCCGGTGCCGCCGCCCTCCGTCTTCGCGGTGTAATAGACCTTCGCAAAGGCGCTCGGATTCGGCTGATAGCGCACCACAATGGTCGCCGGGTCGGTCGTCGACTCGTACTGGAAACTGCCGCTCGTCGTTGCGGTCGGCTGTGTGAGGTTATGCGGCTGCTGGGCCAGTGCCGCGGAATCCAGCGCGATTGCGCTGACCACCGTGTAGTTCGGCACATAGGGGATGCTGACGGTCGTCAGACTGCCCGGTGCCGTCGGCTTCTCGATAATCGGCCGCGGCACATTGTTGTCCACGAAACCGCTGATGTCGTTGTCACGTGAACTCTTCAGGACAATGCTGACCATGTTCGTGTAGTCCGGATTCAGTTTGTAAATGTACTTGACCTTGACGTCCTGGTTCGGCATCCACTTGAAGCTGACCGGCGTCGGCGACACCGCGTTAACCGCCGGCATCTGCAGATCGAAAAGGCTCTCCTCGAGACCCCGCTGTCTCACAAAAGTCTCCGCCGTTCCTCCGGCCACGACGGTCTTCGAGAGGGTCTTCTTTTCCTTGCCGCTCACGATTTCCGCCTTGTAGAACACATACTTCGGATGATGTGCCGCCGTATTGTCCTTCGGATTGTTTGCATCCGGAAGCAGTGCTGCCGTGAATCGCGTCGTGCCGTTTTGCACGCCTGCGCCGTCGCTCTCCGTAGCAAAAAGTTTTGCCGATCCGAATATGCCGCCCGCGCCGTCCGGCACTGTTATGCTGTTCTCAATATTCGAGGAGTCCAGATAGACATAGCTCGTCGAGAACTTAAACTTCTGATTCGTGTCCGGCTCGTAGTCAAACTGCATCGAGACGTTCTGGTTCGGCATATTGCTGTCCAGAAGCAGCGGACTCGTAATCGGCGACGGCACCGGGAAGCGCTCATCTCCGGGAATCGCTGTGCCGTCCGGCCCGAGGCCGGAAGCACCGTTGACCGTGAAGTCCGTGACCGCGGTCTTCGCTGCATCGGTCGAACCCGTGCTCTTCACCGTAACACCCGTGATTTTATAGCCCGGCAGGTCTACACTGCCCTTACTCACGGCACTCGAGACCACGATGTCGTCATCGCTCCGGTCAAAGGTCCAGGGCGCAAATTCACTTGCCGTGTCCGCTTTTCTGCCGTGTGTCGTAAAGAGCTTGTAGTTCGCGCTGCCCATCCAGTTTGCCCGGTAGATCGTCTTTTTGTTGTACGGGATTACCGGATCCATGCCGCGCGTCAGCTTGACCTCATCCTCCTCCGCAAAGGTCTGGCTCTGCGGAATCAGCTTCGTCCAGCCGGCAAAGCTGTAGCCTGTCCAACTCGGCGCTGCCGTTGTCCCTTGGCCCCAGGGTAACGCGGGCTTTCCGCCCGGCAGAGAAGTAGGCCAATCACCAAATGCCGCGATGCCCGTATTGAACGGCGCAATCTCGTTCAACGGCTTTCCGACCTGCCCGCGAATGACATAAAAGCGATTTGTCTGGCTGACGCCGTGCCAGCCGGTGAGGGAAGACGCCGTGACGTGCGGTCCGTTACCGGTATCAAAGATGACTTCCGCATCTCCCGCAGTATAACTTCCCGACGGTCCGGAGTAGCCGTGTTCTCCGGCATTTTCATACACCGAGTAGTCCGTCGCGCCTGCTGCCTGTGCCGTCATCAGCTGGGTCGAGAACAGGCTCAGCGCGAGAAGCGCGGTCAATGCCCTCTTTCTCAGTTTGTGTCGTTTCATTCTGTTCTCCTATCTATCGGGGCACCGAAGCGGTGCCCCGACATATTCAACGCTGCCATGCGCCGTTTGCATCGACGCGATAGCCGTCCGGCGTGGTCTCATTGACATACATGGAGCCGTGCGGGCGAACCGTGTTCCTCGCCTTGTAGAACCACTTCTCGTTGACCGCATCGTACTCGTAGGTATATGCGGTCGTCTCCGGGGTGAAGTAGTACCACTTGCCGTTGATCTCCTGCCAGCCTGTCAGCATCACGCCTGTCGTCGAATCCAGATAATACCAGTGTTTGTCCGCTTCGTCAAAATGCCAGCCGTACTGCATCTTGCCGAGCCAGCCGTCGTGCTCGGTGTTGCAATAGTACCAATCACCCTTCTCATCCTTGAACCAGCCGAAATCCATGATGCCGTGGGAATTGAAGTGATACCAGCCGTTCTTCGTACGGTCGCCGTTTGCGTAGTCCAGCTTTGCCCAGCGTCCCACCAGACGGATGCCGCCGTTCAGCGTAAAGATCCACTCCGCGTGCTCCGGGTTCACAAGCTGCCAGTTCCCGTTCGTGCCGACGGTATAGCTCGGCTCATAGTCCGCAACAAAGGCCTCCCGACCGATCAGGTTCGGACCGCCCGCCGTGCTGAGGCTGCCGCCGCTCACGGTTCTGCCGCGACCGGCACCGCCGCCGTTTCCGTTGCCACGGCCGCCACCGCCGCCGGTGCCGCCGGAGAGGCGATTGTTCTGAATCGCACCGTAGTTCGCGTACCGCGGATTCAACTTTGCCTCAAAGATTGCAATCGTGTGCTCGAGCTCCGCAATCTTTGCCGCAATCTCGGCCGCCGTGGGTCTCGGGTTGGTCCGCTCCGCAAACGCGATTACTTCGTTGAGGCCGGTAAACTGTCCCGGCACACCGCGCAGCAAATCCGCTGTCTCGCGGCGCTTCAGGAAGAAGTCGTCCGCAAGGCGCTGTGCCCGCCGAATCGCATCGTCGAGATCCGTTCTCGCCTGATCGAGCACGGCCTTATTGTTCTCCCAGTAGCCGTAGATGATGGTGCGCTTCCGGATCGACGCGGACGGATCGAAGACATCGACGGTCTTCCGCCGGTCTGCCCGACGACTCCAGCCCTTCCAGTCGTATTCGACGCCGGTCGCCGTGTCCACCTGGTGCACATCCGCTCCGCTCGGCGTGTCGTTTTCCACCGTGTTATAGAAAGTCGTATAGTCGGCATCCTCCGGTGCCTCGCCGCGCCGCACAAGGAAGCTGTAGTGCGGCCAGGGAGCCAGCGCATTCCGCTCGTTCACGAAGGTCAGCTTGAAGGCCTTCGTGTAGACGAGGTAATACTTCACGCCCTCGGTTGCCGTGAATTGAAACAGACCGCCGCTCGCATAGGGATCCGCCGGATTCAGCGGCATCGGCACGAAACTGCCGGTCAAAGCATCGTAGTAGACCAGCTGGTAGTCGAGATTGTTCACATCCTCGCGCGAGAGCTGCACATAGGTCGGGAACGTTCTCGGGGTCGCATTGGACGGCGTATTCACGAGACGGCCGTTCACATAGCGCTCCACATTGGTCTGCACTTCAAAGGCCGCGGTAAAGGCCGCCGGGTGATTTGCCGCGTCGATATTCGCCGTGTCGTTCTTCAGCGCATTCGAGGTCGAAGCCGGGACCTTGCGCTTGTTGTAGACAATCTTGTAGCGCACATCCGCGTGGTTCACCTGCATGAGCACCTGATCATCCGGGGTCGTCAGCGCGCTCTCAAGTCCCGGAAGCGCATTCGGATCCAGCGCCATCTCGCCCGGGTTGCCGCCGCGCACTTCGTCCTCGACCGGCGCATTGCCATTCAGATTGCGCTCATAGTAAGCGGTCATCACGAGGTTCGTGTCCGGCATCGTGAAGTTCAGCGTCGCATTGCCGAGTTGACTGTTGATGCCCGGAATCTGTCCGGTCGTGACGCGCCAGGCCTTAAACGGCTCGCCTGCGCTGTTGACCGCCGGTGCGGTGAGCACAACTGCCTCGCCCGCGTGCGCCTCATCAAAGTAAGCCGCGCCGATTGCGGCGCCGTTCACACTGTCAATCCGGCTCTCGCCGTCCGTCGTCGTGATGCTGAACTTCTGAATTTCGATTTCACCGGCCGGTGCCATGAGAAGCTGTGTGCCGTCCGGCAGTCTGCTCAGCACCGTAATATCGTTTCTGCCGTGCGGTCTCGCGACCACCATATAGGTCTCGTTTGCGCGGAGACTCGAGAAATGAATCGCGCCCGGCGTTCCGGCCTGCCAGCCGTCCGCCTGCGTCTCCGACGTCGTCACGACATTGCCGCTCGCATCAATCAACGCATAGTCGGCATCGCGGTCCGCCGGATCGATGGTGAGCACCACGCTGCCCTCGGTCTCATCGGTCGGGTCGTAGGTCACCTGATAGTTGGTCTCGACAACCGGAATCAGGACTTCGGTCGGATCGCCGATTCTGGAATTCGGCGCCGCCGGGTTCGTGGCAATCACATTGGTGATGTCGTCGCCCGGATTGACCGCGACATCCCCGGTCGCCTCGTAGACTTTGTAGCGCGTACCCGGTGTCTTGTTGTCAAAGTAAGTTCTGCCGGTCGTGCCGTTCTGCACATCGACCACACGGCCGTCGAGATCGGTCAGAATGTACTTGTAGCCCGGTTTTGTGTCATATGCCGTGACTCTGCCCTTGCCCTGGCTGTCAATGCTGCCCGCAGCGTCCAGCCCGCGCGCCGGGAGGCCGAAGCCGTCCAAACGTCTGTTGGAAATGTAGACCAAAGTCCAGCCCGCGCGCCGGGAGGCCGAAGACCAGCGGATCCGGCACATATTTCGCGCGGTAAATGCCGCCGTTTTCGAGGATGTCGGTGAGCGCCATCTTGTGTCCCGCGAGATCGTACCAGCCGTCAAAGACATAGTTCACAATGCCGTGGAACGCGAGCGAAGCGGTCGGAAGCGCGTCGCCCCAGAGCTTATCCTTCTTTAGGTGCGCGGTCAGCAGGGCACCCGGATTCTGGATGGTATTGCTGTCGTAAGGCGCAAACAGGATGTCGATCCAGTAAGCCGGATCCTCCTCGTAGCAGGCTGTGAGCGTCGTGTCGGCCGGGAACTGCTCGTTGTCCGCGACCAGATGCTCGCCGCTGTCCAAAACGCCGTTGCCGTTGTCGTTGACAATGAAGCCCTTGAAGCGGTAGTACGGCGCATCCGTCGCCGTGACCGTCGGCACCAGACGCTTGGTTTTGACTTCCGCAAAGCTGTAGCCCTCGGCAGTGCTCGCGCCCTGCTTCGTGACATCGACTTCGTAGCTGCCGCTTGCGCTGCCCGCGTGCACATCCGGAGATACCTTTGCGGGATCTGCGCCGAGTGTGCCGCCGTTGCCCGGGAGGTAAGTGAGCTTGACCCACTTCGACGGATCTCTGTGGTAAGTGAGCAGAAGATCCAGCTCGCCGGACGGCATCGTATAGTTGTAGCTGTAAGGCGCCGTCACATACTGGAAGCTGCCCGTGACACCCGTTGCCGGTGTCACCGCGCCGGTCGGCTCGTTGCTGCCGTAGTAGTAACCGTAAATTTCCGGCAGTTCCTCGCTGTCAGCGCCCGCAATCGGCTTGGTCTCAATCTTCTGCGGGCGGAGCACCTGCAGTGCCGTGTCCAGACTGCCCGCGTCTCTGTAGTCCACGACCAGCGGAACACCTGTACCGTTCGGCGTGCAGTAAACCCGAATCTTGACATTCTGGTTCGGCATAATCGCCGTGAACTGGTTGCCGTTCAGGTCCGCATCGCGAATCGCGTTCACGAGATTATCCGGCGTGGTCGGTGTGCTCGCGACATTGCCGTTGATGACCGCGAAGTCTGCGACATCGTAGCCGAGCGGCGGCGTCACCGTATAGGCGATGGCCGTCTCGGGGAAGTAACGCACCGTCGCATCGGTCTTTAAGAGAGCGCCCGGCGCTGCCGCCGTGCCGCTGTAATACTCGACCGCAAAGTCGGACTTGTCGGACTCCGCGGTGCCGAGCACATAGTGGAGATCCACCGTCGTATCCTGCCCCGGCATGTGATAAATTTTAAACTGCCGCGGCGTTCCCGTGAGTTCCCACGCCGCCTCGGGCGAAGTGCCGCTCGTGCTGAGCTGCGGGGTAATCACGCTGAGCGTCTGACTCGGATCCGGCTGGTAGCCGTAAATGTGCTTGATGCCGACTGCCGTCGTGCTGCCGATCGGCGTCGTGACCGGAGAAAGCGTCTGGAAATTGATGCTGCCGTCCGCATTCGAGTACATCGCATTCAGATCGAAGGTGATGCTTGTATCGTACTCCCACTGCGCATAGTAGGTCTTTTCGCCGCTCTCAAAGGTGAATACCGCCTGACCGGTCGTCGGGTTTACCGTCAGCACATTGCTCGGATTCGTGCCCGCCTGATCCAGCGTCCACTTGGTAATCTTATAGCCGTAGCGCGACACCACCGGTGTGGTACCCGCGCTGCTGCCGCTGCCGCTCAACGTGATCGGCGAAGGCGTGCCGCCGTTGCCGTCAAACTTGACTTTGCCGATGTTCTTTTTATAGCGGTAGTAAATCTTTAAGCCGTCCTCCGGCACCTCGGCGTCGGTAACGGCACCCGTCGTCGCATCCGTCTGCGCTGCGGTGATTTTATTCGACGGATCGGTGACAATCGAGTCAAACAGCCACTCTGTGCCGTTCGCCGTAAACTTGGGTCTCTGATCCGTGCCGCCCGTCTGATAGTGGCCCGGCACGGTCGAAGCCGCATAACTGAAGGTAGCACCTATGGTCAGATCCTCCGGGTTGGTGCCGCCGAAGGCCGGCGCACCGGCAATCGGATTGCCATCCAAATCGACTACGACGCGCTCCACCTTCTGTGCTCTCGCCTCAAGACCCACGCCGATAATCTGCCCGGAAGCATCTTTTTTGAGCCATTTCAGAACGCCTACGGAGGGCTCATCCTTCGTGAAGCAGGTCGCATTGCCGGGCTGACCGGTAATCTGAATCGTTTCGATCTGCTGATTCGGATCCGGCAGCTTTTCGGTCGTAAAGCCGACCGTCGAGCCGCTCCGGAGCGGCGCCGTCGCATCGACATGGAGGCCGTCCTTCACATAGAGGTTCTTCGGCTCCTGAATGTTCGGCGCGCCGGCAACCGGTGACGGTTTTTCCATTGTGTTCCCGCTGATATTGACGGCGCCCGCGAGTTTTAAGCTGCCGCCCTGGAACGAGACCGCACCGCGCTTCTTCTGCTCCGTCGCGCCGCCGCCGGGCGGTGTCACCGTCTCCAGATACCCCTTGTTTCCGGTAATCGTGACCGGCATACTGCTCTCAGCGTCGCTGGTTGCCGTTGTAGAGACTGTGCCGCCCTTAATATCCAGCGCGCCGTTTCCGGCGCCGGTGACCGTGAGCTTTGCGCCGAGGTTCAGCACACCCGCAGAAGCCGTATTCTTCAGCAGCGGCTCTGTTTCGCTGCCGTTACCCTGAAATGTCAGGTCGTCAATCGTGACCGGCCGCGCGCTCTGGTTGTTCTCAAAGAGCGCCGCGGTGCTGCCGCTCGGCGACTGAATTGTTTGCGTCCCCGCGCCGAAGCCGATGGAGGTCCCGCCGCTGGTGATATCCGCACTCGTGATGGTAAGGGTACCGGAACCTGCACCTGAGCCGATTACCATAGGGCCGCTATCCGTGACATTATAGTCCTCGATAAAAATGGTCGCATTTTTATTCTGAGAAAGCTGCAGTGCCCGCGCAAAGGTCTTGACCGGTGCATCGAAGTTTCCGTTGTTTGTGTCTGCACCGTGTGCGGAGGAAATATAGATTGCCGCCTCGGCATAGGTGTAGGCGACGCGCTTATGAATCGTCTCACCGGGGTGCAAGCGGATTTTCCACGAGTAGGAGATGGAATAATCAGCATTGCTTAACTTCTTTCCGGTAATTTGGGCCATTGTCATTGATGTGCCCTCAACTCCGGTGGTCAACGATCTTTGAATTCTTGAATTAAAACCGCCAATCCACTTAGAGTCAGAGGCCGTCACGCCAAGGTTATCATCCTTCAGAATAACGTTTACCGTGGCATTTTCCCCATGCTTTCTCGCATAAAAGCCTCGGTCGGTCACCACCATGTCCTTTTGTAATGAATTGTTGACCTGAAAATCATAGGCCATCGAAACATAAAAGTCCTGCCCGGCAGCCGGTATAAAATTCATAAGAGTTTAAATTAATTATAAGAATATTCGTCGCAGTTTGCAATATTATCGATATAGCAAGCATGAATATAGTGAAATCACGCAAATATGTGCTCCTTTTTCCGCATATAAAGGCCTTTCTTTGTTGCTTGTCACAAAACAAAGTTTCTGCCGCCACCGTATCGCGACAGTTGTTTTGTATCGGACAAAGACAAAAGCAGGCAGGGCGGTGAATGTTCTCTTCACCGCCCTGCCTGCTGTAAAACTATGCGTCATCGCTTCCGTTTTCTTCTGCCGAGTGCTGCGACTTCAGCTGCCGGAACCGTTCAAAATCTCAATCGGATGCGCCTCATAGAGAAACAGCATCGCATCGTAATAGGCCGCCGGCGCGCCTTTCAACCGATAGCTGCGGTCCGGCAAGAGTCGCATCAAAAAGGTATAGTCTTCGCCGAGCTGCATCATCCGCATCGGCGACCGCACCAGCGCGGCAACCCGACTTTTCTCGTCCGAAACCTCCGAAAAATAGAGGACATATTGCTGTCCCTCCGCAAACCGCGCCTGTGCCGCCAACGGGTCACAGGAGACAAAGCTCTGCGTGCTTCGCTTTGCTTCGCCCATACTCTTGATATTATTCCGCACCTTCCAGACATCGGTGCCGATCGCGTAATAATCGTTTCCGAAGTTTTGCGCTAAGAGAACACCCATAGAGGTGTAAATCGGGTTTACCCGCTCAATGTGCCCGTCGTGTGCGGAAATCACAAGCTTCCCGGAACCGATTTCCGCTTCGATTTTCCGAATGGCCTCTACATTTTCCGCCATATCCCGGTCTCTCAGCGTATTGGAATCCTCGGTCGAAGTCCAGGATTCCATTGCCTAGCGCACAGTTGTGAGCTCCATTTGAAAATCCCGCGCATCCGCATCGCGCATATCCGCATCACCGGCTTTCGCGCGCAGCCCATCCAGAAACGCGACGGCCTGTCCCGCACTTTCCGGACTCAGGGAGTAAGGGGGCGTCAGAACATTTTCAAACACCGCATCAAATTCCGCCTCCGTTGCAAGCCCGTGTGCGAGACTGTACTGCTTTAAAAAGGCATATCCGGTCTCCGGATTCTGCATATCAAAGCCGTAAAAGCGAACCTTTTTCTCTTCCGGCGCTGTTCGGTTCCAGTCCTGTATCCAGCCAAGCAGTGCCGCCATCTCTTTGGTGTGATAAATCGGGAACGAGAACTTTTGCACCAGTTCTTCCGGCTTTCCCTCGCCGCTCTGCAAATAGCGGTTGATGTCGGCACACTCACTGTAATCCGCCTCAAGCGCAAAGGCCGTATAGCCCTGTTTCTCGACCATCTCCCGCAGAACAGAGAGTTTCAGCGTCTGAAATTCGCGGCTGCCGTGTACACCTTCCCCGATGGCAAGGACGGATACATTGTCCGGGATATGCTCTGCGGATAGGGACTGCATCTCTGCTCTGAGTTCGGGAATTTCCCGGTGCGCCTGTACCTCCTCTACCTTCTGCTTTCCGAAACAGAAAAGCACGATTCCGAGCAGAAGCAAAATGAGCCCCAATATCAGTCGAACGCACACTTTCAATATTATTTTCATAATATTCCGCATGATACCGTTCCTCCTTAAAATGACAATTCCTTCTTTCGAAATCCGAGCAGTGCAAGCATCAGCGGAAGTATCATATAGATTCCGAGCGCAAGCACAAGGATACCGACAAAGGGCTTTCCGGTCTCTATGTCGTTCTGCACGGTGTGAAGCAGCGCAGAGTAGAGAAAGGGGCGCAGACGTCCCACGTTATCTTTTAGCGGTCCCGTCAGCAGGGTCATCGTGATCAGAATAAACATTGCGTTCGACGAGAGCAGCGCAAAGGCAATCGCTCCCTGCAGGCTGTTCTGCGTGAGGAAGCAGAGCGTCGCCGCAAGCTGCATAAACCCAAGTGTCCGGAGAAAGATCTGTGCGATGGTCAGGGCGACCGAAAACGCTTCCGCGCCTGTGTAGAACAGATGACGTACGCCCGGCAGCAGAAAGCAGAGCGCCGCGGTCGGCAAGAGCGTGAAGAGCAGAAGCAGCGCGCATTCTCCGAATTTTGCGAGGACTATGCCTTCTCGCGAGACACCTGCGCCGATTGCAACCTGCATGGCCCGACACTTAAAGTCGTCCGCATAGACAGAGACAAAGAGCAGCGTCCCGATAACCAGCGCGAAAAAGTCGAGCGGAACTCGGCCGCCCGGCGCATATCGGCAGAAACCGCCCCCTTGCCGCCGTAGCACAGAAGCAACAGCGCAAGACAAAGTGCAAAGCCCGGAATTCCGAAGCGGATGCTTCGCTTTTTCAAAACACGCGCAATGTCCGCAAACATATAGTTATGCATCTTTTCTGCCTCCCGTCAGCGAAAAATAGTAGTCCTCAAGACTCTGCCTGTTTTCTTCCCGCCCGCAGATTCGAATGCCCGCCGCCTGCAACACCCGCTTGGCCCGCTCGAGATCCGAGACCCGTAAGCTCACGCAGTCATCTGCCTCGGACTGTAACTCTGTCCGCGCAATCTCGCGCACCAGAGTGCCGTTCTCCAGAATACCGAAGCGATCCGCCGTGTGCTCGAGTTCCCCTAAGATATGGGAAGAAAGCAGAATGGTACACCCCTCTTCCGCAGCGAGCTTTCGAAACAGCGTGCATCTCGGCAATGCCCTCCGGGTCGAGACCGTTCACCGGCTCATCGAGCAGCAGAATCTCCGGCTTCCCGAGCATCGCATTCGCAATGCCGAGACGCTGTCGCATACCGAGCGAAAAGGCGCCGAACTTGGATTTTACGCCCGTAAGTCCGACGAGCTCCAATACTCGCCCGATTTCTGCCCTATCCCGTATGCCCTTGACCCCGCAGTAAAAGCGCAGATTCTCCTCTGCGCTCAGATACGCAAAAAAATTACCGCCGATAAAGAAGCCTATCTTCTTCCTAGCCTTACGAAGCCCTGCCTGTGTCGTCTCTCCGTCAATCGAGACGCGTCCGCTCTGTATTTCCGTGAGTCCCAGAATGGTTTTAAAAGGGTTGTCTTTCCGGCGCCGTTTTTGCCGATCAGGCCGTAAATTTCTCCCTGTCTGACCGTTATGTTCAGGCCGTCCAGCACAGACTTTTTGCCGTAGCGCTTGCTGACCTCCCTAAGTTCAATCCGATTCATTCTTTGCCTCTCTTCTGTCATCTCTCTTTTGTTCGCGCTGCGGGCTGATACTAAATCCGCAGCGCCCCCCCCGGCTCTTCCGATTGCCTTTTGTTCGTTCGCAATAGTGAACTAATGACATAATACACAAATATTCTATTGACTGCAAGCACATTTGTTGCCGCAATGCTGCAGCTGCCTTCGCGGCACCTGGGGGATGCGGATTGCCTTCGGCAAGATTGCGGCGATCCTGCAGGTGCTGCACACAAAAAAAGAGAGAGCGCTCTCGCGCTCTCTCCTGTTCCATCTCAGTTGTAAATCTTGCCGCAGCTTATTTAGCCCTCGTGTGGGATAAGCTTACTGAACAGCCGTTACGTTGACTGCCTGCGGTCCTCTGTTGCCGTCTGCAACTTCGAAGGTGACCTTCTGGCCGTCCTCAAGGGTCTTGTAGCCCTCAGCGTTGATGCCGGAGAAGTGAACGAAAATCTCGCTCTTGTCCGCATCGTCCGTGATGAAACCATAACCCTTCGTTGCATTAAACCACTTAACTGTTCCGTTGTGCATTGTCGTGCCTCCATGAATAAAATAATCCGTAATCCCCCGGGGCAACAAAGTGCGTGTCAGATCGACCATGGATGGAACCTCATGGTCTTTGCTGTCGCGCGAATCCGTGTCCACTCAAATCACAATGTAACTATAGCAAGTATTACGATGAGTGTCAATGCGTATTTCGGTTTTTCTGTATTGTTTTCACATTTTTATGGATGTCGTTTATTAAAAATTGTGCAAATTCACAGAGAGTATTCTGTCAAATCACTGTCGCACAGCAACAGTTCCACGGCGAGCTGCTCACCCATGCGACCGGATTTATAGGCTGTTTCCAAGGCTGCGGCGCGCCGTTCGGCTGCCGCAAGGCCGCTGAGCGAAAGTTGCCGCCCCATTTGCAAAAGTTTCCGTACCAGCCACTGGGGCTGCCCGGCCAGCTCCGCAATTTCTTTTTCCCGCTTACCCTCGGCCGCAAAGGCCTTGACAAGGCGAAGCTGGCGGTACTGGCGGCTTAGCATCGCCAGAATGCGCCCGGGCTTTTCCTTGAGGGCAAGCAGGTCGCTGTAGAGCGAGAGTGCCCGATCTGTCTTCCGCTCACAGCTCGCCGCAATCATATCAAAAATGCGATTCTCAACCGAGACCGAAATAATGGCCGCCAGGTCTTCCCGTGTGACCACATCCCGCGCACCGAGGTAGGCAATCAGCTTTTCAAGCTCGCCGCCGAGCATCTCCATGTCTCCGCCGACCGCCGCAAGCAGCTGCTCCAGCACACTCTCCTGAATTTTTTTGCCGCTCCGCAGCAGGTAGCGCGCTGCCCAGAGCTTCAAATCCCGCTCCGCCGGGTGCGCGCACTCCACAATCCCGCCGAGCTTTGCAACTGCCTTGTAGAGGCGCGTCCGCTTGTCGACACTCTCCTCCGAAAAGACCAGAAGGGTGCTTTCCGGCAGTGCGGTCAGGTAATCGGCAAGCTTGTCGGCGCTCTTTTGGAAGAGTCCGCTCTCCTCGACAAACACAAGGCGACGCTCCGCAAAAAAGGGCAGCGTGTCCGCCGCCGTGATGATATTGTCCTCGTTCGCCGCCTCTTCCCGCAACAGCGTGACATTCATGCTGTCGCCCGCAAACAACGAAAAAAAGCGGGCCTTATAGTTCCTGCGGAGATAGCTTTCCTCTCCGCAAAGAAGATAGGCCCGCGAGAGCGCACCGCTTTTCAGTGCGCTCTCAAGTTCCGCTGTACTCACTTTTTCTTGTGGAAGGAACCGTAGCTGTGGCCGGGCTCCATCTTGACGCCGCGTGCCGCCGCAAGCTCACTGACCGTGACGAGCTGATAGCCTCTTCTGGTCAGCTCCGGAATAATGCGCTCTGCCGCCGCCGCACTCTGTGCGTAGATGCTGTGCATGAGGACAATGTCGCCGTCCTTCACCTGGCTCAGAACGACATTCACCGTATTGTCAGCGTTCTTGGTCTTCCAATCCAGGGTATCAATGTCCCAGAGCGTCGCCGAATAGCCCATTGCCGCGAGCGTGGGACGCGCCTTGCCGCCGAGCGAACCGTAGGGCGGGCGCACCAGCGTTGCGCTCTGACCGGTTGCCTCGCGGATTGCGCGGTTGGTCTTCTGAATCGATTCCTGCACGGCCGGGCCGCTGAGTTTTGCGAGATTCTCGTGTGCCCAGCTGTGGTTGCCGAGCTCCATGCCGTCCGCCGCCATGCGCTGCACGGTCTTCTGGTGACGCGCCACGAGATTACCGACCATAAAGAAAGTCGCGCGGCCGCCGTTTGCCTCGAGCGCCGAGAGAATCTGTGCGTCGTACTTGCTCGGGCCGTCGTCAAAGCTCAGTGCCACCATCGGGCGGTTCGGATCCACCTTTCGCACCGATGCCGCCGCAACCTCTGCCGGGGTCTCCCCCTTCTTCACGACCGCAATCCGCACGCCGTCAATGTGCGTGCCGACACCGACTTTACCGGCATCCTGTCCGTTCGTGACCCAGTCGAGCCACTGTCCGTTCACCTGTGCCTTCGTGTATACATCAAAAGAAGACGCGAGATCGCCGTTCAGCCAGACACGAACGCCTTCGAGCGGCGCCGTTCCGCCTTCCACGCCGGCCACGGCGCCGTTCTCCTTGGTGCCGGTCCAGCCGCTGCCGCTCACATTGACCTGATACTGAATGGTTCCCGTCATGCCTGCCGGCTGCTCTCTGAGCGCCGCACGGAACGCCGTCGGGTAGGTGCCCGTGCGGGTCAGCATGTGGTTGTCATCGGCCCAGCCGGTCCAGCCCTGTCCCTTATATTCCATCTCGTAGGAAAGGACTACCTTGCCCTCTTCCGCGTGTACGGGCGCCGAGAGATCTCCGGAAAGGTTACTCATACCAAGCGTCATTGCGAGCGAAAGTGCAACCGCCGCGATACGCTGAAAAATTGTCTGTTTTTTCATCGTTTTCTTTTCTGCCTCCTCGTTCATGATATTTCCCCCATTTGTTGCCTGAGAAGCACAAAGACCGTGCGCCTTTTCTTTCCATAGCTTTTCCGCGCACGATAGCGTCTATTATAACATGTTTTGTACTTATGACTACCCTAAAAGTCCTAAACTTTCCTTTAAAACGCGCACTTGCCCGCATTCCCCGCAAATGTTAGAATGAAAAAAATATAGCTTGTTTGAAAGGAGTCTTATGGCCAACGAGGAGGCGAGAAACCCAAGTCAGCCGACGCCGGAGGAAAAGAAGCCGGGTAATGTGTTTCTCTTCTATGTAATCCCCTTTCTTCTCCTGAATCTTCTGATCTTTTTCCTGGTGACCCTGCGTCCCAAGTTTAAGCTTCATATTGAGGAGTCCGTCGATTTCCGCTCGGCTGAAATCGAACTGGAGATGCACCCGCGCCTGCCGCTCGCTGCGTTTGATGTCAAGCTCGACGACACACCGCTGAACCTTGAAAATCTGGGCGGCGGTCACTATAAGACGAGTGTCGACAAGAACGGCACGCTGGAAGTCACAGTCCGCTATATCAACGGCATGAGCCGCACCCAGTACGAGCACATCGGCTCGGTTGACGATCAGCCCCCGCTGATTTCCGGCGAGGAGCTCGACGGCAACATGCTGACCGTGAGCTTTGACGACGCCCAGTCCGGTGTGGACTATGATTCGATTTACGGCATAGACGCAAACGAGGAGCACGTGCTCCCGCGCAGCATTGACGATGCCGCCCACACCGCTGTCTTCCATATTACGACCGACCGCCTCGAAATTCACGCGTCCGATAAACTCGGCCACGAAGCTATCTGCAATTTCTCCGAGCTCGATGCGATGGGAAACGGCGGCGACAACAGCCACGAGTACCACACTTACGGCGCCGACGAAAAGAAGCAGGGCGGCACCGCCGTCGAGGATGAGACGCGAGAGAGCGAGCGGAAGCAGAACAGCAAAAAGGCAGAGCAGAGCGAGAGCCGGACAAAGGCGACGAAAGAGAGCACGAGCGCTGCCAAAACAAGCACCGCTGTGCCCACCAAAGCGAAAGAAAGCAGCGCCGCAAAGACAAGCACCGCCGCGCCCACCAAAGCGAAAGAAAGCCAGACCGCCGCATCCACCAAGGCAAAAGAAAGCAGCACCGCCAAGCAGACAAGCGCCGCGGGCACAAAGGCGAAGGAAACTTCCGCCGGGGGCACGAAGGCAAAAGAAAGTTCGACTGCCGCAAAGCAGACAAGCGCTGCTTCCGGCAAGGCAAAGGAAACTTCCGCCGCAAAATCGGGCACCAAGGCAAATGCCGTCAACAACAGCGGCGCGCCCGCCCCGGGCGAGACTGTCTCCGGCGGAAAGAGCGGCCCGGCAAAATCCACCGAGCCGAAGAAGAGTACTTCTTCGATCCAGGTGGTCGAACCGCTGAATCCGTAACTTCGAAAAAGACAAGAAAAAGCCCCGAATCCGAAGGATTCGGGGCTTTTTGATTTACAATCCCGTACCGCTCAGAACAGGCCCTGCCAGAGATTGCCGAGCGCTGTGAGCAACAGATTGTTCCGATAGAGAAAGGTGAGCCACCCTGTCGCCTCGATGCGCTCCAGAATCCCGCTGCCGAGCGGCGTGTATTGAAAGAGATTCAGGAGAATAAAGCCGAACCAGAGGAAAAAGAAGCCCTCTGCGAGTCCCAGCACGGCTCCCGCGATCTGGTTGATTCCGTGAATAATCGGGAGCGAGGCAAAGAGATTCAGCACGCGCATCAGAAGGTGCAGCAACATGCGAAACAGTATAAACAGCAGGCTGAAACCGAAGTAGTTTAAAAGCGTTCGCCCGAGGAAATCCGCCGCATACTGCTGAAAACCGGTCGCACCGAGCGCCTCCCAGGTTGTCGACGTATTGTTGGTGCGAAGTCCGACTTTCAGGCTGTCCGGAATGGGCAGATTTTCAATCACGCGGTCCTGCCCCGCCGTGTCATCGATCTGGCGGTCCGTCACGGTATCAAGACCTGTCTTCTCGGAAATGTAGCGCTCCGCGGCCGTCTGTAAGCCTGTGTTCTTTGCGAGAAAACTCGCCGTTCCCGGCAGAGCCGTCCGCGCAAACAGAGTTGTCAGAATCAGAGCAAGAGCGCTCACCGCGAGGCGAAGAAAGCCCCGCCGGTGGCCGTCCAGCATCATGCCGAGAAGGAACAGAGCGACAAGCAGTGCGAACCAGTTCCGATCAAGCCAAGCGCCGAGTTGTGCTGCCATCAGCCGAGGAAATCCTCTTCCTTCAGAATCAGGAGCCCGTCTTTATTGTAGCGCTTGGAGAAGAGCCCGCCGAGTCTTCTGCTGAGCGGCGGCTTCTCCGCGC
>ERZ772986.337-NODE-337-length-30006-cov-2.897933_pt1 | contig 30006 bp, 10 predicted proteins | sample MGYA00511898_ERZ772986 | MGnify/ENA primary metagenome ERZ772986 (study PRJEB29015, sample SAMEA2737934) | human oral metagenome | biome: human oral; feature: human-associated habitat; material: dental | place: China | collected 2148 ... | reverse complement strand
GGGGGCCTGCCATTCCTCCGGTTCCGGGTCGGGAAGCGCCGCGACGTTGACTTTTCCGTTGTCCGTAAGTGGCATGTCCGGCAGGAATACCAGCTGCGCGGGCACTGAATAGTCGGGAAGGATACGCCGGAGTGCGAGCAGCAGGGTGCTCTCATCTGGGGCTGTACCTTCGGAGTTGTCCTCCAACACAACGTATCCCACCAGTGTTTTCGCCGTGCCGCGTTCCAGCACCTTGGCTGCCGCCTTGGCCACCTCGGGGAGAGAAAGCAGCGCGGAGACTACTTCGCCTATTTCCACGCGGTGTCCACGCAACTGTATTTGCTGGTCACGGCGCCCCCAATAGGTGAGCCGACCATCGGCGTGACGGCGAACCTGATCGCCGGTGCGGTACATGACCCGCCCGGTGCCCTGTGGATCCGCAACAAACGACGCCGCCGTGAGGTCCGCGCGGCCGACATATCCGAAGGCAATCTGTGAGCCGACCAGGTACAGGTCACCCAGCGCACCGTCGGCCACGGGCACCAGGTAATCATCCAGCACCCGAATCTCCACTCCTGGCAGCGGCAGGCCAATATCCACAGGGCCCGCATCCTGCTCACCTGCGGTGGCGAACACGGTGGCTTCGGTGGGGCCGTACAGGTTCCACACCTGGGCACCGGCATCGGCCACGGCAGTGGCTACGGTCTGCGGCAAGTCCTCGCCAGAAATGACGGCACGCACACCGCGAAGTTCGTCCGCTGCGGCCTCAGCAATGAGGGACCACAGGCCGGGGGTTGCTTCGCAGCAGGTCACGCCATGCTCGGCCATGAGCGTCACGATGGCGCGTGGGTCACGGTATTGCAGGTCGTTGGCGATGATCAGCCGCGCACCCGCAGCCATCGGCGCCAGATACTCCCAACCGGTGACGTCGAAGCAGAAGGGCGACAGCGCCAGCAGTACATCCGTTTCTGCAAGCGGCACGGAGTCGTTGGTGGCAGCAAGCAGTGCCTCCAGATTTGCGCGAGAAACCAGCACGCCCTTTGGCGTTCCCGTGGACCCGGAGGTGAACAGGACGTAGGCAGGGGCATCGGCCGGAATGCTCTCCGCCGCTGGAAGGTCAACCTCGGGTGCTTCGCCGATTATCGACGCCGCGTCATCACCGATAGACACCAGCGTCACCGAATCCGGAACCTCAAGACCTGCCGTGTTGCTGCATAGAGCAACACGAACGCCGCATTGCGCGAACTGCGCGGCAAGCCGCTCCGCGGGAGTGTCGGGAAGAATCGGTGCGTACGCGGCACCCGTGCGCAGCACCGCCAGCTGTGCGACCAGCTGGCCTACGGTGCGTTGGCACAGAATACTCACCACGTCACCGGGTTTCACACCGTGGGCGACCAGCAGGCGAGCAACGGCGGTGACGCGCTGTTCAAGCTGCTCGGCGGACAGCCACGAGCCGTCGGCTGCCAGCACGCTGCCCACAGTAGGAACGCCTCGAACCAGCTGTCGGATTGCCTCGGTAGGCTGGGCAGCGGTGCCGTGCGTGGTGCGCAGGTGCGCGCGTTCGTCGTCAAGCAACACCGGCAGGTCGTGCAGCCTGGTATCCGGCGTGGCGGCAGCGGTCAACAGCACGCGTTTGATGCGACGGGCGATGCGGGCGATGGTGGCCTCGTCAAACAGCGCCGAATCGAACTCGATAGCGAGCTGCGCGGGCAGGTCGGCGGACGGGTCGTCGGAACCCAAGAACACATCCACGTTCATGTCAAAGCGGGACACCTCGGGATTATCCGGCAGAATCGTCGCCGTCACACCGTCAGGGGCCGGGAATGCGGACGGCAGGTTCTGCAGGCCAATACCCACCGTTGCCAGTGGATGATGAGCCTTCGAGCCGCCCGCAGCGAGCTCCCGAACCAACACGTCAAATGGCATACTTCCGTGCTCAGCGGCCTGCAGGTTCGTGGTCCGAATGCGGTCCACCAGCTCCCGGAAATCCGGGTTGCCGGCAAGCGATGTCCGCAAAACCAGCAGGTTGACAAAACAACCCACCGCAGCCTCATCCATGCCACCATGGCGGCCCGACACCGGCGTGGCCAGCGCAATATCCTCACCACAACCCAGCCGCGACAACACCGCAGCCACGGCGGCATGCACGACCATAAACGGCGTGGCATCCAGAGTGCGGGCCGCCTCGTACACGGCCTGCACCTCCGCATCGCTCAGCGCATAGGACGCCAACATGCCCTTCGTCGCGCCTTCCGGGTTGCGCGGGCGATCCAGGGGAAGCGGCAAGGGGCAGGGCACGTCAGCCAGTTGCTCCTGCCAGTACTCCCGGTCGCGCGCTTCCTGGCCAGAGCTTTCCCACGCATCCTGCCAGGTGGCGATGATGCCAGTGGGTGACGGCGCGGGTTCCACAATTGTGGTGTCTGCGGCCTCCTCGGCATGAGTCCATGCCGCCTCCAAATCAGCCATGAGCAGCGGCAACGACCAGCCGTCGCAGGCGGAATGGTGAATCACCAGCGACAACAGCACGCTATCCCCATCGGGGCAGACCGCTGCCCGAATAGGCACATCTTGGTCGAGACGGAACGGGGTGGCGCGATGCCGCAGCAGCTCCGCCTCATCCGCCAGTACCGTGATGGTCAGGCGATGGGCCGCTTCGTCAGCGGGAAGTACCAACTGCTGTGGGCCGTCAACATCCCCAGACAACAGCGTGCGTAGCGACTCATGCCGCCGCACCAGGCGCTCCACACCACGCTGAACATGCCCAGCCATGGTGCGAGCATCCAGGGAGTCAGCATCGCCCTGCCCTTCCGGTGTCAGCCGGACCATGAGCGGCAAATGGTAGGTAATGTCGCCCGGATTCACCTTCGCCAACGCCCAGAACCTGCGCTGCGCAGGTGTGGCCGGCGCGGGGACACCCGGCGTCGGCGTGTGCTGCGTGTAATGCTCGGCAAACTCCTCGGGAGTAAAACCGGTGTCTGTGTCACCGGCGGCCACCGCCTCCGCAATGGCGCGCGGGGTGCGGTGCTCCAGAATCGTACGCAGCGACACAGGGGTACCCAGAGCGGAACTCAGCCGACCGCTCAGCCGCGTGCCGGACAGGCTCTGCCCGCCCAAAGCCAAGAAGTCATCGTCGGGATGAACGCGGGTGGGTTCGCTGTTCTGCTCGGCCAGCACATCCGCCATGATTGACGCCACCAAATCCACGCTTGTCGACGCCCCGACGCTCACCACACCGGCGGCCACTCCAGGCGTGGCTGTGCTGTTTGCCTCCTGGCCAGACGGTGCGCCGTCGCGGAACCAGGAGTGCAGCATCCGAATATCAGTCTTGCCGTTAGCTGTCACTGGTAGTTCTGGCACCACCAGCACCCGTTCCGGCACAAGAGCGTTATTCCCGGCGGGATCGCCGCCGCCAACCAGCTGGGCATACTGCTCACGCACATCATCAGCAATAACAGCATCGGGGGCGTCTGCACCGGCAACTACGGCCAGGCACAACACGCCATCCACCTCACACGCCGCAGCCTCCGCAACACCGGCAACAGCCTGGGCGATGGCAACAACCTCGGCGGGGGCGATACGAACACCCCTAACCTTCATCTGATCATCGGCGCGCCCACGATACTCAAAAGAACCATCCGGGTTCTTCACCACCACGTCACCCGTGCGGTGACACCGCGGCACCGCACCAATCCCGGCGGGGAACCGCTCGGCGGTGAGTTCTGGGTCATCAAGGTACCCGTCAGCTAGCGCCCCAGCGATGTACAACTCGCCAGGTTCACCATCAGGGACGGGCTGCAACTGCTCATCCAGCACCAACGCCTGGACATGCGGCAACGGGGCACCCAAGGACGGTGCTGCGAGTGCCGCGGAATCCACCGACAGGTTGCCAGTGGCCAGCACCACATGCGTTTCCGTGGGGCCGTACTGGTTATACAGTGCCGGGCCATCAGGGGAGGAACACCAGGCACGCAGATCCGCGCTGGGCTGCAAAGCCTCCCCGGCCTGGACCAAAACACTCACGCTTGGCTTTCCGCTGCGGGCGTACTCGCGGGCGAGCGCGTTCAACACCACGTTCGTGGCAAACAGCACATCAACACCCTGGGAATCCAGGAAGCGTGCCAGCGCAGACATGTCCTGACGCTGCTCCTCGGCAACCACCACAAGGGCATGTCGTCCAGCCACGGCGGTAAGAAGCTCCTGCATGGATACGTCAAACTGGTCCGGCGCATAGTGCGCCAGCGTCGCCCCCGACGGGATGATTCCGGTGGCGGTCTGCCAGTGGATCAAGTCCTCCATCACCTGCCACGGCACCACCACGCCTTTGGGGACACCAGTGGTTCCCGAGGTGTGAATGATGTACGCGGCGTCGTCACGCGTCAACCGCCTGGTGCGGTCGGCGGGCGTGAAGCGTCGGGATGCGGAGTCGGTGGCGGCTAGCTCCGCAAGCAGCGCGGAATCAACGACCACAGTGGGGTTCGCGCGGCCCACAATCGCGGCGGCGCGTGCCGTCATGGTGCCGGTGGAATCCACCTCAATGGGCATGGTTGCGGCACCGACCAGCCAGACGGCAAGGGTGGCGCACACCTGCTCCACCCCACGGGGTAGGGCAACAGCAACCGTATCGCCGGGGCCGACACCACGGTCCCGAAGCGCCCACGCATAGGTGTTGATGATGTCATCGGTGTCGGCGGCGGATAGGCGCTGAGTAGCGGACACCATCGGTAAGCCAGCGACCTGGTCCGCTAGCAGCGGCAGGCCGGCAATACTGCGAAGGTGCCGTTCCAGATGCGCGAGAAGATCATCTGTGGTTGCCCCGCCAACAAGCTCCACCCCGTCAGCCACGGCAATGCGCAACGACACCTGCCGATCCGCACTATGCGCCACCACCATCACCGGGTAGTGCGTCCCATCCTGGAACGACAAGTCCGACACAGTCACCCCATCCAGCGGGGCCAGCAGTGCGGCCTGGTCAAGGGGATAATTTTCCACCACCATGAGGGAATCAAACAGGTCGCCAGGTGCATCGGCGCCGCTGGCGTCGCCATGTTCCACCAGCCGTTGCGCATCCGCCAGTGACGGCGGGTTTTCCGCACCAAGCAGCAGCAGCTGCGAGGCGGAACGCGCCGCATACAGAGGGGAGTCGGCGGTGACAGCGACGGGAATGGTGGTGGCGTATAGACCCACAGCCTCCTGCGCGCCGGGGGCGTCCAATGGCCTGCCGGACACCACGGAACCGAAGGTCACGCGTGTTTGACCGGTGAGTTCGGACAGCACGCGCGCCCAGGCGCCGTGAATCAGCGCCGCAACGGTCACATGTTCGCGCTGCGCCGTGGTGGTCAGAGCCTCCGAGGTTGTTGCATCAAAAGTCAACCTCAATTCTGTTCGGGTACCCTGATCACGTCCACCGGCGGCAAGCATAGTTGGCTGCGCAGCACGCAGGGGTTTCCGCCATGCCGACAGTGGGCTCGTGGACTGCCGCACCGCCAACAGCGAGGGCAGGGGATCAACCACAACCAGATCCTGATCCGGGTCCATCAGAGTGAAGAAGTCCCTGATCAGCAGCGGAGCCGACCAGCCGTCGGCCACGATGTGGTGGAACACCACGTCAACGATGTGACGTTGCGGAGCATCAGCGTGGGCAGTGTCTACCTGCTTCATCCGCAACCGGGTCAACGGGCCAGCCGTCACATCGAACGGGCGCAGCATATCGACCTCGGTAAACGTTTCATCGTAGCGGGCGTCCAACTCCAACGCGGGATCAACAGTGGCCACAACCGACCCATCAGCATTCCGGGTGAAATACGCCCGCAGAATCGGGTGACGGTCCGCCAACCGCGACCACGCCTGCAACACACGCTCAGAATCCAGCGCGCCATCCAGCGTGAACGTCATCCTGGTCAGATACGCAGCAACTCCCGGGTCGTCCTGCTCCTCCAGGTAGAACATGCCTTCCTGCGTGGGGGTCACCGGCAGGGTATAGGTTTGTGCATGCGTATCGACGCCGCGTGCATCCCCACCCTGTGCACCAACCTGGCGTTCCAGTGCGGCCAGGAATTCCTCCTTCAGCTGCCGTGCGGTCTCCTCAGAAACCAACCGCGTGCCGCGAATAAACGTCACCTGGATTGACTGTTCGGCAGTGACTACCGAAGTCACTGACAGGGGATTACGCAGGGGAACATCGTCGCCGACAACCGTGTCCAAGGCCGGTAGTTCAGGAACCGGCGACGGCACGAACCCCACCGGGGATGAATCCTCGCCCGTGGTGAACATGCCACCCAAATGGTTAAACAAAATATCCGAGCGTTCACTAGCAGCAACGCCGCGCTGCGCTGGGGGCAATTCGCGGAAGGAGTCACCGTCATCAACCACGGTGAACACCTGCGTCCACCAGCCCACAGAGCGGGGGTCAATGACGTCATCGCGCCCATGGTCCTCCACATCAAGGGTGACCAGGTGTGGTCCCCACGGGTCGGTGGCCCGTACCGCCTGCGCCAGTGCGGACATCAGGGCGTCCCGTAGTTTGCCGCCGTGGCCGTGACGCTCAATGAGCTCGTCCGCTATGGCTCCTGCCACAGTAAACGTATCCACCGCGGCCGTTGCGGCGACGTCGTCAGGGCTTACCTCGCCCACAGCGATACGTGCCCGCAGTTCGGGCTGGGGTGGGGCGTCGGTTCCGCGCACCATCAGGGAACCCGCGCGTGGCGACGTCCCCTCCGGCTCCGGCAGTTCACGACCACTCATCGTGGCAATGACCATCTGCCGCATATCGCCAATGATCTGCATCCAGCTTGCCGCATCCACGGCCATATGGTGCGCGACCAGCAGCAACATCGGTCCTGAGTCCGTGGATACTTCCGCGCCAGCAAGGAGCACCCCGGCGCGCACATCAAGATTCTCAGCTAGGCGGTGACGTAGCTGCGCCAAATCCTCAGTGGCCGTGTCCCCTGTGAGTGTGGTGGTCTCGGTATCGAAGTACGACTGGCCCTCGGCCAGGGTTTCACACTCGCCGGTGTCGGTGACGCGGGTGCGGAATGCGGGGTGCCTGGCCACCAGGGCGTCGACAAGCGCCGAGCCGTGTCCGCTGACGGGTTCAAGCATGGTGAGCAACATGCTTTGTGCGAAAACACTGTCGGGGGCGTCGGCGAGGTGTTCAGCGGCGACGCGGATGGGGGCGAAGGTTCCCAGGTCGGAGGGTGGTTCGATGGGTACGACGGGCTCTGCCTCAGCGTCGTCGGTACCGCTAGTGCCGTCGGCTGGGGTGAGGGCGCGGGCGAGGTCGCCGAGTGTGCGGGCGTCGAAAATGTCGCGGGCAGCGGTGATCCAGCCACGGTCCTTGAGCTTTGCGATGAGTTGCAGGGCCAGGATGCTGTCGCCGCCGAGTTCCAGGAAGTCATCGTCTTCGCGGATGCTTCGGGGATCGGTGTCCAGCAGGATGGCCACTTCCTCGGCAAGCGCCTGGAACTGCGGCGATACCGGCGCGGCGGGCTCCGCTGCAGGCTCCGTATGAGGTGCTTGTTCAGTGCTAGGTGTTTCAACCTCGTCGGGTGCCTTGGACAGGGCGTCCAGCACCATCAACAGGGTGGTGGCGCGGTCGGCCTTGCCGTTGGGTGTGACCGGCAGGCCGGGGACCTGCACAATGCGCTGCGGAACGAGGTGCCTAGGTAGCTGGGACGCTAGCTGGTGGCGAATATCGGCGAGGCTTGCTGCGGACAAGGTTCCCTCGGTGGGCACGACAGCGGCGGCGAGAATGTCGCGATCGCTGCCAATCCGCGAACCTGGGACGTGAACCACGCGTGCGCCGTCCACGCGGGAGTCGGCACGCAGCGCGGTTTCAATTTCCGCAGGCTCGATGCGCAGCCCACGGATTTTCATCTGATCGTCCACGCGGCCGAGGCACAGGAACTGGCCGTCGGGCCGGAGTACCGCCAGGTCGCCGGTGCGGTACATGCGCGAGCCGGGTGGAAGCCCCAGGTGATCGGGGGCCGCGACAAACACGGAAGCGGTAGTGCCCGGCATGGCCGGATATCCCACGGCGAGTTTGTCGCCCGCCAGCCACAATTCGCCCACCATACCGATGGGGGTGGGTTGCAGGGCGCTGTCCAGCACCACGGCCGTGACATGCGGGTCGGCCACGCCAATGGGGATCGCGCTGCTGGTGGGATCGGGGGTGATGAAGCCGTGGATGGCGTTGACGGTGACTTCCGTCGGGCCGTAGAGGTTGATCAGGCGGTGCCGTGCGCACCACCGTTCCGCCAAGTCTGCAGGCAGTGGCTCGGCACCGGAGAAGACCTGCACGTCCTCGGAAATGGAGCTGGGGTCGCCGAGGAATCCCAGCACGGTGGGGGTGGAGGCGAAGTGCGTGGCACGGTGCCTGCGCACGGCCTCCGCGAGGGGAGGACCAACGCGTTCCATATCGTGGGCGACATACAAATGCCCGCCGGTACAGAACGTGGCAATGACCTCCAGCAATCCCACGTCAAAGGACATGGGCGCAATGGACACCAAGCGCGGGCGGAAGGCCGCGTTGTTCGGGTCGGTGCTGCTGGTGGCACTCAACAGGTCGAAGATCAGGCCGGTCAGGCCGGACATGGCGCGCTGATCCACCAGCACGCCTTTCGGGCGTCCCGTTGTCCCAGAGGTGAACACCATGTAGGCGGGATAGTTCGGGTTGCGCTGGGGGGTGGGAGCAGCAAGTTCCTGCGATATGCCCAGGGTGTCCTGGGAGTCCGGTAGCACAGGCGGATGACCTGCGGGGAGTTTATCGGGGTCGCTGGAGATGATCAGTGACACGTTCGCGTCGGCCAGGATTGCCGCAAGACGGTCGGCCGGGTCGTCCGGCCTGAGCACGGTAAACGCCGCCCCGGAGGCCATGACACCCAGGATGGTGAGCACTTCGTCGAAGCGGGTGGGTTGGTGGATGGCCACCATGCGACCAGCGGTTACACCGTCGTACGCCGCGCTGATCCGCGCCGCAAGCCCACGCATGTGTTGCTGCACTTCCGCACCCGTCAGGGTCACACCCACGGTGGAGAGCATGGGCTCGTCCTGGTGTTCCGTCAGCTGGCGGTCGATCAGCTCGGGGATGGTCATATCCCGCAGGTCTGGCTGGGTATCGGCCTGCGTATCGACGCCTCGTCCACCCGCTGTTTCCGGTTTGGTGCTGCGGGTTTCGGTGCTGCGGGACCCAGGACTGAGCGCAATTCCTCCCAGGATGGTGGAGACATCTGACTGTCCTTGCGGGGTGGCGTGGGCCTGCGCGACACCCATGATGGTGTGTTGGAGCGCTTCTACGAAGGCGTCCGCGCCACGCTGCTCGAAGTAGTCGCCGGAAAAGAGCACGTCAATGCGGTGCGTGGTGGTGCCATCTACCTCTGGAAGTTCCGTGTGCACGATGGTGACCGGGAATTTCGGTAGCGGCGGCACCACGGGTAGGAGTTCACTGCTCCAGTCGGCGGTGGCGGGGACCTGCGGCGCTCCAACGCGGTGGTCCACAATCACCTGGAATGGCGCGGTGCCGGACAGCTCCTCAATGGGGATGCTGGAATGCTCCGCCACGTCCAGAACTTCGTGGTGAACCGCTTCAATCAGCTTTCTTGTGTCAAGGTCATGACTGAAGGACACTGCGGCATCCCCGGCGCGATCAACGGTGACCGGCAGGGTGTTGCCCAGGTACCCCACGACGTCGAGTAGCTCCGGGTGATGCCGGCCAGACACGGGAATGCCCATGGCGGGGTCGGCCCCGGCGCGCTCAAGGAACAACAGCACGGCGGCTTTGACCACGTCACCAGCGGTGGCTTTGAGCGTGGGGTCGGGGCTTGCGGCGGCTATCGCGGGGATGGTGACGGTGCGGTGAATGGCCGGCCCGCGCCCACCCAAGGCTGTTCCTGCCGCTCCGGCGCTGACGGCGGCCGCCCGGGAGAACGGCAGGGGAGCGGGCGCGCCGGGTGCGGTGTCGCGTTGGCGAAGCGACCAAAAGTCCACGTCAGCGGGGTTTGTGGTGCTGGCGATGGCATGAATGCGGTGGAAGCTCGGTCCGTTGTGTGTGTTGAGGGCATCGGCGTTGTCGTAGGCGCGCGCCAGGTCTGTGAAGAAGGGTTGGAGGCTCCACTCGTCAAAAAACGCATGGTGGAACAGCAGGGCCAGCACGGTTGACGCGGTGTCCTTGTTGTTGCCTTGTTCAGCAACCTGCACAACGTATGCCTGTAGCGGCTGGTCGCTGGTGGCGGGGAAGGGGGTGCGCACAAGCTCGTCAAGGAATGTGGCGAGGCTACCTGGGGTGGTCGTGCGCTGATGTACAGCAATAGGCTGTGCCAGCGCTTCTTCTGGGGATAGCAGCGTTGCATTGATGATTCCGGCGTCGTCAATGCTCAGCCTGCTGCGCAGCACTGGGTGTGCGGCAACAACTGAGGTCAGGGCCGCGGATAAGCGGTCGGTGTCGATGGTGCCGGTGACGGTGGCGAACAGCGGAATGGTGTACAAACCATTCTCGCCGTCTAGTTGCTCGGCAAGAATGACGCGGCGCTGCCCAGCGAGCGCTTCGATGGGGCCATCCTCGGGTTCGGCGTCCTGCGGCGGTTCAGGTTGTTCAGTTATGTCCGTGGCATCGGCATCACGCAGATTCGCACATGCCTCAGCCAGTGCCACGAGGGTGGGTTCTTCAATGACGGCGCGCACGGGAACATGCACCCCGAGTGCGGTGCTGAGCGTGAGTGCCAGTCGGTGCGCAAGGAGCGAATGCCCGCCAAGGGCTCGGAAATCAGCGTCGATGGACGGGGTGTTATCAAGCTCCAGCACGTCCTGAACGGCCTGCACAACGGCGTGTTCCTCTGGAGTGTCTGCCACGCGATACTGGTGGCTGCCGGTATCCTCTGGCAGTGGTAGGCGCGCGCGGTCAATTTTGCCGGTGGGGGTGCGCGGAAACTCATCTACCACGACGATTGCGTTGGGGCGGGCGGCGCTTGGCAAGGCATCGGCCACAGCGGCCTGTATTGCCGCCACGCTATCGTCCTGAGCGTCGGCGAGCACCACATAACCAATGATCGTGGGGGTTTCCGCCGTGGTATCCACTCGCACCGCCGCTGCTGTCACGCCCGGTGCCGCTGCCAGCGCGGCCTCTATCTCACCGCGTTCGATACGTAGGCCATGCAGCGACAACTGTTCGTCGGCGCGGCCAAGGTACATGAGGTCACGCGTATCGACGTCCCGTGCCACCAGGTCACCCGTCCGGTATCGGCGCTGCCCACCCGGCGCGGCCACGAAGGTGAGCGCGGTCAGCGCTGGGTCGCCAAGATACCCATAGCCTAGGTGTGGTCCAGAGAGATACAGTTCGCCGAGTGCACCATCAGGAGTGGCGGTGAGGGCTGCCCCGAGAATGTCTCCGCCGACGCTGGGCAGAGTGGTGCCCAAAGGCGGTGTGCCATCGCCGGTGACGTGGTGCGATGTGGCCACGATGGCGGCTTCACTGGGGCCGTACAGGTTGAACACGTCTGCACCGGCGGCACGCAGCGTGGTCACCAGGGTGTGGGGAAGCGCCTCCCCACCAGCGCAGGCGCGGATTCCCCGCACCGCCTGCGGATCCTGGTGCACGATTTCCGCCCACAGCGACGGGGTGGCCTCCATGACGGTGGGACGTACTCGGTGCAGCAGCGCGCAGGCTGCGTCAATGTCAATGGAAAAATCGGCGGGTGCCACGTGCACCGTTGCCCCGGCGAGGAGGGGAAGCAGGTTTTCCACAATGGAGATGTCAAAGCCGAGTGTGGAGGCAGCCAGGTAGGTGTCATCCGCCGTGAGCTGGAGAGTGTCCTGCATGGATCCCAGCACAGCATCCAGGCCGGAACGGGGAATCACAATGCCCTTCGGGGTGCCTGTGGTCCCAGAGGTGAATACCAGGTAGGCGGGATGCGCCTGCGACCAGTCAGGTACTTGGGGTGCATCGACAGGGCTGGCGAGGACTGTGGCCACGTCGGAATCGTCAATGATCAGCGCGGGATTGGCCGCGTCCAGGATCATGCGGGAACGCTCCGCCGGGTGGTTCGGATCAATCGCCACAAAAGGTGTTCCCGCCCGCAGCGCCGCAAGCAGGGCGACAGGAATACCGACTCCGCGAGACAGCCGCAACGCCACCACATCACCGGGCTGTGCCCCCTGTGCGGTGATGTGCTTGGCAAGGGTGGCCGCCGACGCGTTGAGTTGGGCGTACGTGAGGGTGGTGGTCCCATCCTCCACGGCCACAGCATCAGGGGTGGCTGCTGCATGCGATGCCACGGCGCGCACCACATCCTGCGCAGTGGTGGCTACCTCAGGCAGGTCTGGTACTTCCGTGCTCTGAGCTGGGTGGATGGCCGCATCCCGCCATTCCTCAAGCACACGCTGTGCTGTTGTCGGGCGCAGGGCCGCGTGTCGGAATTCCAGCGTCAGTTGGGCACCCTGTTCAGATTCCTCCAAGGACAGCACCGCATCAAACGGTGCTGCACCGGAATGCACAAACACGCCCACTGACGGCTCGCCGTCAATAACAAGGTCGCGGGTTCCCGCACGATGCGTAACCACCACGTCCACAAGCGGCGACCTGCCCGGAATGTGCGGCAATCCCGCAGCCCGAATCACATCGTCCAGGCCAGCGCAACGATCCGCGCTGGCGGCCCGCACGGCGGCAGCAACATCAGAGAGGGACGACCCTACCGGAATCGGACACGGCACCACGGATACGCGGTCGCCATCCGATTCGACAGCGTCTGCACCCAGGGCGTCGCGCACATCCGTCGGGGTTCCCACCACCACCGTGGCATCGTGTGCAGCGCCGGCGCGCCGGGCGATGACGTGTGCCGCGGCGTCGATAAGCACCGATAGGACGGTGGTGTTGTCTGCCTTGGCACGGTCCTGAACAGCCTGAACCCAGTCCTGGGGTACCGGCAGGGTAATCCTGTCAGCAGTGTTGTCGGCGGTGGTGGTGCGCTCAGCGGCGAAGGGGTCGGGCTGCGGCGTGGCTTCACCGTCCACGTCGTGGGTTGCGGGGCGCACGGCGGCGAGTCGACGTTCGGTCGCCGAGGCTACCTGGGCCGTCGTGGCGTCGCTACGCGGGGGCGTGGGTTGGGCGGACAGCACACCCGGGGAGGCAATCTCGGCATTGATGTCGCGCAGTAGCAGCACCCACGTGTGCTCATCAGCGGCAACGTGATGGGTGCTCACAACCAGCATCGTGCCGTCGGGAGTGTGAAGGAAACGTGCGCGAAGCGGCGGTTCGGACGTGGGATCGATGGGGGTGGCGGCAAGCGCATCCACCTCCGTGGGTTCTACGGACTCGGAGGAGGGTGTGACCACGGTGTCTGCGGTAAGGACGGTGCGTTGCAGCCCGCCGGTGTCGTCGGCAGAGACCGTAGTCCTGAGGTCCGGCCGGTGCTGCGCCACAGCAATGATGGCATCGCGTATCCGAGCCTGGGTTGCAGCATCCTCAGGAACGGGAAACGCCCAGGTCAGCATGCCTGCCGCCCCGGCGTTTGCAATGAGCCTTCCTAAAATGCGCTGGTCGGTGACGGTGCCGGAATCACCCACCTGAGTATCGGCAGCCTGATCCGCCGATTGCTGTTTAAACCCTTCCGCGCGGAGCCGCGCCCGCAGCAGCTCCCGACGACGATCCGACCGATCCGATACTGCATCACTCATATTGTGCCCTCGCTGATATAACTGCTGATAAAACTGTTGGTGCCGAGCTCAGCAACGCGGCGCATTTATGCGGAAACGCCAACTGTGCGACCTCGCCACCCATGGTGTGTTTCGCCGCCCCCCGTGCGGCATTGTTCAAAAGGTTTGGTTCCCCCAGCGCGTGGGAAAATAGTGCTTTATCCCCCAGCAGCGCCGCCACCCCAAACAGCGTCACGAGGTCACGGCCCATGCCTTTGCCCACCCGCGACGTATCGGCAACACCGATGTGAATGCCCACCGTACGCGGGTCGGTGGGTCGCGACGCCCCGATGCTCATGTGCGCGGGGCGGTACACCTCAATGTAACCAATGGGGGCACCTTCCGCGCTCAAAATATAGGGCTGGGTGAACGGCTGGCTGTTCAGCAGGTCCAGCTCCTCCTCCCAGCGTTCCACGGACCACGGCTGCCGGAACGTGTACAGCAACTCTGACTGCATCCACCCCGAGATGCGCTCCGCATCGGCTGGGCCGTGGGCTTCACGAAGCTCACAGCCCTCAAACTCCACAGCACCCGCCATCTTCCCTGGAAGATCAAGCCCATCCAGAGAAAGCTCCGGCATGTCATCCTTCGGGCCACCAAAACCGGCGGCGGCCAGCCACGTTGTGCCTGTCAGGCCGCTGTGGTTCAGCGTGTCCCGGCCCCGCAACGTGGGGAAAAAGAAGGAATCAGCCTCCAGCCACGCGCCCGGCGTGTGGCCCTCCACCGAACCATCAGCGGGTTCAGCAGGGGTGCTCGCTGCGGGAGCATCGTCGGAAGCGTTTTCAGTGGTGCTCAACACATCAACAAGCGCCTCGTGGGCGCGCCCAACAGCCTTCAGATCGAGGTCATCAGGGGTGTCTCGGCCAGCCCTGAATGCCGCGACACGCTGCAATAACGCCAACAATTCCATTGGATCAGACGCCGGCACCTGCCGACCTGACTCGTCAGCAGGGTCCACCAGGCTTACCTCATCCACCGTGGGCAGCCCCACCTGCGGCACTGACCACTGGAAAGACAACGCCGCAGCATCTCGCTGGTCAGCGGCCACAAACAACGGTGGGGTCACCACACGTGTCGACGTCCCCCGCTCCACCGGCGGCAGCACATGCGTCTCTGCCGCCCACAAACGCACAATATTCGCATTATCCTCAGCAGACATTCACAGACCTTCGTTGTCGAGCTCATACACAATCGCCGCAGTCCGGTCAAACAACCCCGGCTCGGCCTCTACCTCGCGTAACGACGCCGCGACACTCCGCGGTGTCCTTGACTCGAACAACAACACCGCCGGGAGGCTCGGATCGTCCAGCACATCACGCAGCACAGAGGCGGCCTTGGTGGTCAGAACCGAATCCCCGCCCACCTGAATGAAATCATCATCCAGGCCAATGACAGACTCGGGAACGCCAATGACCTCGGCAAACACGCCTGCCACCAGGTGCTCCAACGTGCCAGGGGTGGGTGGCTCCGACGCAGACTGCTGCACCGTGTCGCGCCGGGCGGTGTCGATGAGCTGGGCGCAGTACTCCCGGTCTGACTTGCCGTTCTTGTTCACCGGAATGGCCTCTACGATCACCATGAGGTCGGGAATCATGTAGGGCGGCAGCGTCTCGGCGAGGAACGCTCGTACCTGCTCTTCCAGGTCCGGCGCATGGTTGCTGCCAGCGGCGATGACGGCACCCAAATGGGCGGAACCATCCCGGGGATCACCAGCGGGGCGCGACACCACAGCCACGCAGCTGTGCACACCCGGGGCCTGGCGGAGCGCCGCCTCAACCTCGCCAATTTCGATACGGTAGCCCCGGATTTTCACCTGGTCATCTCGGCGGCCCAAGAATTCAATGCATCCGCCGGGAAGGTAGCGCGCAAGATCGTTGGTGCGGTACCAGCGTGCCCCATCAATGGTGGGGAATTTACGGTCCGTCATCTCGGCATCGTGGCGGTAACCACGGGCAATGCCAGGTCCAGACACCAGGTATTCACCGGGCGCGAAGTCAGGTCTGATGCGTCCTGCATCATCAACGATGCGGGCACGCATGTTGGGCAGTGGGCTGCCAAAGGGCACCGATCCCCATATCGGATCGATGGCTTCTGGGTCCGTAACCTCGAAGAAGGTCGAGTGGATGGCGGTTTCGGTGGCGCCACCAAGTCCGGCGAAGCGGCAGTGTGGTGCGCGTTCCCTTAGGCGTCCGGGCAGGTCAAGGGTGACCCAGTCCCCGCCGAGGAGACACCAGCGCAGCTCGTCAAGCTGGGTTGTTGATGTTGAAGACAACAACATGTCAAGCAGCGGTGGGACGCAATACAGCTGGGTCACATGGTGCCGCGTCATTAAACCAATCCATGCTTCCGCGTCGCGGCGTTCCTGCTCGGTGAGTGTCACTACGGCTCCGCCGACGTTCAACGGACCGAACATGTCATGCACGGACAGGTCGAATTCTAGGGAGGATAGGCCCAACGTGCGGTCGTCGGCAGTAAGGCCGACAATCTCGTTCACAGCGTTGATGGTGTTCATGACGGCACGATGCGTCAGCTCTACACCCTTGGGCTCCCCGGTGGAACCGGACGTGAACAGCACATACACCACATCGTCGGGGGATTGGGTGGTCGCCTGCGCCGCAGCATCCTCGGGGAGGTCGGTAGTCAGGGCGTCGTCAAGCAGAACACCGGTGACCCCCTCATCCGGGTCGGACAGCGCGTTCGTATCGTGCAGCACCACAGTAGCGTCGGCGCGCTCAAGGATGCGGCTCCGGCGCGTGGCGGGTTGGTCCGCTCCCAGCGGCACCCACGCCGCACCCGCCGCCAATATGCCCAGCAGCGCCGTGAGCTGACGTGGGCCTTTAGCGATGCGAACACCCACAATATCCCCAGGTGCTACGCCGTGTTTGCGTAACGACGTCGCGACGCGCAACGCATCATCCCGCAGCTCAGCGTAGGTACGTACACCGTCCTCACCCCATAGCACGGCCGGTCGGTCGGGATGTGTGTCAGCAAGGTCGAAGAAACGTCGGTGTAGCAAGGCGTCGTCAGGGAGTGGCGCTGTGGTTTCCGTATCGCGCCGGGCCTGATTCTGCTCTTCCGGAACGGCACTGGGGAACGGTGCCGATGCCCATTCCGCGTCCCGCACCAGCAGGTCAACATTGGCGCGGTACGCCTCAAACATGGCGTCCACCACGCCCGGAAGGAACATTCCTTCGCGGACATCCCAGTTGGCCAGGAAACCACCATCCAGTTCCGTGACCTGCGCATCAAGGAGAACCTGCGGGCCTTCCGAGAGGATCCACACCGGATCGCCAAACACTGAGCGCACCCGAGCAGAGAACAATTCCCCCAAACCCACCGCCGAGGTGTACACAATCGGGGCGATCACCTGACTGCCGCGACTACGGCTCATATCGCGCAAAATATCAAGCGCCGACCAGTCCGAATGCCGCATGCTGCCGTGCATACTTTCCGAGACGGCACGGATACGATCCAGCACCGTCTGCTCCTGGGAGACATCCACGGTCACCAGCACTGAGGAACTGAAATCTCCGACCACACGGTCAATATCGGGGAGGATCTGCTGCCGGTGGAACAGCGGCACGTTCAACAGGAAACGCGATTCGGTGGTGAAAGAACCAATGGCCTCTGCAAAAGCAGTGGCCAGGCAGGCCGCGGGAGTCACGCCGTTATCCTGCGCATGGTGCTCAAGCGCGGCGCGCTGCCGCTCATCCAGGAACAAATGCCGACGCTGCGGGCGCACTGAATGTGCGGGCACACCGGTATAGGTGGGGAGTTTAGGAGGATCCGGCAGAGTTGCCAATTGCTCCGCCCACCACTGTTGATCTCGTTCTCGGTTCTTCGGGGACGTGACCTCCGGGGCATCAAGATACTCGCGGAAACTGCTGCTAATGGGGGCAAGCTCTTCGCCAGTGAGCACGGCGGCGAGGTCATCCAGGACGATGCGGTAGCTCATGGCGTCGCCAGCCAGCATGTCAAAATCCACGTGCAGGCGTGCACGCCCACCGGGGAGGCGGGTGAGGCGAACATCAATCATCCGGCCCAGGTCAGCTGCCGCACGCTGGCCGCTCATCTCTGAGCGAATATCCTCCAGTGTCGCGGCGACGGTGGCATCGTTGGTGTCGCGTAGATCCAGCGAACTAAATATCGGGGTGTCAGGCTGTGCCTGCACTTTCTGCGTGCCGTCGTTCAGGATTTTCACCCTGAGCATGTCGTGCCGTGCGACCACAGTATCCAGTGCTGCCTGCAGGGTATCCGGTTCATGGTCGGGGCCGTCTAGTTCCACGTAGAGGTGCGCCGACACCCCGCCCAGCTTGTCGGTGTCATAGCCGCCCGCCCAATAGGCGTGTTGCAGGGGAGCCAACCGGAATGGGGAGGCATCGTCGCTGGTGTCGCTGGCGCCGCTGTTGTCAGCAGGCGTGGCAGCTTCGGGGGCGGTGCTGGGCGTCGTTACGCTTGGGTCTTGGGTGCTGGGTGTGTGGCTGTTTAGCAGCTCAGCCCAGGCTGCGGGTTCTGGCTTTTCCAGGAAATCCGCGAAAGAAATGTCAAAGCCGGCTTTTCTGCACAACCCTGCGAACCGCATGATGCGCAGGGAGTCAAAGCCGACGGAAAAAAGATCAGAGTCTGGGCGGATGGAGGTGTTGGGGAGAAGGTTCTGTAGCTCTTCTATCACATCGTCCGCTGTGATGGGGGGTTGTGATGTATCAACAGCTGGACGATTGCTAATTCCCATGTCTCCATCCGATCAGTCAAAAGGTGGCAAGTGTGGGTTTGATCTGTTCGATACTCCACGGAACCGAGAGGACTGTCGGCACGCGGAACGACGTGACCGCCGCAGGATCCAGTTTGAGAACATGGTTTTCCCGTACCGCCGTGAGACCTGGCCACAGGGGAGATGACTCCATTGCAGACAGGTCCCCTGTCGAACCCATGATGATGATATCTGAATTCATCTTATCAATTGTTTCTAAGGACAGCCTACCCTGAACGCCACCTTCGCCGCCACCCAGGCCGATGAGGGAGTCTGGAAGCTTCAAACCCATTTTCGTGAGCATCTGCACCGTAATATCGTTCGGGTCCGTCACGACCTGGATATTATCCGCGCCGCCAAAGAACGCAACCGCAAACGTCTTTCCTGCGGCGGCCGGGAATTCCTGGCTCACAGCCGACAGTTTCTGTTCCGTTGAGGCAACAATATTGTCTGCCTCGCTTTCCTTCTTGAACAGCTGGCCAACAATCTTGGTTTGGTCCTGCCAGGAATCCAGCTTACCGTCAGCCAGCGCCGGGAGAGTGGGGGCAACATCCTGCAGCTTCTTATAAATTTCCTCGTTGGAAGCCAAAGCACCGGCGAGAATCAGGTCGGGTTCCTGCTGCGCAATCTGTTCCAGCGGGACGTCGCTGGGGTTCATCAGCTTCAGCACATGGGTGCTGCCTTCAGGCTCAACCTGCAGCTTGCCTTCCTCCCACGGCATGACCGACTTGGGGAAACCAGCGTAACCGGCAATTGCGGCAGGAGACTCACCCAACGCCAGCATGGCATCCGTGTAGCCCGGAACAAGCGTCACCACCTTCTTGGGTTTGGTGGGAAGCTGAGACTCGCCGTAGACGTGGCTCACTGTGATCGTTTCTCCCGACGCGCCACTACCGGACGAGGAACAAGCCGACAGTCCAGCAACCAGCACGATGCTGGCGACAAACGCCAGCATCATCAGGGCGGTTCGATACAAGGGGCGATGTGAAAGCCCTGCGGGTGAACCCATGGCTACCATGGGCATGCGAGAACGACCAGTGGTGGGGTGCGTCATGGTGTTGAGAATCTCCTGCTATAAGACGTGATGATTAGTAACAGTTGACCCACGCTGCTGAAGCGAGGTTACAGACTGTGGATTTTTGCAGCTTCCATTCGCCATCCACGTACTGGAAACCGGAATTGGGGTAGGTCCATTCGCCCCAACCAGCTGGCCAGATGATGGTCATGGTTGCGGTGGCGGTGTCGCCCGTGACTACGACGTCGCGGACATCAAACTTCACAATGTCACCCATGGCTTCCATGCCGGGGGGCGGGGCCATCCTGGACCGCACAGCAGCAACCTGCTCTAGGGTGCCTGCGGTGACGGGGCCGTCGACAGTGCGCTTAGCTAGCTCTGCGCCAGGGACACCAGGCTGGGCTGCGGCCATGGTGGTTTGCAGCAGTAGGTCGGCGGAAGGCATTGGGGCTGAAGCTGCTGGGGCCGGCGCTGCCTGCTGGGGTGCAGCTTGCTGTGCGGGGGCAGCAGCTTGTGGTGCCGCTGCGGCCGGGGCTGCCTGTCCTTGTGCAGCACCGCCAGCACTGGCTGCGCCTGGCTGAGCCTGGGGTTGTGCGGCCTGTTGCCCCTGTGCGGCACCACCAGCGCTGGCGGCACCGGGTTGAGCCGCGCCTGCCTGAGCCTGTGCGCCAGGCTGACCCGGCTGGGCTGCGGCACCAGGTTGGCCCGGCTGGGCACCTTGAACTGCGCCCGACTGGTTTGTTGCCCCCGCAGAACCCTGGAGAGCATATGATTGCGGTTCCTTCAGGGCGGCGACAAGCTGCGCAGTGCGTTCTTCGCTCCGGGTGGTGGATTCTAAAATATAAAATACTGTGGCCCCAGCAGTCACTGCTGAGGCTAGTGCAACGATCAACGCTGCAACGGCGATCACGCCGAATCCTCTGCCCATTCGCGTGTCCGTCACTTCCGGCTCGTCGTCATATTCTTCATATTCTTCTGCTTCTACAGGTGCCGTAGTTTCGTCGGCGGTTACGGTGGGGGGGTCTTCCTGGGGTCTGGCTTCGGCCAGTGTCATGACCTTCCTCCTGACGCGTTTGCGTGTTATGGAAATTACTTCTGTTATTTGGCCATAGCCCTTGAGCTGCGTCAGCCATTATGCTGCGCCAAATATTGTGGACGATTGTTGCATACTAAAAAAAGGCCGTCAAGGGTATCCTTACCTCAGTTTGTTGAACAAACTTGCACGGTTCAGATGGCTGTTTCCTCAACAAAGAACTAGTGTCTCCACATGCCTTCGATTTATCGCCTCTGACATGCCAATAGTCATTTCTTCTCACTATATAGTTTAGGTGAGCCTTGCTTTGCGGGTATCCTGGAGACGCGGCCGACACGTGATGAATAAACATTAATGTTGCGGTGCGGCTAGGCGGCAACTATGCGTCGCGCCTTGGGCCGCGCTGATCTTATATCCACGGCGGCAGCTCAGCGCCTGATGCGAACACAAGTAGTGAACGCGAATGAATAATGACACGGCACCATAACAAGGAGCGAACATATGAGCCAACCAACTAATCCCTTTGATGATGACAATGGACGCTTCTACGTTCTTCGAAACAAAGAGGAACAGCATTCACTGTGGCCCACATTCGCCGCCGTCCCCGATGGTTGGGATGTGGTGTTCGGTGAGGCAAGCCGCGCTGAATGCCTGGACTATGTGAATGAAAACTGGACTGACATTCTGCCGCTGTCAGCGAGGAAAGCCGTGGCGGAAGCGCGTGGCGAATAATAATGGCCGCAGATCTTGGCCTCAACATCACAGGTGAGGGCACACCTATCGTCATGGTGATGGGCCGGAACGCCTCTGGTCGAGTGTGGGATGCCCACCAAGTCCCAGGGCTGGTGGCTCGCGGGTGGCGGGTAGCCACGTTTGATAACCGCGGCAGCGGCGGCAACATCGACCCCAACCAGCAGTTTCATTTCAACGACCTGGTCCAAGACGTCCTGACCATCATCGACCAACACCTCGGCGAACCGGCATTCCTCGTGGGCACGTCCCTAGGGTCCCGTATAGTCCTGGAGGCTGCGCGCCAGCGGCCTGACCTGGTGCGGGGTGTCGTTGCTGCGGCCGCCCACGCGCGCCTCACACCCCTGCAGATTGCACAGTCGAAAGAACTCGCGGCGGTCACGGATGCTCTGTCTACCGTCGCCCCCGACTACCTCGCCGCGACCACCGCAACGCTCAATTTGTCCCCCAGCACCCTGCTTGACGACGCCGCGTCTGCCGACTGGCTCGCCTTGCTCACCTTTGCGGGGCAGGGATCAACAGTGGGTCTTGCTCAACAAATCGCGGCGGACTGCGGCAGCGATCAGTCGCAGCACTACCCGCAGATCGCGGTTCCTGTGCTGACGTTGGCATACGCGGATGATCGCGTGATTTTCCCCGAGCAAGTGCGCGATGTCGCCCAGCTCATTCCTGGGGCGGAGTATGCCGAGTTACCTCGCGCCGGGCATTTTGGTTATCTGGAACGCCCCAACGAGTTCAACGAACTCGTGCATGAGTTTTTTACTCGCACGAGTACTACTTAAACAGTCCACTGCTCAACGTCTTGCCAGCGGTGCCACAAGTGGGTGAATAACCCGCCCTTGTCGATGAGTTCGTTGACGGTGCCGTTTTCGGCAATGGCACCGTCTTTGAGCACCACAACAGTGTCGGCGATGGATACCAACGCGGGGCGGTGCGTCACAATCACCATGGTGCGGTGACCCCGCAGCCTGCCCAGGGCATCAACAATTGCTTGTTCATTGGTGGCGTCCAGGGCGGATGTTGCCTCATCGACCAGCAACAAGCCGGTGTTTTTGGCCAGCGCCCGAGCGAGTCCAACGCGTTGACGCTCGCCGCCGGACAACGTGCTCCCGCCTTCGCCGACGGTGGAATCCCAGCCGTGCGGCAGCTTGTCAAGAATGTCAACAAGCTGCACCTGATCGGCAATGCTGTCTAAATCAGCGTTGGCATCGGCTGCGGTGACGTTGTCGCGGAGTGTGCCCTGACGGAGCTCTGTCGCTTGGAACATCACAGAGGTATGTGCCAGGCGATTGGGTGCGTCCAAGACAGTGCCGTTAAAGGCAATGCTGCCAGTGTTGTGTTGCCGAAGCCCCGCGAGAACGTCCAGGAGGGTGGATTTTCCAGAGCCGGATTCCCCAACAACAACGGTGATGCTTCCCGCAGGCAGGGCAAGGTTGATGGAATTGATGCCCACAGTGGTGTCGGGGTAGTGGTAGGTCACGTCGCTGACCTGCACTTCCACCGCCTCAGAGGACGTTCCAGTGGGTGGAATGGAATCGCTGGTGTCGGCGGCGTCGACAAGCGCTCGGATGTCCCTGAAGGTGCGTTCCATGGAGCTCATGGGTGTGGCCAGGAGCGACAGGGCACCGGAGGCTTCGATGATGCGCAGCAACACGATGATGAGGGCTGCGGCAGTGGCGCCGGAGATGTCGGAATTGAGGTACAGCATGCCGGTGACCAGTGCGAATGCGAGAAGGCCGAGCTGTGAGGCGATGCTGAACAGCGTCTCACCCGGGATTTGCCAGAGGAGGAGCCGCAGGCCGCGCTGTCGTGACCCGCGGAGGACGTCGTCAAGGGCGGAACGGCTCACCCCGGCGGTGCGGAGCGTTGGTTGTGCCCAGGCGAATTCCAGCGTGGCGTCGTTGAGTTCGCGGGTGGCGTCGTCGTAGGCCGCCTCGGAGCGGGCGATCAGGCGCTGAGACCCCACCAGTGCCAAGGTCAGAAGAACGCCGGTCACGAAGGCCACCATGGCCAGCTTCCACGATATGGTGAGCAGGAAAATGCTGAGCAGCGGGGTAATCAGGACCCCTTGGATGAGGGGGAACATCAGGTGCGCAAGCGCAGAGAGGGATTCAGCACCAGCGGTGGACAGTAGTTTTGAAAGTTTTGACGCGGATTCGGAGTGCAGCTGTGAGATGTCCATCTCACGGATCGATGCGACCCCAGAGGTTTCAACGGTTTTGAGAATGCGGCACCCCAAGGAAAAACCAATGCGGTGGCTGATGTGGTCAATGCCCCACCCCAGCGCCACCAGCCCAACCAGCATGCCCACCCAGCGGATTGCGGAGGCGGGATTGTCGGAGAAAAGTCCCTCGAACAGCGGAATCAGCGTCATGATGGCCCCGGCCTGCACCGCCGTGGACACGACACTCAGGGTGAAAAATGAGATGCGATCGCGCGTGGCTTCCGGTCCGGTGATGGCGGCGAGGTTGGAGGGGGCGTCGAAAAGCATGGGCCTACTTTCTGTGCATGCTGGAGGCAAGGCTGCTGTACAACCCGTTGGTGGTGACCAGTTCATTGTGTGTGCCCTGCTCAGCGATGTCGCCGTGCTGGAGCACAACAATGCGGTCGGCGTGGGCGATGGTGTGCAGGCGGTGCGCAACGATGATCTTGGTGCGGCCCTCCAGAAGGGCGTCGAGGCCCTTGCGCACAGCCCATTCGGAATCGGGGTCGGCGGCGGCGGTTGCCTCATCCAGCACCACAACATCCGGGTCACCCAACAATGCCCGGGCGATGGCGACGCGCTGGCGCTGGCCACCCGATAGGCTCTTGCGGTCCACGGGCGTGTCGTAGCCGTGGGGGAGGGACATGATGAAGTCGTCAATGTAGGCGGCTTGGGCTGCGGCCCGAACGTCTTCGCGTGTTGCCTCCGGGTGACCCAGCGCAATGTTGTCAAACAGGGTTCCCTTGATCAGCTGCACGTCCTGCAACACCACAGCCACTTTGCGGTGCAGCGTATCTTCTGGGATGTCGCGCAGGTTCACGCCGTCGAGAACGATGGCACCATCGTCGGGGTCCCACAGGCGCGCCAGCAGGCTTGCAAAGGTGGATTTCCCGGACCCGGATGGCCCCACCAGCGCCGTTGTCGTGCCAGCGGGAATATCAAGGTCAATCTTGTTCAGCGCCCGTGTGCCCGCCGAATAGGAGAACGAGACGTTCTTCACCGTGATGTTTCCGCAGGTGCGTGCGCTCGCGACCTCAGTTGTGTCGGCAGCGTCTTCCACGCCCGAGGCAGCATCGCGCTGCGAGCCATCGCTGGATTCGCTGAGTTCCGGCGTGGTGAGCAGCAGCTCCAGGCTCTTTTTCGCGTTGAGACCTTCCCGAATGCCGTTGGCGGAATAGGAGACGGCCAGCAGGCGATCACCAAAGGACGTTCCCAAGATCAAAAACGGAATGATGTTCTCCGCAGGCATGATGCCACTCACCACAAGACCGGTCCCTACCAGCAGCAACAACGCCATGATGCTCATCGGCTTGGTCATTTGTGTGGAGTTCAGTTTGGAGTCCAGGGTGCTGCGCTGCCAGGTGATCAGGTAATCGCCCATTTCTTGCAGTTCACGGGGCAGGTTGACTGTGGCATCGTCGCCAAACACTCGGCTCACGGCCTGTCCGGACACGAACCGTTCCGTATCGCCGCTGATGGTGGCGTTCCAGCGCAGAATCCGGGCAATTTTTTGCTTATCGGCACTGGCCTGGCGCACCGTGACCACAATGTAGAGCACGATGGGAAGCAGCAGCACCAGCGCCAACCGCCAATCCACCGTGAACAGGTAAATCAGAATGGCGAGCGGGGTCACTACCGCACCCACCATGTCCGGCACCGCGTGAGTAATCAAATAATGCAACGAAGACACATTGTCCTGCACCAACGTCTTCACTTCTGCGGACCGGCGGTCTTTAAACCAACCCAAGGGCAGGCGTGACAATTTGTGCAGCAGGCGCTTCCGCAGCGCCGCCGAATAGTTGGCGTCGTACACATGCTGCGCGAACAGCAACACGGCCGTCCCCAACGTATTGAAGCCCAGGATGCCCACCCCCACAAGCCCCACCTGAATCAGCTCGTCCTGGCTCGCACCCCGCACCAGGCGCTGCGCGAGCTCGGAAAACAGAATAAACGGCACGATGTAGGTGATGGACAGCAGCGCCTGCGCCAGCCCACTGATAATCAACGCCACCCGCGCCGGGCGCAGCACCGATACCTGCTTCGCATCGGCAGTCTTGCCGCTGGTCGCCGTATCGCTTGTCGACGCCGCGACCGGTGCCGTAGTCTGCTCCGTTGCTGCTGCATCCGCAGCATCTGCGCCTGAGTTGTCGGCTGTGGTGTCAGGTTCAACATCAACCTGTTTGCCCATAGCCCGGCCTTCAATCCAGTACGCCTGGGAATGCAGGGTTGCGCGGTTGTGGCCAAAATTCAGTTCCAGATGCGATTTGACCAGCCGGGTTGCCGTGCTTTCGGCGGCGACCCAACAGCGCCACCCGTGAACGTCGTGGCCTTCGAGGGCGTCGACAAGCGCGCGGGCGTCGTGACGTGTGGGTATCCAGCGGACGGTGATGTCGGGGTGGTCAGGGAAGGGCAACTGGGTATCGTCATCGCGGAATTGTTCCATGACAACCTGGATGGGTGCACCGGTGGGCAGCGTGCCGATGATGGCGTTGATTGCGGGCCACGATGCTGCGTCGCCGACGAACAGGTAGCCGCGCGGCGGTTGGTCGTCGGGAGTAAAGCCGTCCCCACCGAACCGCTGCATGGTGAGTTCATCCCCCGCGCGGGCGCGCACAGCCCACGAGGATGCCGGGCCGCTAGGGGTGTGAATAAGAAACGCGATGGAAAAGACTCCGGTGGTGGGGTCGGCGTGGAGGAGGGTGTAGCAGCGCTGATGAAGTTTTCCCTGGCCCTCATGGTCAGGGAACCATACGCGCACCCACGAGGCGGGAAGCTCCCCGTCGCTGTTCAGTAACGTGTCGGAATGAAACGTAATGTGTACAACGTGCTGCGTGAGCCATTCGGACTCGATGACGGTTGCGATGTGCTCCTCAACGCGCATGGCGCGGAGCATGGCTCCCTGAAAGCCTTTCCCCATAGCGAGCTTCCTCCTCCTGGGTAGTGTCGTGCCGGTGCCACTGCCCTTAACTGCCGCCCGCATGTGTGTGGCGTTAGGTCACGCGGGTAGATGTGGTGGCGAGGTAGCTTTTCACCGATTCAAGCACTTCACCTGCCCTGATGGATACCAGGGACAACAGTGATGAACTGAAACCATGACTATGTTCTACACCACCACACAGGTAAATAGCTGGAGCGGGGGTATCACCAGTAGCCAACCGGTAGTCTCGTTCCACGATGACGCGCCCATTTTCATCCACGGGTATGTGTGATAAGTCTACAAAAAATTCCCGAGGATCGGATTCATTAAAACCTGTTCCGCAGATGAGCATGTCCGCATTGAGGGTTTCCGTGGTGCTGTCCATGGAGTTTTCCAACTGAAGCTGCACACCATCAGGAGTTTCTGCAATTGATGTTACGTATGTGGTGTCGTGAATGAAAAGGCGTTTCTTTCCATCAAGGCGCTCTTTGTAGGTCAAGCGGAAGAGCTCATCCAGCAGATCTGGGTCCACCGCAGTGTAGTTTGTTCCAGCATGGACGGCGCGCAGACGCTCGCGTTCTTCGACGGGGGCGGCGTGCCACTTGTCCACGGCGTCGGGGTCAAACACTCGGTTGGCAAAGGGGGAATCGTCGCTGGGGGTAAGCCCATATCGGGTGTGAATCAGGTGGACTTCCGAATCGGGGAACGTAGCGTGCAGGTACTTTGCTATTTCCGCTGCGCTTTGTCCGCCACCCAACACGGCGAGTTTTTTGTTCGGGGTGGTGGTGTTGTGTTCCCTGAATTGTTCAAGGAACGGCAGAATGTGCACGCTGTGGGACACTCGATCATTCTCGGTGAGGCCGTCGGGGAGTGATGGATTCAGTCCCGTGCCCAAGAGAACGGCGCGAGCACGATAGTGCTGGGTGTTGCCGTCTGCGTCGACCGTGTTGACCACGGCGATGTCTCCATCGGTATCGATGCTGGTTACGCTGGTGCCGTACTGCACGTCAACGGGGACGTTGCGGGCCGCCCACTGGATGTAATCTGCGATTTCCTGGCGGGAGGGGAAGAACGTTTGCAGATTAATGAAGTCCGTGAGCCGGTTATTTTCAAACAAATAGTTGAAAAAAGTGAAGCGGCTGCGGGGATTGCGCAGTGTGGCTAAGTCCTTGGGGAAAGCGATCTGCATCACGGCGTCGGGAAGCAGCATGCCCGGGTGCCACGCGGTGGTGGGGGAGGACTCCAAGAACAGGGCTGTGAGCTGTGCTTTGTCTGGGTGTGCTTCGTTCTCGTCGGCCAATGCCGCTGCGAATGCGATGTTCGACGGTCCGAAACCAATGCCAATGACATCAAGGGTGTCTGTGCCATTGGTTTGGCGAATGTCTTGATGTGATGGCAAGCTATCTGAAGACAAACTAGTGGTAGGCAAGGTCATATCTAATTATATTAGGTTAGACTTACCTTTATGCACAAGGAAACTACCTCACCTGCTCCGATGTCAAGAACCGACAACAACCTCCGCACAGGATTCGTCGGCTCACCCATGCTGCCGTTCCTTAACGACGACCCCTCACTCGACGCCGGGCAGCCCCTGGACCAGCTGGTATGGGACCAGCTAGAACAGTCCCCGAACAAGGCCGCGATTATCGACGGCGCGCGCACCCTCACCTACGCACAGTTACGCACCCATGCGGAAGGCGTTGCGCGGGGGTTGCTAGCGCGAGGACGCCAGCCGGGCGATCGTGTGCTGCTGCACCTTGAGAATGGTCTAGCGTTTGCCGAAGCGCTGCTGGGAACCCTGCTTGCCGGATGCGTGCCAGTGCTCACGCTGCCAGGTCATCGCTTCGCGGAACTGTCACACTTGGCGCAGCTCAGCGGGGCGGCCGAACTAGTGGGCACCGATAAAGCTCTGCTAGACGAGGTGGCCGCTTCGTGCGATATCTCTGTTGTGCATGTTGGGGGGCTGCCGATTGCGGAAGGGACTGATGGGGGAGATGCTGGTGCGGACGCGGGCGGGTGGCATCCCGGGTTTGTGCCGGACAACCCTGCCGTATTGCTTGTATCTGGCGGAACCACAGGGTTGCCCAAGCTGATTGCCCGGACCCACCAGGACTACCGCTACGACATCGCCTGCGCGGCCGCTGCCTGCACCATTACGGGAGACGACGTCTACCTTGCTGCGCTGCCGTTGGCACACAATTTCCCGCTGGCAAGCCCTGGGCTGTTTGGGGTGCTGGCCGCAGGCGGGACTGTTGTCTGTGCGCCGATTCCCAGTCCCGATATGGTCTTTGACCTCATTGAACAACACCGCGTCACCGTTGTCTCCGCCGTTCCGTCCCTTGCATTGCTGTGGGCGGAAGCCACCGAATGGGAAACCCAAGACCTCAGTTCACTGCGCCTTGTGCAGGTTGGCGGCGCGCGGTTTAGCCCGGAACAAGCGGTTATTGTGGACGAGGCATTTAACAACACCCTCCAGCAAGTCTTCGGTATGGCCGAAGGACTATTGTGCTTCACCACTCCAGGAGATCCGGACCGCGACCGAGTGCGCACCACCCAGGGCTATCCCATGAGTCCGCTCGACAAGCTCCGCATCGGTGCCGATGGTGGCCTGGAAACCAGCGGACCCTACACCATCCTCGGCTACTACCGGGCACCCGCAGCCAACGAAGCATCCTTCACCGATGACGGCTGGTACCGCAGCGGCGACAACGTGCACATCCACGACGACGGCTCGGTGGTGGTGATGGGCCGCATCAAAGACGTAGTGATCAAAGCCGGGGAAAACGTAGACTGCGTGGAACTGGAAGAAGTGTTATCGCAGGTACCAGGTGTAGCGAACGTTGTGGTGGTCGGTGCTCCCGACGAGTACCTTGGCGAAGCCGTGGTGGCGGGGATTGTTGCGCAACCCGGAAGCCAGATTGACCTGGAACTACTCCGCGCAGCTGTCCACGATGCGGGCATGGCCGACTTCAAACAACCCGACCGGCTACTTATGATGGACCGCGTGCCACTCACCGCCGTGGGAAAGCCAGACCGAAAGGTTGTGGCGGAATGGGCGCGGGAGGCTTAGCGCTTTTGGCGAGTGATGATGTAATGGACACGTGAATGCAACGACGCAGTGGAGTGAACAAGAACCCGGCGTTGTTGTGTTCCCTTCCGGCGCACGAATAAGAGGTCGGCCTCGTAGCTATTACCGGGAAGGCGTGGAATTACCCGATCATATTGTGATGCTCGCAGGGTTTTCTCCACGTACTTTACCCATAGCCGAGACTCATTGGATTAGATGGCCGGATTTTTGGATTCCAATTGACGGCACAAGAATTCGCTGTGTTTTAGAAACCGCGCTTAAAAAGGCGCGGGATTCCCGTGTGGACATAACATGTGGCGGAGGAATTGGGCGAACAGGAACCGCACTCGCATGCATTGCGGTACTTGATGGAATAGATTCAGCCAGCGCAGTGGCCTTTATTCGAGAAAACTACCATCCGCGAGCAGTGGAAACTCCGTGGCAACGCTGGTACATTTCACGGTTTGCGTCCACAGTTGGTGAGTGAAGGAACGCGAAAGAGAAGCGCTTTGTTGTTTGGTTGTTTATGTTGCGACATGCAGGTGTGTCTCACGATTGTCGCTGGATAAGCGTGTTACGGTGGGATATCTACGTTGACGCGTCCCCATCAAA
>ERZ772986.336-NODE-336-length-30145-cov-5.037355_pt1 | contig 30145 bp, 26 predicted proteins | sample MGYA00511898_ERZ772986 | MGnify/ENA primary metagenome ERZ772986 (study PRJEB29015, sample SAMEA2737934) | human oral metagenome | biome: human oral; feature: human-associated habitat; material: dental | place: China | collected 2148 ... | reverse complement strand
CGCTGAAATCTGTGCGAATTGAATCGCCGCTGTCGGTGAGAACGGAGGGGACCGGGTCAAAACTATTTACGGACATGACAATAACCGCATCGTTTACTATCCGTAACGCCACAAATCAGCGTCGCGATCTAGGTACTATGGCGATAGCCGCCCGTGATAGCAAGTGGAATAACTATGACTTTGGTAGCCAACGGGTTATTCTTGAGCCGTGGCAGACGTACACCTATCGAGCGACAACCAGGTTGACGAAAGAGGAGGATTATAAGTTCTGGATCACAAATTACCGTGAGGGCAACGGTTGGAGTAACAATTATCCAGAATCAGCTCCGGGCTATAGTCGTGAAGTGTCAACGTTCGTGCAGACGGCGCCAACAGTAACTTCTCCAGTAACTATTCAGAACCAACGAACCCACGTCGGGCAATCAACGCGGATTCGCTTCACGGTTAAAAACAATAGTCCGAAGCCAGTTGACCTCGGTTATTTTGGCGCGGCAATTACTAGTCCGAGTGGACGAAATGCTGACGCTAGTTTTGATACAGTCAACAGCCTTGCGCCGGGTGCAACCTATGCCTATGACCGGGAGTTTATTCCGCGGGAAAGCGGTCTATACAAGGTGCGAATTAGCGGCACTCTCGACAAGGGGACGACCTGGACCGAGGCGCAGTATCCGGTGCCAACGCCGGCTAGTGCTGGTAACCGGGCGCAGTTCACCATCCTCCCCAACCCCACTCTCACCCAGGGCATCACTTTCTCTAATTCCACTCCACGTGCCGGCGAGCTAGTCACTACTACCTTTAAGATCAAGAACTTTGCGAGCCAACCAATCACCACCACTAATCGCACCTGTCTCATTATGCGTAACCAACATGGAGCAAACTACGACCTCGGCTGCCTCCAACCAGCCACCATCCAACCTGGGCAAGAACAAGAATTCAAGACCACTCGTCCCTTCCCAGTCGGTATCTACCGCGCCTACTTCTCCACCTTTGACGGTCGTACGTGGCACGAATATGCCGCTCCACCGCTTGAGACTGGTAATGAGGCGGTTAGGGGTGAGATGAGGGTGCTGCAAGATGTCGTTATGTCACAGGGATTATCGATAACGCCAGCGCAAGCGCGTGCTGGTGACAAGCTGACCGGCTCATTCACTCTACGCAACCTCAGCTCGGCAATGTCGCAGACGAACCAACATCTGTGCTACATTATCCGGGGTCCACGTGGCGAGAACCATGACCTCGGCTGTCAATCGACAAAGGGAATTGCTCCAAATGGTAGTGTGCAGTTTTCGCTCAGTCGTCCTTTTGACAAACCAGGCACGTATAGAGCCTTCTTTGCACTATACGACGGTAGCCGTTGGCATGAGGGGGCAGCACTGCCGGGGTTGACCGGCAAGGAGGCAACCAGCTTATCGTTCACCATCCTCCCCAACCCCACTCTCACCCAGGGCATCACTTTCTCTAATTCCACTCCACGTGCCGGCGAGCTAGTCACTACTACCTTTAAGATCAAGAACTTTGCGAGCCAACCAATCACCACCACTAATCGCACCTGTCTCATTATGCGTAACCAACATGGAGCAAACTACGACCTCGGCTGCCTCCAACCAGCCACCATCCAACCTGGGCAAGAACAAGAATTCAAGACCACTCGTCCCTTCCCAGTCGGTATCTACCGCGCCTACTTCTCCACCTTTGACGGTCGTACGTGGCACGAATATGCCGCTCCACCGCTTGAGACTGGTAATGAGGCGGTTAGGGGTGAGATGAGGGTGCGCGAGTAGGACGGACAATTATCGCTTAAGCATACGCCTAACTTCTAGCGAAAACCTTTTTTGTGAAAAATCACGTAGCGCCTGCTTTCGTAGAGACTGAGCGTTAGCAAACGCTGTCTTAGGGTTGTCCAGAACAGCAGTTAACGCTTCAGCATAGGCTTTTGGATTGGTGATATCATCAACAATCTGTCCATATGTACCAACAAAGTCCGCTACTCCACCAACTCGCGCTGCCACGAGCGGTAATCCGCACAGGGCTATCTCGATTGGTGTATTTGGCATGCCATCAAAGAGCGATGTATAAAGAAAGGCATCGTAGCTATCAATGGGTAGCGACGGTACGCCGTTAAAGCCGCCACGATAGTGAACTCGTGGGTGCGAGGGTAGTTTATGAGTGGGAAACTCGCTTGATGCGTCACCGTACATATCAATATGGATATCATCAGGCAATAGATCAGCGATAGCTGCAACTAATTGAGGTAATTTCTCTGGTGATAGGCGGGAGGCCCAAAGAATACGCCTTTGACCAGCTAACTTTGCTATTGGTGTATACATACTACTATCAAGTGGTTGATGGTGAACGGTAATTACATCCGCATCATAAGCATATTCATCAACCCACATCGACTTAACGGCCTCATTGTCGGTGGTTATCTCGGCCAGCAGGTGATAAACCTGCGGTAGGTGACTGTGCGAAAAACCAAACACTCGTCCACTTTCATCGGTACTTTGGCTATAGGACGTAGCGATAACTTTTTTACCGGTGGCCTTGATATACACTGCGTGATCTCGCACAAAATCATAGGCTAGCTCTGAATTGAGAATATGGAGTATGGGCGCATGAATATTCTCGATCAATTGTTCTAGCAGTCTATATTTTTGTTCTATCGGGAAAAATCGAGTAATTGTCCCAAACGGCACGAAATCTACGTCGATGTTAAGTCGTGGTCGCCACTCTGAGTAATTAGCGTCAACTTCATTTGTGGCAATAACCAAAACTTTCTTGCCGAGTGACGCAGCGGTGTTGGCGTAGTTAAGAGCAAATAGATCAGCACCACCACGCTTGAGCCACGGTACGAACAATACATAATCGTATCTGTCATTTCGTAAATCACGACACACTTGCCAGTATGCCAAGCCAACACGGTAATGATCATCGGTAATTGTGTGGTATACTGTCGGTAATGGATGTGGTGGAAAAATTAGTTTTTCGATATGATGCAGTGCTCGCCATTCAGCATCAAGCCACGCTGGCAGCACCTCGGTCACCGGTGTCGACTTCTTTTTTTTGAGCACATTGCGTCCGCGTCGGATGATTGCCAGCGGCCGCTTAACTAATCCTAGTGGAATGCGAGAACGAATCAGCAGTTCTTTGATGGTGTTTTTCGTTTGACGCCGCTGCTCCGAGGCGGGCGTGGCGACCGAGTCAAGTTTAATGGTACGAAAGTGTGATGGGCTGAATAATGGGTGGGCGTGTAACACTGAGCGACTGGTTTTTTGGCGCGCCCATTCTGAGCCAGTAGCTTTGCGGCGAACAAAGATAGCGGTTTCCGGGATGAGGACATTTTTGATACCGTACTGGATGAACTGACAGCTCATAAACCAATCCTCGTAGCCATATCCGGGGCTATTTGGTGTGTACGGAAATTGGCGAAGTAAAGTACTTGGCGCAATAATGACCGAGTTCCATCGTCCCGAGAGTACGCTCAGTAGCGCATCACGATCTTTATTGGTGTGGCCAACTTTTTCAACGATGGCATTTGCTCCTTCAAACTCAATAGTGTATGCGCTATGAGCAACATATTTACCATAGGGGTGGGCCGTTAAAAATTGCACACTATCGCGTAACCAGTTGGCACTCATCAAATCATCGGCGTCGATAAACGCAATAAAACGGCCACGTACTTTGGTGATGGCACTGTTACGAGACTTAGCAAGGTCGCCATGATCCCATTGGTGTATATCTATCGGCAGAGCGGTATAATTACTGAAGTAGCGAATTGTTTCTTCATCGCCACGGTCAATTGATATGATTATTTCGTAAGAAACATCGCTATCACGAAGAAGACTAACAGCACGCTCAATAGAGCGCATAGTTTTGTGGGCGATAAGGCCTTCGTGATGAGCGGTAACGATGATAGATAAAAGTGGTTTCATGACGTTATTATAGTTTAGGTGGTTACTTTAGTCTATCGTTAAGTTATGATACTATATGATAAGTATTATGGAGCGAAAAAAGAACATACTGTTTTTTGGAGTTGTCTGGGGGATTTTGTTTTTATCTTTCTTTGGTAATATTTTTGGAGTCGGTTTGTGGCGCGAATGGTTTGATGGCTTTCAGCGCGACTCATCGGCCATAATAGAAAAGACAGCTCGCTGTAAGGAAAAATTTGGCTATAGTGGACCGCTAATCGTTGCTAAAAATGAGGATTATAATTCAGTCATGACGACTGGGGGTTGTGATGCCAGTCTGCTCAAGCCCTATGCTTCGCAGTATGGTCTACAGGCGAGAATAATTACGGCGCTAGCACCAAAGGACAATGCAAAACTACCATCGTATTTCAAGAAGGTTAATGTGGTTTTGTCTGCGGCCATGGCGGCCTTGATGGCGCTTGTGGCCCTTAGAGTCAGGAAGCTGTTTGGCTTTGTTGCTGCAATGGTATTCGCGATACTGGTTGCGTTTAGTCCGTGGATTGTTGGCTACGCACAAAATATGTATTGGATAGAGCCACTAATGTTTGCTCCGTTTGCATTCGCCTTTTTGAGCTATTCGTACTGCAAATCATCAAAGAAGCTATGGCTATTCTATCTTGGTGAAGCTATATTACTTTTCTTAAAACTTCTGGGCGGCTATGAGTATATATCAACGATTGCTATGTCTGTACTGGTGCCGATTATATTCTTTGAGCTCATCAATAATAAACAAAAAATTATCAGGCTATGGAAGCACGCCGTCATGACATGTATCGTGGTTGTCATGGCCTTTGTTGGCGCGTACGCAACTAACTTTATGACACTCTCTGATTACTATCACTCCTCAGACACCGCTCTCAAGATGATTAATGAGCGAGCATCGGAGAGAGGGCTGTCGGGGATTCGAAAGATGCGAGCTCATGCTATTGGTAACTTAAAGACGCTGCTACCTGAGTCATATACATTTGCCGATCGATTTATTAATATGGAGGAGCTGGCAAAAGATACAGGCCCGACGTATCAGTATCTGGTAATAAATGCTAGTAATTATGTGCTACTGCCGGCGCTAAGCTTGCCGCTATCTTTCAAGGGGGTGTTTGGTGATATTATTCAATCAGTATTTGTCTGGATCCTTGCAGGGTATTTGCTGCTATTTTATCTTAAAAAACGGCATCACTCGTTTAAATATTACCGCTCATTCTTATGGGCACTGCATGCTTCATTAGCTGGGGCATTAAGCTGGTTAATCCTTATGCCTGGACATGCTTTGCCACATGCCCACATCAACGGCATCGTATTTTATATACCGTTACTTCTGTTTGTCTACATGGTAGTTGGTTTGTATATTGGTAACATAGTTAAAAAACGGAGAAAACGTGCGTAACAAAACGGTGATAATTGGCGGTGGTTTTTATGGACTAAGTGTAGCGCTGTACCTGTACGACACCCTGGGCGTCAAGAATATTGATATTTTAGAAAAAGAAAAACAGACAATGACCCGGGCGTCATATGTTAACCAAGCCAGAGTGCACAATGGCTACCACTACCCAAGAAGTATTCTAACGGGATATCGTTCAGCGGTTAATTTCCCACGCTTTACAAAACAATTTGGGGCGGCAATTCATTCAGATTTTAATAAATACTATGCTGTTGCCAAGCATCTATCCAAGGTTAATGCACATCAATTCAAGAATTTTGCGGATAAGATTGAGGCAGATATAGCGGTAGCTCCGCCAAACATTCAAAAAATGTTTAATAAAAATCTTATTGAAGAAGTCTTTAAGGTTAAAGAATATGCCTTTAATGCCCACGCGCTGAGGGATGACTTACTGCGGCAAATTAACGATCGTCCGGGAATAACGCTTCATACAGGTTGTCGTGTTGCGAGGATTGATGAAACGCCAGATGGGCTGTGCGTTGTCACTGATGGTGGCGAATTCAGGGGTGACTTTGTGCTAAATTGCACGTATGCTAACATCAACACGCTCCATCGCGCATCAAATATACCACTCGTTGGACTGAAACATGAAGTTACAGAAATGTGTTTGGTGAGCTTGCCAGAGCACCTAAAGGACTTTAGTATTACGGTGATGGACGGCCCGTTTTTCTCTATTATGCCGTTTCCTTCCAGGGGATTATATACACTCTCTCATGTCAGGTATACGCCGCACGAGTCATGGATCGACAACGAGGATACGCCGGCTGAGAAAATTGATACTCACGCCTATCTCGACAAAAGTTCTTTTCAGAGCAATTACAAGCAAATGTATAACGACGTGGTGCGTTTCATCCCCGCTCTCAAGGATATGAAATATGAGGAGTCGATCGTTGAGGTAAAAACAGTGCTCGTTAAGAGCGAAGATGATGATAGCCGCCCCATTCTGTTTAAGGCCAATTTGGGCTATGATGGGTATGTTTGTATAATGGGCGGTAAGCTAGATAATATTTACGATGTGTACGAGGAGTTAGACAAGCTATATGGCAAAAAATAGTTCAACCAAGATAAACAAAAAATCCAGCAAACAAGATATCTTTGTGTCGGTTATTGTTGTAACGCGCGACTTTGATGATTTTCCCGACTATTGTCGCAGGCTTTCACAGAGATTAATGGATAGCTACACAAATTATGAGATTATAATTGTCGATAATGATTTGGGTCAAAATAGTGTGATTGCTGTCAGTGGGCTTCTCGATGAACTGCCGTGTATGCGGCTTATCCGCCTCTCTCGACAATACACATATGACATCGCTGTTATCGCCGGACTCGAGGGAGCGATTGGTGACTATGCAGTCGTTACTAACCCAGTTGTCGATACTATAGATGACGTGATTCATATCGTTGAAATAAATAAGAAGCATGATATTGTGCAGGGTGTTGCTGATATCACTACCAAACGTCTTCTGTCAAAATCTGGCATTGGACGCAGGTTGTTTTATTGGTACAATCGCAAATACATTAATATAGATATTCCACTACAGGCAACATACCTTATATCTCTCAATCGTCGTGCCATACGAGCGATCACCTTATCAACTCGACACGACAGTCACATCAGGCATATGATAAGGACAATCGGCTATTCATATACTGAGTATACGTATTTACCACTCGTCAATCCTATGAAAAAACACGGTTTTGGACGGGGAACACTAGAAGCACTTGATATTATCACCAGCCACTCGACGCATCCGCTCCGCTTTATGTCGTGGGTTGGATTCTTTGCTAGTGTTGTGAACTTGGTGTATGCACTCTATGTGGTGATCATAGCCCTTACCAAAAAGAATGTTGCCGAAGGCTGGGTATCGACCTCGCTTGAACTGTCGGGAATGTTCTTCCTGTTGTTCTTATTTATGGTAATTCTGTCTGAATACATTGGTAAAATACTAGTAGAATCGCGACGAGATGCCAGGTATTATGTGCTTGACGAGCTGAGTAGTACAACGTCACTAGCGAATGCAGAAAGGAAGAATATTACATCATGACAAAAGCTCCGACCAACAAGCAAGATCGTATCCGCCGAGATCATCCAGGGTGGGAGTTTCCAGACTTTGAAGCTAATGAGATAAACAAAAAAAAGCACAAGTATTGCGTATGCGTTTTCGTAATCAATGAAGGAGAGCGAATTCAGAAGCAGCTGCAAAAAATGAAGCCGCTAGCAAAACAAATTGACATTGTGGTAGCCGATGGCGGCAGTACTGATGGTTCGCTTGAAACTGACTTTTTGAAATCTCAAGACGTACGCGCTTTATTGACAAAAAGGGGCAAGGGTAAATTAAGTGCACAGATGAGAATGGCGTTCACCTGGGCTCTTTCTGAGGGCTATGAAGGCGTTGTGGTTGTTGATGGCAACGGCAAGGATAGTATAGAGAGAATTCCTAACTTTATTAAGCTGCTCGATCAGGGATATGACCACATTCAGGGTTCACGATTTATACCGGGCGGCAAGGCGGTAAATACGCCGCTTTCGAGAGAGATAGGCCTTCACCTGATCCATGCGCCGCTGATAAGTCTTGCGGCTGGCCAGAAGCATACCGATACCACAAATGGCTTTCGTGCTTATAGCGCAAAGCTGCTCAAAGACCCAGATATTGCCGTATTCCGTGATATATTTCAAACCTATGAGCTTCATTACTACCTCGCTATAGAGAGCAGCCGCCGTAAGCAGTATAAAATCGCTGAAACACCAGTGGTGCGAACCTATCCGAAAAAGGGCAAGACGCCAACAAAAATCAGTCCCATTAAGGGAAATATGCACGTTCTGAAGGTGTTATTCTATGCGGTGGCCGGAAAATATCGCAAGCATAAAAAATAGCCTCTCAAAATTTCACATCCAGTCTGCGTTAGTAGCAGCAGGTATACTAGCGCTCCTTGTCATTATCTTCTATCCCGGCTATATGTCACCCGACTCCATCAGTCACCTTGAGCAAGCTACGGGCGTAACTCACCTCACTGATTGGCATCCGCCAGTGATGACGCGACTATGGGGGCTTTTGATTGGGGTAACTGGCCATATTTCATCGATGCTGATTTTTCAGCTAGTGCTGCTTGTCGCGGCTATGTTTATGCTGTCGATTCTCGTATATCGGCACACTCGTAACCGAGCATGGGCTCTTTCTGTCTACGTGATTGTACTACTGCCTAATATAATGAATATTGCTGGCGTGATATGGAAAGATGTTCAGATGGCATTCAGTTTAACATTGGCGATACTCCTCATATGGTTCATCATAACTAGTAAAAAATCACTAGGACGCATTGCTATGTGTGGTATCGTCGGACTGGCGCTGCTATTGATTCTCTATGCTGGCATCTTACGGCATAATGCATTGTTTGCGGTGCTGCCCATTCTGTTTGTATTGCCGAGCTTGTTAACCAAGCGACCTCATGTGTGGAGCGGTCTTGCTAGTGTAATAATTGGTTTAGTGGTAACGATTGGTGTCACCATTGTTATTAATCAGCCTAGTGAAAAAACCCATCCGATTACCGCTGTGCAGCTTGACGATATAGTTCACGTCGCTAATTTTGACAGAGAACAGCACGGTCGGTGGTCTATGTACAAAAAAATCCATGACACCTGTCGCGATAAAACAAAAGATATTATGAATTCTTATATCATATGCACGACAGCGGCCCAGCGAGAAGTGCTCAAAAATGAACATCAAGGTGTATTTAATGATTGGCTATCGACGATCATAAGACATCCAATAAAATATGTATCATATCGGTTGGCGACTTTTTCGATATTTATCTTTCCGCAACCAGAGCGTATGTATATTTTTCAGCCTGGCATTGAGCAAAACCAGGTCGGTGCCGCGGTAAAGAATGAATATGCCATCAGTGGCCTAGTGGCATATGTTAAAGGCGGTGCCCAGGCGAATATCCCTCTGATTTTTCAGCCATGGCTATATCTTGCTGTCCTTGTCTTCATTTACTATAAGAGCGGGAGAATACGAGAACAGGTACAGCGACACTTTATCCGCGCGGTGGCTTTGTCGGGTCTTATATATATCGTGGCATACTTTCCTATGGCGGTGGCGGTTGATTATCGGTATATGTATTGGTCGGTTTTTGCGGCGATACTGTCCGGACTATTCACGATAATATTAAGCCGATCGAAGAAAGAAGGCCGTCGCTCATAGCTAGCGTTTATTAATCCCTTCGCATTTATTAGCGTTATGTAGGCAAAAGTTACTTTGATAGATGTACAGGTTGTTTTGGGCGGTGACCTCGCGGTAAGATACGTCTTGTATTTCCAGAGAAGCTCCCGGTATCAAACTATAAACTTTTGGCGAAATTCGTATGGATGAATCATTTGGTGCCAGCGCCACAGGGAAGCTCCAGCCCGTGTCGTATTGTGGTAGCGACACAGGATGTTTTTGTAGTGATGACCCAGATAACTCTAAGAGGTATCTGGGTAATTTAGCGGTCATAGGTAGAACGCTTCTAGCACTGTAGCGAACCGACACTTCAAACACGCGTATATTGTTTGCGGCACCAGCAGTAATGACATAATCTCCGTTTGCGTCTTTTTGTATGTGGTGTTTCGGGTGATTCGTCTTTTCTTGGACTACAGTACTCGCCTGACGTTTCCACAAAACATGAGAATCATTTGTTGCAATGATAGTGTAGTTATCCTGAAGCTCCTTATAAAATGCCCAGTGACGAGTCCACAGCCACTCCTCATATTTAAAATATGAGGGATTTAGGGTTATGACGTAATCAGGCTTTTGTGTTATAAAATCTTGAGTGTAACGATTTCTTCTGGCGGGGCCTAGGGCGTGTATAATATAGTCTTCACCCCCCGAAGATCCATTCTTCTGTTGGCGAATCGAATCATAAACACTGGTGTAGGTAGACCAGACACGTGCCCCCTTTTCAATATGTGGAGCAAAGGCCTCGAGGCGCTTCCTCCAGGCGGTGCTGATATATTCAGCATCATCAGTAGAATGCCTGGCCTTTTTTGACTCGGTAATAATGTGTCTTAGCGGCATCCAATCAATTTTTTGTAGAAATACCGCAGTGTTATATCCTAGGGCGATGATGCTACCAAGCAACAACCCGAATGCTAAGACCGAGAAGCCCTTACTTTTAGCGTTAGGAGTCGATTTTTTTGCTCGGATCAGGTTATATATCACACGCGTTACTATCGCCACAAGAATAACTCCTGCTGCTCGCTCCAGTGGTATGAGCTGCGCACTGGGTGCCCAGTAACCAGTGGCAGAAACAGCAAACACCACCAGGCCATATAGTAGCAAGATAGAGAAAACGAACATTTCTTTTTTGGACAGTAGAGCTTTCTTTACACCAACGATATAGGTAACAACACCGCCGATAATGATGGGCAGCATGTAGAATAGCATCCTGTTGGTAAATAACTGATCAAGATTGCTTAACTGCAAAAAATTGTTCGGCGGAGCACCAAAGTACCACCCTTGGTCGCCTGAGACTTCGACGAGTGCATAGTAAAGTGCCTGGTGTGCGTGGCCAAGCGTCATAATTGAAAGCACGACATAGGTGGCCAGTGCTATACCGAATAACTCGCCAATAAATGCCAGCACTCGCTTTTTTATCATTTCCTTGGAGCGAATATACTGAATTGCTCTGATGAGCACATAAGCAAGAATGAATGCGAGGCCTTGCTCGGTTCCGCAGGCGACGGAAATCCCCATGAGGGTGTATAGGATAGGGTAATAAAGGTTGATCTTTGTTTTATTTTTACCAACACTAACATGCCAGTCTGGGTGCCACAACATAAACGCCGCTGTAATGAATGGAAACGCTGTCCTGAGACCTAGAAGGGAATTACCTGCCCAAATAGCATCAATGCACAGTAGTGAGATGACGGTAAATATACTTGTTGTAAAGACCGCTTTCTTTACATTTTTGAAGTAAGCCCAAAATAGCAAGAAAGACGAGATGAGGAATATGAGTGGTGATACTAGTAACTTTGCAACCTCTACAGCAAATAAGTTATGTCCCATAATATAAAACAAGGGGAAGTGAAGCAGGGGAACTCCTACCCCGTGAAAGAACGGAAAGTCTCTCGCTAAAACTTCACCATCAAGCAACCGGCGGAGGGGGTTGTATAGCTGGAACGTCCCGTTGGCTGCATAGGAATCCATCGCCAGGCCATTCCCGAGAGCTGCGAACACAGCGTAGCCTACGAAGATCAACAAATGAGCAATACTTACAAATACCGCGGTAAAAAGCAGTGCTTGTTTAAGAGTTATCTGGCCTAAAATTTTAGGTTTCTTCATAGTACCTAAACCATTCTATAATTGATAGTGCCGCATGTCCATACTGGGCTAGCGTTGTGTTTTATATGGAATTTGACATAATGAGACATAGGAGGAATACACTATGAAAACTGCATTAATTGGGTACACCGGCTTTGTTGGTGGAAACATAAAGAATCAACACGAGTTTGACGACTATTATAACAGCAAAAATATAGCTGATATTGAGGGCCAGGAATACAACCTGGTGGTGAGCGCTGCAAACCGTGCTGAGATGTGGCGGATCAATCAGGAGCCAGAGGTTGACCGTGCGGAGATTGAAGGGTTTATCTCACATATCAAAAGGGCAAAGATTAAGAAGCTCGTGCTGATTTCGACGGTTGGTGTTTATAAAAACCCAAATGGTGCTAACGAAGATACGCCCATTGAAACCGAAGGACTTTTACCATATGGGGTCAATAGGTATTATCTTGAACAATTCTGCCGTGAGAACTTTGACACAACAATTGTTCGCCTACCGGGTTTATTTGGCGACGGGCTGAAGAAGAATGTTATTTATGATCTCATGAACAATAACATGGTTGAAAAAATTCATGCTGATGGTATGTATCAGTACTATAATCTCGCCAATATTTGGCGCGATATCACCATTGCTTTAGAGAATAATCTGCCGCTGGTTAATTTTGCGACGCCACCAGTCAGCACGCGGGAAGTCGCCAAGGTTGCCTTTGGTATGGAGTTTACTAACACGCCGGAGGGAGTAACGCCCGCCTATTGGGATATGCATAGTAAATATGCTGAGGTGTATGGCGGTGACGGTGACTATCTATACACAAAGGAGCAAGAGCTGGCCGGCATCAAGGAATTTGTTGCAAAAAATAAGTAATCATGGTATAATGCGGGCATGAGTTCGAAGGAGTCAATGAAGCTTGCCATCTCGAATATTGCCTTTGGTGAAGATCAACGAGCAGCACTAAACCGCGTGTCGCAGAGTGGTGTTGAAGGTCTTGTGGTTGCACCGACGATTATTTGGCCAAGCTTATCAGAAATTGCCAATCTATCTGGGCAGGAGCTTACAGATCGACTCAAAACTTTGGAGCGGGAAGCTGGGGAATATCGCAAAAAGCTTGGGAATTTCGGTCTAGAGTGCGTTGGATTGCAATCGTTGACATATAGGATTGGAGAGAATGCGAAGATTTTCGGCACTGAAGAAGAGGGTAAAAATCTGATAGAACACCTAAAGAGGCTAACCAACCTTGCTGGGTCACTCGGTGCAGATTCGATGGCATTTGGCTCGCCGGGGTTACGCAACCCGGGAGAGCTTAGCGGCGAGCAAGCTATGGAGAGAGCAGCTGAACTGTTTGGCAGGGTTGCTATTGCGGCCTATGATAACAATACGCAGATAGCAATCGAGCCGCTATCAGGTTATGGCAACAAGTTCGTGGAAAACCTAAACCAAGCCAGGGAACTGGCTAGTCGCATCGACCATCCGGGATTTGGAATTCATCCTGATACAGCGGCGATGTTTGGCGCTGGGGACACGCCGGGGGATTTGGCTTCACTGGTTCGTGACCATAGAGACAGTGTGCGCGGTATTGATGCCAGCGCTCCAGACTTGGATCAACTTTCACTCGCACCTGAGGTTTCTCAGAGAGGTTATATGGATGCTCTCAGGGAGGCTAATTACAATGGCTGGGTATCAATCGAAATGAGGGGTCCTTTGAACCCGGAGGTTCTTAAGGAAGAGATCGAAATCTTCAAGAAGCAGTGTGGCCTCGCGGCAGAGCCCATAGAATAAATAGTGGTATAATTACCATATGAAACTAGCTATATCAAACATCGCATGGACAAATGAAGAAGAAGCGGATGTTGCCGCAAAGCTGCGAGAGCTTGGCGTGCGCTACGTCGAGATTGCGCCAACAAAGCGCTGGGATGATCCGACTAAGGCAACTCCCGAGCAAATTAACGAATATGTCGAGTGGTGGCGGGGGTATGATATTGAAGTTGTAGCCTTTCAGTCGATGTTGTTCGCACGCCCCGATCTGAAGATGTTTGAATCAAGCGAGCTTCGCGACGAAATGCGGCAGTATATGGCTGACTTTTTACGATTGGCTGGGGATATGGGTGCTGGTCGATTGGTATTTGGTTCGCCAAAGAATCGACAGCGCGGTGCGATGTCAGTAGAAGAAGCGGACAGTATCGCAAGCCGCTTCTTTGCCGAGCTTGGTGATGTTGCCAAGCAGCATAATACCATGCTCTGTATCGAACCAAACGCCCCCCAATACAATTGTGACTACGTGACAACGGCGGATGAAGGTGCGCGGCTTGTTCGTACGATTAACTCGGAGGGGATCGGTCTGCATCTTGATACGGCGTGTATGGCGTTAGCTGGCGATGATATTGGCGAATCGATACGAAACAATGGCGATATCTTGAAGCATTTTCACGTTAGCGCTCCGATGCTTGATCGAGTTTATGATCGAGACGATGTTGATTATCGTGCTGCAGCTGATGCCTTGAAATATATTGGCTATGAGGGCGTGGTGTCAATCGAAATGCGCCCGGGCGAACAGGGTGAGAACGTGAAGCGTGTAGCAGACGCGGTATCGTTCGTACAGAGCGTTTTTGAAGGGTAGAGACTAGATTTGTTATTGACAAATTAAACTTTTGTGTTAAAATGAGAGCATGAGTCCAAGGAATAGCCCTCCTATAGAGGGAGCACCAGTTGTTATGGTGACGGGAACAAAGTATAATTATAATGATCTCCGTCACGGCCTCGCACGCATGACTGTAAAGAGATGTGTCAAAGACCATGAGCTGCCATGCGTTGTGGTTGATGCGTCGCCTGATCCGCGTATTGCAAAGGGGCTCGGTCAGCTTGGGGCTACCGTAGTATGTGTTAAACCAGAAGAAGGAGGAATTCCCAGGCAGCGACAGATTGGTGCGAGGTATGTGCTAGATCAAGGTGGAAATAAAATTATTACCTTTGAGCCAGAGAAGCCGTCGATGCCAGGGGCTGCAGAAGAGATTAGTAGGATGCTGGGGGATGGTGACTCACAGGATGATAATTCAGGGGATGGCCACTCAGTTGTCATTATCGGACGGACGGAGCGTTCGAAAGAATCAATGCCACCATTCCAGCGGCGTACAGAAGAATTAGCTGGCTGGGTGCTTGAGCGTACGCTAGGTTTGCCACCGGATGCGCTCGCTGGCCCACGAGGTTATAGTCGTCAAGGAATACAACATCTGCTGAGATACCCATCAGATAGACCGGGGATGAATAACTGGATTTATATGTATGATAATCCCCTAGCAGCAAGGGCTAATGGAGAGCGTGTTGGCGCAATTGAGGTTGACCTGATATATCCAGAATCGCAGGTTGAGCAGGAAACTGACAACCCTACTTTCGATAGGAAGCGGTATGAACAGTTTGCACTCCAGCTTGACTATTTGCTGAGAAGGCCTGAGGTCAAACAGCCAGCTTATGACTTGCGCAATATGGTGCTAGGGAGGCTTGCGCTGATGTCAGAACAGCCAACGGATAAGGAAATAAAAGAATTCTTTAACACACTAGAAGCCGAAGCTAGGGGCTTTGGCTATAAGAACAACAAGGATACACAGTACCTCAGTTTATAAATATTATTGGATGGACACGGAGTTCGCCAAAGAATAGGTGGTGTTTGTGCGCCTAACTCGGTATACTATATAGTATGATAGCTGTAATTATTGCCGGTGGTTCAGGCACGCGTCTCTGGCCACTCTCAACTTCCACTCAACCAAAACAACTTTTGGCGTTAACTAGTGAGCGCACCATGGTCCAGCAAGCCTATGACCGGGCGAGAAAGCTGGGTGATACTATCTACGTGGTGACCGAGGCTAGCCACGCCGAGGCGCTACGGGCGCAGCTGCCGGAGCTGCCGGACGAGGCCTTCTTGATCGAGCCGGGACGGCGGGGGACGGCGCACTGTATCGTATTGGCCCTGGATTATATTAATCGCCACCATGACCGGACTGAGCCGATTGCCTTTATTCATTCTGATCATAATGTGCGTGACACCCAGGGGTTTGCCCACTCGTTTGATACAGCAGCGCGCATTTCTCGTGAGCGTGGTTGTATTACGCTTATCGGCATTGAGCCGACCTTCCCGTCGACTGGCTTTGGTTATATTCAGCGCGATGGGGTGATTGATGCTCAAGCGGGCGTCTATAATGTCGAGTCGTTCAAGGAGAAGCCTGATTACGAGACGGCGAAGCAGTATGTTGAGTCGGGAAATTATTTGTGGAATTGTGGCTACTTTGTTGGCTCAGTTAACGTGTTTATGAATGAAATGCAGCGGAGTGCTCCGGATCTGTGGTCGAATTATCAGACACTGGCGTCAATTGCTGACTTTGGTAGCGAGGCTTACAATCACGCGTACCTGGCGCTAGATAATCAAGTCATCGACATCGCCCTGATCGAAAAAGCTCATCAGCTGGCTATGGTATCAGCCAGCTTTGACTGGATGGATATCGGTAATTTCAAGGATCTACACGATGCGGTCGCCAAGGACGAGGCGGGTAATTACGCATATGGCGATAATATTCATACCATCGACGTCGCTAGTACCTATATTCGCAATGAGCAGCCGGACAAGCCGGTGGCGGTGATCGGCCTTGACAATGTAGTGGTGGTCAACACGCCAGACGGTGTGTTGGTGGCGCGGCGGGATGTGGCCGCCAAGTGTGGTGACATCGCAAAGAAATTGCAAACATAACCCATCGTCTTAGCTACGCACCAAAATACCAAATGGTGTGTCTAATCTGAATGAGCTGGGATCATCCTCTATGAGTCAGTGTCTTTGCGGCCATACTGCTCATACACCGCCAATGTCTGCTCGGCCATCCGCTGCCACGAGAAGGTTTTAACGTGCCGCTTGCCCTTCTCGATAAGCTCGCGGCGCCGCTTCTCGTCAGTCAGAAGTTCGTCAATTGCCCGCGCTATGTCCTCAACGCTATACGGATCAAAGTAGTGAGCCGCCTCACCATGGGTTTCTGGCAGGCAAGTGGCGGTGCTCGAGGCGACCGGCGCGCCGTGCAGCATGGCTTCGAGACCCGGCAAGCCAAAGCCCTCGCTCAGCGACGGGAAGCAATACACAGCTGTATGCTCGTACATCCAGCGCAGTTGCTCGTCCGACACAAAACCGGTGAAGACGACGTTTGTAATACCGCGTTCAGTAACGTACGCCTCATGGCGAGCGTAGTTACCGTCCTTTTTGCCAGCCAGCGCCAGTGTCAGCTCGGGGTGCTTTTGTTGTAATAATTCAAATGCATCGATCAGCCGCCGCAAATTTTTATGCGGTGTCGGTCGGCCAACATACATGATGAACTTTTTTCCAACCAGCTCCTTGACCGGATCATTGCCCTTTGGTAGCTCGTCGGCGGACTCAAGCGTCACGGTAATCTTGTCTGGACTAACTCCGGTAAAGTCCACCAAGTCACGCTTGACGAATTCAGAGATGGTGATGATATGAGCTGACTTTCTGGCGACTTTTTTATTGACCCATTTATAAATTTGCTGCTTCACCCAAAAGACCACCGGGTTCTTGTCGGGGTTACTGAACCGGACGGTGGTCAGGTCTTGCATGGTGGTGACGACTGGGCTGGCTCGGTACCACACGGGCTGCTGAACCATCGCAAAATGCACGAGATCTGGGCGTAGCTCCTCCAGCTGTTTCTTAAAACCTCGTTGCTCGGCAAACGAAAACTCAGCAAATGGACAGGCGACTTTTTGAAAGCGCGGGTTATCGGCCTGCCAGCTATCCATGTCCTTTGGCTTGAGTAAGATAATATAGTTATTCCTGTTATCGATCTTTTGTAAATAATGAATCAGCCGTTCGACGTAACGGCCGGTGCTCGTCCGTAGCGTCCGAGTATCAATGGCGATGCGCATGAGCGCCCCTCCTTTCGTTGGTTACAATTTTCTTGATGGCAGCCGCAAAGGCAGGTTCAGCAAATGGTTTAGCAGAGGCGGCGATGGCCCGTGGCGAGATCTGTTGACCAGGCAGTGTCTGTAGCGTTGCTACTAAGCTCTCAACTGTTTGTTCAGTAAAAAACCAACCGTTCTTACCGGGGCTGATATAATCCAGTGCGCCACCGGCCTGGTATGCTACCACCGGTAGTCCAGCAGCCAAGGCTTCAACCGGTGCGACGCCAAAATCTTCGTGGGCGGTAAAGATGAATAAGTCAGCTTGTTGGATGGCGGCAGCCCGGGCCTCGTCACTGACGTAGCCAAGAAAGCGCGTCGATTCGCTCGCCAGCTTCTCCAATCGCTCACGATCAGGCCCATCGCCCATGATGTCTAGCGGCCAACCGAGCTGCTGACAGGCCCGAATTACCAAGTCCAGCCGCTTCATCGGCACCAGTCGCCCCCACACCAGGCAGCGCGGTCGGTCGGGTAGCGTCACGGAGCGCGGCCGGGTTTTTGCGAGCGCCATAAAGCTGGTTGTTTGCACCGGCGGAAAGACGACGATGCTGTCCCGGTCATAGAATTGCTTGATATCAGCTTGAATGGCGGTGGAATTAGCCAAGAAAATATCAACGTGCTGGGCTGCTTGATAGTCACGCCGCCTGAGAGGTCGGACCAGCAGCCGCAGGCCCAGTCGCGCCAGCCACCGCGGCCGAAAGCTCGGTCGACGCAGGTATTCCTGGTAGTGCCGCCAATAAAAATGCGTCGGCGTATGACAATAACAGATATGTCGTTGATCGGGGCGGGTGGTTCGGATAAACTTGGCCTCGCCGTTACCAGAGCTAGAAATAATAATATCAAATTGCCCGAGATCCAGCCGCGCAAACCACCGCTGTCTGAGTACCGGCAGTAGTCGCCTGAGCTGGGCAAATGGCCAATGCTGTAAATAGCCAGTCACCACCTTGTTATCAAGTTTTTCTCGCCACGTTCTCGAGCAATACGAGGTATAAATCGGGGCATCAGGATAGAGCTGGTGTAGCGCCAGGACAACTTGCTCAGCACCACCACCATACAACCAGTCATGAACAATCGCGATGGTCGGCTGGGTGCGCATCACGACTCCTTCTTAAAGATGACCAGGCAGGTCTTGAGGAGGATGGTGATATCCAGCCACAAACTCCAGTTTTGTACATAATAAAGATCCAGCCGCCGCCGCTCTTCAAAGCCGATGCTGCGCCGCCCCGACACAACCGCTAGGCCAGTCAGGCCAGATTTGACCGTCAGCAGCGTGTGCTTTTTCTCGTAGTTACTCAGCTCGTGCGGCACCAGCGCCCGCGGCCCAACGAGGCTAATATCACCCTTGATAACATTAAATAACTGCGGCAGCTCGTCGAGGCTAAACCGGCGAATGAAACGACCAACCGGCGTGACGCGAAAGTCGTGATTGAGCCTATCACCGTTCTGGCGATATTCGTCGATCAGCTCTGGCTTGCCAATCATGGTGAATACCTCCTCGTCAGTCTTGCCGTCAAACTTGGCGTAGTGCGAGCGAAACTTATACACTTTGAACGGGCGATTAAACTGGGTCAAACGTCGCCGCTGCTGCCCATGCATCAGTACGGGGCCGCGCGGGTCGCCGAGCTTAACGGCGATTGCCACCAATAGCATGATCGGCGAGGTGACGATAATACCGATGGTCGCACCGATGAGATCCATCAGTCGTTTGACCACGCGTCCGTAGCCGGTAGCTAGCGGCGTTGGGTGAATGTATGCCAGCGGCACGGAATTGATAATCTCGACTGTATGGCGCGCCGTCATCAGGCCGTCGAGGGCTGGCGCTTGATAAAAATCGAGATAGTGCTGCTCGGCCAAGTTATAGTGCGCTTCGCTGCGGGTGGTGTCGGTCTGGATAATGGCGTCAATTTTATCGCGAGTCAGCGCCGATGCCAGTGTCGAACGCCGCAAACCCTTGAGTCGTGGCGGGATGAGCTCGTCTTTGGATACAATAGCACTGAGGTGAAAGCCGGTTGACGGGTGAGCGCTGATAAACTCGGCCAGCGTCCGCGTCGATTCGGCGTTGCCAACCAGCGCCACGCGCTTGATGCCGATGTTTTTGCGCAGCAGATGTAGCCTGACGATATTGGCAGCGCTACGCAGAACGAGCAAGATAATAAAGCTGATGATCAGCGCATAAATCACCACCATCTTGGCCGGAAATAGCGGTGTGTTGCTAAAGAAGCTAAAGGAAATCATCATCATAATGCCGCAAACTGCCGCCATGCCCAGCCGCCAAAACTCGCGCAGCGGATGAATGTAGTGCTCACGGTCGTATAGCCCAAAAAATGAGAACAAGACAACCCACAGCGGCAGCATTAGCACAATCGACGTGATAAACTCCAGTGCCCCGATTTGCACATGGAAGGGTCGCGTGTCGAGTGATACGCGCATGATGTATGCCGCCGTGAACGCACCAACCAATGCTAGTACATCCAGCCCGATCAGTACCAACTTAAAATAAAAATCAGAATTCTTCCTCATGACCTCTGGGGTGATTATACAAGAAAATACCGATCCATGCAAAACAGTGTACCGAGTTGATCAGACTGCCAAAGAACCAAAAGTGGATAGCGATAGCTGCTGTGAGCAGTAAGGCAAATCGCCGCCATGGCTTTGACGAGCATCGTCCACTGCGCCATAGCGCGACGGCGAGCAGCGCTAGTAGCGGTAGTATGCCGATAACGCCGATGTTACTCAGCAGTAAAACGTAGAAAATATACACCGTGTGATCGGTCGACACTGGTTGATGTAGCTGGTGTTGGATAAAACTGCCGAGGTTGCCAAGGCCGGTGCCAAAGAGTATGGTGCGTGGATTTGACGCCCAGGCTCGGAGTGCCAGCTGGGCGGCGTTGAGTCGGTCATCGGCCGAGGCGGCGACGAAACCCGATGGCTGGAAATTGGCTGGTGACGCGGGCTGGTTTGGTTGGGCGGCGGGCGGTGCCTCTGGTGCTGTAGTCTCGCTGGTTGGCGGTACCTGCGGTGAGGGCGTGCTGCCCGGCGTTGGGATGGTATTTTTTTGCGGTAATTTAATGTGGCCGAGCGACAACTGGTCAAGCATGCTCACTGCAGTATTATAGGCAATATGCGGTGTGTTGTGATAGCGAACCACCGCTGATACCAGCAGTAGAGTGCATCCAACCACAAACCCGGCCGTGATGATGCCGAGCTGACGCCACGTATCACGACGAATAGGCTCCACGGTGTCAATAGAACGAGACCCGCTTCTACACCGCTGCCACCAGCGGACGATACCATACACGATACCCGCACCAATTATCGCGATAAACGCGCCGCGCGAAAACGTGAGGCTGATTGCCACGCTGCTACCAAAAACGCTCCAGCCAGCCAGCCGCCGTCGCTCTCGCCAGCACAGTCCAACGAACAGGGCTGGCAGTAAGCTGCTTGCTAAAAATTGCGGCTCAGCAGCAAACAGATTAATCCTGACAAAGCCAAACACGCCAGCATGACAGCCCGAGCAGAGCGTACCAAACGCCGTTGGCTCAACGTGAGCAAAGATGAGCTGCAGCACCGCTAACACACCAAACACGATGCCGCTCCACAAGCCAATTGTCATGAGGCGCCGCCGATTGCCCGCTGATAGTGACCGGTACATCAGAGCAGCACATACCGCGGCCACCAGCAGCAATAAAAGCGATGCCGTATATAATGCGGTACGCGCTCGGACATAAGATAATAACAGCCCAACGATACTGGTGACAGCCAGCATACCAATGCTCAGCCACCACCATCGCCCCCGAGGCCACAGTCGCTGGCGCACCATTATGCCAAGACCGCAGCCAACCACGCCGATCACCGCCACTTGATATAGTCCAATGCGGAATGATGGAAAATCGAGCATTGCCAGGCTGATGCTCGGCTGCAAGGACAGTGCGCCGCCAAACAGTACGGCGGCCAGCAGCCACACACGTATCGTCGATGATATTCGCTTCACCTCTTTAGTATAGCGCAAATAACTCGGGCGGGTTATACTAAAAGCATGCAACCAACGAAAAAACAAAAAATACTGCTGGATTTTATCGATGGATTTATCAAGGGCAATGGCTATAGCCCGACGCTGCGGGAAATTATGCGGGCGCTGGGGTATAAGTCGGTCTCAACGGTGGCCAAGCATGTCGATAATTTGGTGGCAGCTGGCATGCTCGATAAGCGTGATGGTGAGATACGATCGCTGGTGCTGCGGCAGGCGAAGCCAGCAGCGTGGTGGCATAATTTAGAGAGGGAGATTAAGCAGCGGGAAGCGGTGGATGATGAAAAGTCGCGCTCGGAAGCAGCAATCTTGAAAAAAGCCCTGGCAATCGTCCGCCAGTAACTTTACAACCGCTGTAAAACTCGCTATAATACGACAGGTATTCCGGGGTAGCTCAGCGGTAGAGCGGTTGGCTGTTAACCAATAGGCCGCGGGTTCGAACCCCGCCCCCGGAGCCATGAAAAGGCACTTCTAGGGAGGTGTTTTTTCTTTGTTCCTTGAAATACAATTCGGTACCACGCGAAATTCCACGCTGGGCTGACGCTGGTGGAGGCTAATTTTGCCATGATCAAACCAAAAGTGCTGGTTATCCCGAACAGTTGGACGAGCAGCCATATGACGACTGGCTGTAAAACCCATAGGCCGGTGAGGGTGATGCAAATAAACTGGACGATTGGCTGGCGGTCGGTTTTGAAGGTGAAGCGCCTATTGAGAACATAACTACAAACCATTCCTGCGGTGGTTGAAATGATGACGGCCAATAGTAGCGGTGCGGTGAGCCATATCAACAGAGTGTATATTGCGATGTCAATGGCGGTATTAAGAACGCCGATGGCAGTAAAAGTGGTAAGTTGTTTGCGAATAGTCATGCGGGTGAGTATAGTGGGTGGGGCTGTAAAATAGCTGTAAAGAACTAAGAGCCTCGACTATTTTAAAGTGTGACTCATGCTAAGTTATCGCTCTTCTGATTGATGTATAATCTAGAGAGAGGTAGATATGAAAAAAAGTGCACAAATACGGCTATTGAAAGCTCAGATTGATAAGATTGATGACCTTGAAAGGGCTGAAAACTATGATAATTATAAATCATGGCACACACAAACTAAGCTTTTACTAAGAGAGGTATTGGGTGAATCTAGTGAGGTTCAGGAATTTAATATGCTTAGTGATGGGCATGGAGCTGTCGTCAACTGTAATCCTGATATTAATGCTAGGCTAAGGGCTAAAACTTATTTTAGAAATTTAAAGAAGTGCCGTAGTCTCTTGATTGGTATTCTAGAATTTTTAGAGAGTAAAAAGGTGAGTAACACTGAGGAGCCGATAAGTACTCAAGCTTTAGGAAATCTGCATAAAAATGTTAAACAAAAATGCTCTAAACTGTATACAGACGAGCATTATCCAGAAGCTGTCGAAAAAAGTTTTAAGGTTGTTCGCGATAGACTCCGCGAACTAACCACATACGAAACCGGGTCTGAAGCATTTGGTAAAGGCGGGCTGTATATTAAAGGCGCGTCAGCAGAAAATGTTGACAATGATTTCCAGAGTGCCGTCAAATTCTTGACTATGGCTATTGATCGGTTTCGTAATGAAAAGAGCCATACATCGGATGGTAATATAAATGATCCAGTACGTGCCTATGAGTATCTCACGTTGAGCAGCTTAGCAATGCGTCTATTAGATAATAGTGAAGTGAGAAAGAAAAACGAACAGTCAAAAAGGCAAAATTTCAATAAAATTACGACTTTAAATCGTCAGCAAACAATTGCCTTAGATATACTACAAATGTTTATACTTAGGTTATTTGGGTCAATGACTGACCTTAGGGAGTTGGCAGTCGTTCGTCATATGGGCGGAAGCACAATACACCCCCTCGGTAGTGTAAGTAACCCCGAACTACTCAAAGAGCTTAATGATATAGATTCTGGAGAGCTTGAAGCTAACCTTGATGAGATGGTGTCGCTGGGTTTGCTAACACATGAATATAGCAGTCGAGGCACTCCTAAATACAAACTAGCAAAACGGGGGTGTGACATTATAAAACAACATCCCGAGCTAAGTACTGGGAGATGAACGTGCCGATATCTAGTGAAACATATATATGGGTAAAGATTACTACTCAGCCCAGTAATATAAATTTTTCAACGACAGTTTCCCTAAATGGCGAAAAGTGGAATGTTGCGTTTTCTAATAACTACATAAGGGCTGAGTCGCAAAAAACATATCCTCTTCCTCAGAATCATTCAATTAGTGACGATAGGGATATAGAAAATGTTATGAATCGTATTGTTGGACATATCAGGAATTTGGGCTACTTCAGTATGGATTTAGATATGAAATGGGGTTATGAAGGTGGTTATAGTGGGGCACATATTCACGCTGAAGGAGTAGATATTTTTCCTTCAATTCATCAGAATAGTTCAGTGGAGTACAGTGAACATAGTCTAGAGTTGGCGGAGCGAATAATAAACGACATTGGAAGTAGTAACAAAAAAGGTCTTAAGATAATGCTAAATTATTGGAGGAGAGCGAAAGAACTAGATAATCTTGGTTTTGATTCAGAAGCTTATCTAAACTATTTTAAAGTTATAGAATGCCTATCTGAGCTCAATAACCCCCAATATAAGAAAATAATTGAACGCTTTAGCCCTGGAGAGGTGCCACAGAAAACTTTATGTAAAAAATATAGAACAAAAACAAGAAAAGACGAGAAACGTTTAAACAGGCAGATATGTTTTGTAGCTAAGGCGCTTAGTGCCATTGGAGGCGATTCACGCATAAGAAGAGGGCTTTTTGTGAAAGTGCTTGATATTGTGTACATGCGTCATCATTGGAATGTAGCTCATAAACTACTTCGTTCCAATCCATATGACAGTTATGATGCGATAGGTCAGCATAGTGATGAGTTCAGTCTTGTAATGATTGAAAATACTTATATTAGTATAATCACACAGCTTTTAGTGCTCCTTTATGTTAAACCTGGCCAATACGGGCTTTCCATGGATGGCAATATGCCCGTGATAGTATCCTTACCGGGAAAAGATAGGGTATGATCACTTTCTATACCCTTATCTTATAAGGGTTGGTATTTTTGAGAACCGTTAACGTGTTATTAAGTATAAAGTTTGTTTAAAGCAAAATTACAGACCCCTCATCTATAGTTGCTGGCATGACTATGAAAGCAGCAACCATACCCCAACCGCTGGCTCGGTCGCGACACCTCGCTGCTACTGAGAGCCAGCCGGCGTTTCGGGCGATTGCCCTCCATTCATTGATGTTGTCGTGCCGGTGCTTAATGAGGAAAAAATCCTCCAGCAAAGTATCACGACGCTTGATGAGTATATGGCGAAACGCTTGCCGTATCGCTACCAAATCACCATCGCTGACAATGGCAGTCAGGACAAGACGCTGGAAATTGCCAAATGTTTGGCGGAAAAACACCAGTCAGTGCGGGTAGTGAGCCTAGCGGAGCGTGGTCGCGGGCGAGCGCTCAAACAGGTCTGGCAGAATAGCCCGGCTGACATTTTGACCTATATGGATGTTGATCTGTCGACTAGTCTAGATGATTTTCTACCGATGATTCAGCCGTTGGTGGCGGGCGAGGCTGGCGTGGCGATTGGCTCGCGACTGGCTCGGGGCGCCAAAACGATGCGTGGGCTGAAGCGGGAGTTCATCTCGCGGTGCTATAACAATATTATCAAATGGACGTCAGGTACTAAGTTTAGCGATGCGCAGTGTGGTTTCAAGGCGATCCGCCGGGATGTCGCTGCAAAATTCTTGCCGAAAATCAAAGACAATGAATGGTTTTTTGACACCGAATTGCTGATCAAAACCGAGCGGGCGGGCGTGCCGATTCACGAGCAACCAGTAACCTGGATCGAAGACACGGATAGCCGCGTGAAAATTGTGAAAACGGCTGTCGATGATCTGAAAGGACTGTACCGCGTCAACAGGGAACTGGACAAACGATCATGGTTGGAGAAGTGGACACTACCGGTGCTGTTGGCGCTGACTGGTGCGCTGTATTTGTTTGGTGCGCTCCATAACGGCATGGCCAATAGCTACTATGCGGCGGCGGTGCAAGCGGCCAGCCAGGATTGGACGGCGTGGCTGTTTGGTAGTTTGGATGCGGCCAATTATGTGTCGGTTGATAAGCCACCACTGGCGACGATGCTGATGGGACTAAGCGCTCGGTTGTTTGGTTTTTCGAGTTTCTCAATGTTGCTGCCAAGTGTGTTGGCGGGAGTTGGTTCGGTGTGGCTGGTGTACGGTGCGGTGAAACGGCAGTTCGGTTTCACCAGTGCTGTGATTGCTGGAGTGACACTGATGCTAACACCAGTGGCGGCGTTGATGTTTGGCTTCAATAACCCCGATGCGATTTTGACATTGATGCTGACCGCCAGTGGCTACGCGTTTTTACGCTCGCTGGAAGGGAAACGACCGCTGTTGTGGCTAGGTCTAGCGGGGCTATTCACGGGGCTGGCGTTTAACGCCAAGATGCTCCAAGGGCTGATGGTATTACCAGCGATGGCGGCGGTCTATTTGGTGTTTGCCAAGCCACCGATTGTGACGCGATTTTTGTATGTGATGTTTGCGGGTGTGATCACCACGATGTCAACGTTGTGGTGGAGCGTGCTGGTGTGGTTGACGCCAGCTGGTAGTCGGCCGTGGGTGGGTAGTACCAATGATAACAATATCTGGAGTTTGATTTTTGGCTATAACGGCTTTGGTCGACTGCTTGGTGGGCGTGGTGGAGGTTGGTGGCCCGGGTGGTGGTGCGCCACCAAGTGGTGGAATAGGTGATACTACAACACTTCAAACTGCTGGTAGTACCACGCAGACTATGGCAGATGGCGCCGGTATGATGCCGGGCGGAATGGGCGGCGGCCCTGGTGGCGGGCATGGTCCGGGTGGTACGGGCTTTGGTGGGCAAACGGGAATTTTCAGGATCTTTAACAATGATTTTGGGCCAAATATTGCTTGGTTGCTGGTCTTGGCGCTGGCGGGTGGTGGGCTGATGTTATGGATTTTGCGAAAAACACCCCGAACCAATCGTGGGCGAGCGGCAGTAATTTTCTGGATGCTGTGGCTGTTAATTCACATCGTGATTTTCAGCATGACTAGCGGCGTGATTCATCCGTACTACGTGGTGGTGATGGCGCCGGCGGTGGCGGCACTCGTCGGTATCAGTCTGCCGTTTCTGTGGGGCGCGTATACCAGACGCAAACCATATGCGTGGCTACTGCCGGTGCTGGTTGGCGTGATAGCGGTGATAGCGGTGATAATCCTTGGTTATGCCGGTACGATGACGTGGCTGATGTGGATAGTGGGTCTATTGGGCCTGGCGGGAATGATTGGATTATTAATCAACCTTTATGCGCCGCGGCGGTGGCTGCAAAACTTGGCAATCATCACCGCCCTAGCCGCCTACACGCTTGCCCCGACGGTGTATACATTGGCGACAGTCAATGTCGCACACACTGGTAGTATTCCGACGGCTGGGCCGAGTTCCACAGCGATGCGGGGGAGTAATAATGAATCGTCGCAGGCGGACAGCCAGTTGGTGCAGTATCTCGTAGAGCATCAAAACGGCGCAACCTGGTTGGTGGCGGTGGCCAGTGCCAATGAATCAGCGGCGATTCAGCTGACCAGCGGCCAGCCAGTGATGGCGGTCGGTGGATTTAACGGTAGCGATACGCCTTTGACGCTGGAGCAATTTAAACAGTTAGTGAAGGCCGGCAAGGTCAAATATTACGCCATCAGCTCACACGGACGTGGTGGCGGCGGGCCAGGCGGCGGTAACAATGAAATCACGGCGTGGATCAAACAGACTGGCACCGTCATTAATTATGGAGGCAGCGATGTAACACTGTACGAATTATCGAGAGAGTAACGTAACGAAAGGAGAAATTATGGCAATTTCACAAACCAAACAAGCACAACTCACCACGCCAGAAGCGGTCTACGATCAGCCATCAGCGCCGCGTCCAAGCGGCACAAACTCTGGCAAGAACGGTTTAAGTGCCGGTGTGATCACTGGTTTAGCGGTTAGCGGTGTGGTGGTCTGCGCCCTGAGTTTCGTTGTCGGCATGCAAGTCGGCGGCGGGCAAAACAGCATGAATAATCAGGCTGGCGGCCCGCCGGGCATGAGTCGAAGTCAAAATAGCCAGCCAGGCCAGCCAGGTGGACAAACTGGCGGCGCACCGGGTGGTAGTCAGAATCAGACTGGTCAAAGCTCACAAGTACCAGCAGGGCAGAATAACAATGGCACAGCGCAAAATAACCAAACTGCTCCGTCGGGGCAGACTGGCTCAGCACGGCCGTCAAACACCAACACCGCACCGCAGACCAATTAATCGGTGGTGGATAACTAAAAAGCAGCGCCTTCCTCCTCGGGCGCTGCTTTTTCGTACGGTAATTCTCGCGCTAATAACCAACACTCACCCCTTACAGCAAAATTACAGATCGCTTGGCTATCATATACTCATCACTAACAGAAAGGATGATCATGAACAAAGTGCAAGCAAACGAAATCAACTTAACCACCAACGAGGCATTGGTATTGCAGCAAGTCTATGAAGACGGCGACGATGATGCAGCTATGCTGGCAGCACAAATTGGGCATGCCGCGCCGAACAGCGATGCATGTGTTGGCGGATTTGCGGCGTAAAGGATTGATGGCAATCGACCAAGCTTATGGCGACGCCTGGGTACGACTAACCACGCGCGGCAAACAGCTGGTGCAGCGAATTTGGCCGGAAGCGCAGGCGATGGCTGCCTAAGTATTACCTATCGGCAACCCTGCAGTCATATTAACTACTTCAACCCCCGAAAAGTACTTGATTTGACGTTATCATACATCGCGTTGTCTCTAAGGAGCTTCTTCATCGTTTTCACATCGTCGGGCTGTCCTGCTACAAGATATTGAGCCTTGTTGCCATGTCTATCAATCGCCTGCTTGAAGCGTTCTTGGCTTTGAGAAAGGCTAGCATTGGTCTCATAAGTCATATTGGCTGTTTTGTTTGCTAGCTCTGAGAGTTCCTTGTCAAAGACCTTTACCCCCTTGTCTAGGTGATAGAGCATGATAGGACGTTTACCGGCCCACTGCCTGACAATTGGTCGCATTGCTGAGATACCGACATCAGAGGCGAAGCACACCAGCGGCTCGCTACCGTCTGTAACTGACAAAGAAGATTCCAGCCAACTCATCTTGACCTGACTACCTGCTGGTAGGCTCGTCAAAGCTTTTTTATAAGGACTACCGCTATTGTGGGTTAGGATAATAATTTCATTATCCTCAGGACTAGAGGCGATACTCAGCCAACGACTTGTCTGTTCATCCTTATGATCATTCTTTTCACCATCAGATGCCGTACTCGGTAGCGTGATCTTGGCATAAGAGCCTGCCTTCCATGTCATATTGTCAGGCTTTGCGAGGTGAATGACATGGAGATCACCGCGAGGGTTTTCGATAGATTTGACTGATAACGTTTGGCTTCTCCCTAAGTAGGCGATGACACCCCAAGTGACAAGGCCTATGACTGCAAGAATAGATATAACGATGATTACCATTTTTTTACTCCTTTTCATGATGTAAACATACCTTTCACAAAGGTAGTGGCAAGTAGTTCTAGCGTCCTACCAATACCTGGAAAATCACCTTCGGTGATATGTATATCCATGTAGTAAAACAAATTATAAACCTGTAAAATATCCTGAATTTTTTCCTCTGAATATCCTTCTGCTACCATGCGACCGGTAAAGGTTTCGACCAAAAATTGGTGGAAGGTATTCGTAGCCTTACCCTTACCTGAAGAATAATAACCGCGCAGCGTACGAGAGATGGCTGGATTATGCCATTCCGCCAGAATTTTATTGGACGAAACGAGGCTTCGTGACTGTTCAAAAATCTGCTTCACAAGCTCAACCACATCCTGCTGCCAATCAATGTCGTCCATCATCGCTTGGCGAACGCGGTCATTCTCCTCAACGTACACATCTAGAAAGATAGCCTCCTTATTATTGTAGTAGTTATAAAAAGAACCAACTGCTACACCAGCTTGTTTTGCAATTTCTGAGATCCCGGCCTCCTTATATCCCTTTTTTGAGAAGACATCATAGGCAGCGGTTTTTAATGCTTGTCTTTTGTCCAACGCTGGTGACCTCCTTCATGTTAATAATATGAATGAATAATTTTTTATATTCATTCATATCGTATCGAATTATGATTATTGTGTCAATAGAAGAGTGGCTGAGTGGCTGTTGGTAGATTCGTGATGTCCAAGGACTGATGGCAATCAACCGAGTGTACGGTGACGCTTGGGTGCGACTAATCACGCGCGGCAAACGGCTGGTACAGCGAATTTGGCCAGAGGTGCAGGCGATGGCCGTTTAAGGTTTGTCTAATCTAAAGATTTTATTGTAGTTTGGTAGGCATGCCTAGTAGAAACACTTTTA